>ENA-UOJO01001119-UOJO01001119.1-human-gut-metagenome-genome-assembly--contig:-P57-NODE-1119-length-36034-cov-7.911115_pt1 | contig 36034 bp, 22 predicted proteins | sample MGYA00242351_ERZ723898 | MGnify/ENA metagenome assembly ERZ723898 | reverse complement strand
TGCGTTGCATTGGGTCAATCAGTTGATTGCCGTCTTCATCAAAGGCACCGCTGGTTGCTTCAAAGTCATTGCGAGACTGTGCGAAATCATCATTGTAGACGAAATCGTTACCCGTGTTATAAGGCGGGTCTATGTAAATCATCTTGATTGCGCCGAGATAGTTCTCACGGAGAACTTTCAGTACGTCAAGGTTGTCACCCTCGATATAGAGATTTTTGGTGTTCCAAAAATCTTCGGAAGCATCCAAATCAGGGCGAAGTGTCTTATCGGTGGACTCATTGGCGAGACGTGAAGCGGCACGCTTATCAGGCCAAGTGAACTGATAGCGTTCCTCTGCCCCGTCGAGCAAGTCCTTCGACAACTCATCGCGGAGCTTGTCGAAGTCGATTGCTAATTCCGGCTTGTGGTCTTTATTCAACCGTTCAGTTAAGCATTGCGGAAAAAGGGCGGCTATCTTCGCCACATTATTCTCCACAGCGTCAGGGCTTTTCATCCTCAATTTTTCCATGTGGGTAACAATTATTTGTCGCTCACTTTCGCAGCCACTGACTCCATAATGGCAATTAGATTGGTTTGGATAAAAGAAAAGCGGGAGCCACACCATTGCTCATTCCGCTTCTTGGGGCATTTGGCCTCGCCCACTATAGTAGAATGAGCAAGGTAGAATCACCCGCGAAGTATGCATATGCAAACACTCAGTCCGAAACCAACGTAGTTTGGACTAAGATAACATAAACTTACCCGGGGCATCCACCATTGCTTCACTCTTGACTATAGTTACGAAAATGGCCAAATTTTCAAGAAGCCAAGAAATAAAGCGCAGTAAACGCCTTTCGTATGTAAACGAACCTCCCAATGCCCGGTGTTGACCCTCCTCCGAGGCACCACGTATCGCGGGGTTCACGTGCAAATTTAGCGATTAATTCTGAGAATGCAATCGAATGTGCGGAGAATTATTTGGCAAAAATGGGGCTTCCCGCGCGGGCGGGTGCTGAGCACTGCGGGCGCGGGAAGCCGGTTTCTGATGAGTGTTGATAACGGGGGTCAGTAACGGACGGTGCGGGAGGCGAGGAGGCGGCCTTTGTGCCAGATTTCGAAGCGGTAGCCGTTGCAACTCCAGCCGTCGCTGTTGCCCCAGCCGGTGAGCTGCTGGGTGCCGTAGTTGTTCCAGGGGGTGAAGGTGTACTGGTAGCTGTAGCCTGCGGGCGAGCTGCTTTCGCGCTGTAGCTCGCCGTCGGCGCTGATTACCTTGACCTGGAGGGTGGTGTTGAATCCGGTGCTCTTGGTGCGATAGCGGATCTTGGGGGTGACGTACTTGGACCGGTTGTTGATGGTGTGGCTGATGATGTTGCAGTTTCGGTCGGTGTTGACGAAGTCGAAGCCGGTGATGGCGATGTCGTCGCCGTCGACCGTGACGTCGGTTTTCTTGCCGGTGATGACGTCGCCGTAGACGAATACGGGCTGGTAAGTGCCGAGGCGGCTCTTGCGGACGTCGGAGAGCATTTTGCCGGCGGGGACGTCGCCGTTGTCGACGCGCTCGACGGTGCCGTCGGGCTTCAGCTCGTAGACGCCGTAGATGCTACGGTCGCCGCGTGAGATGATGAAGGCGAGTCCTTCGCCGCCGTCGGCCTTACTGCGCACGACGGAGTTAGGCGACAGGCGCTCGGGGATGTCGCGTATCTGCCAGTCGCTGAAGTCGATGTCGGGGTTGGCCTGAATGAGGTCAAGGACGGCCATGCGTGAGGGCTGGTCCTGGAGCAGGCGGTTGTCGCCGATGATGCGTACGACCTGCTGGTAGGTGTTCTCGCTGATGAGCTGGTCGCGGCGGACGTAGCACTCGGGGGAGCCGTCGGCCTTGACGCGGGCGAGGTTGCCTTCGTTGGCGAGGAGCTTGAATTCTACGCCGGAGCCGGCCCGGGAGAACGGCTGCTTCGTTTCTTTGTCGAGCAGGTCTACGGGGGCGATGTTGCGCATGGAGGGTGAGTTCTTCACCATCTGATAGTAGTTGTAGCTGCTGACGCCCCAGCCTATGAGGGCGAGGAGGATGACGCCGACGATGGAGCCTACGATGAGGTTGCGGCGACGGCGTTTCTTCCTTTCCCAGGGTTTCTCGATGATGGTGCGCGGCGTGGGCGTGGGACGGGGCGTGGGCGTGGGACGGGGCGTTGGCGTGGGCCGCGGGGTGGGGTTAGGCCGCGGGGTTGGCTGCTGGGTGACGCTGCCGACATTGAAGTAGGTGGTGTAGATGCTGCGTCCGCGCCAGTATAGCTCGAAGCGGTAGCGGCCCTTGCGGTAGCAGGTGCCCTGTCGGTTGCCGAAGCCGTTGATGGTGTATTTGTTGTCTCCGGCCTGGACGGACATGTCGCAGGTCAGGGTGTACGGGCCATTGTCGGAGGAGTTGATAAGGCGGTTGCCGGCGGGGTCGAAAATGCTGTAGCTCAGTTGAATCTTGCCGAGGCGCTTGGAGCTGTAATAGGATATGACGGGACTGGCGTACTGGGTGTTGACGGGGAGGTAGGCGTTGTTGAGGATGTCGCCGTCGTAGGTGATGTTGTTGAAGGTTATGCTCTTGATGAGCAGTTCGGTGCCGTCGATCTGGGGCTCGTTGATTACGAAGTTCTTGGAGAATATGAGCTTGCCGTCGTGGTAGAGCTCGTAGCGGTACGTGCCGGGGCGGTAAATGTCGCCGCGCGACGAGCCGAAACCTGTGCCGAGGACGGTGTTGTCGGCGGTGCTGCCTAATGTGACTTTGTAGGAGCTGGTGTAGGGTCCGGAGGTGCCGGTCAGGCGCATCATGGTGCCGTCGGGCTCGAATATCTTGTAGCTCAGCTCCACCTCCCCGACGTAGCGGCTGCAATACACATGGAGTTCGGGCGTGACAAACTGTGTGTCGATTGGCAGCGGGCCGCGGGATATGATGTCGCAGTGGATGTCGGCGTTGATGAAGACGATGTCGTTGATGACGAAGCCGCTGCTCGGAGTAGGCTTCGGAGTAGGCTTCGGAGTAGGTTTCGGCGGGGGCTTCGGCGGGGGCCGCGGCGTTGGTTGGGGAGTGGGGCGTGGGGTGGGGCGGCTGTTGCCGTATAGCTTGCGGAGCGCTTCGCAGAACTCGCCGAAGGTGGCGGCATCCTGTGTGTACATGATCTTAGCGGTGCCGCGCACTTCCTTGCTGTGTGTGATGATGTCGCGGTTGTTGCCGTGCATCACGTCGCAGCTGCTCAGGATGCCGATCATCTCGTTGGCCTCGTTTTTCAGCTCTGAGTCGAACGGGCGTGTGCGCCATGCCTCGGTAAGGAATTCGAGGGCGGTCTGCTCCTCGACCGACATCAGGTCCTTGTGTTCCTTAAGGAATTTGACCGAGTCAAACCATCGTTTAGTCTTTTGCGATAGGATTATCCTGTCCATAATTATAAACAGCCTCTTAATCAACAGGGAGAGGCCTTGACTCTGCGCCGGTCCCTCCCTGTTCTATCATTGTCTTATAGAGTATTATTCAACAATAGCTTTTGCAACGAGCTCGATGGAGCGTTGCAGCTCCTCGGCATTCTTGATGCCGGAAATGTGCAGCTCGAAGTCGGTTTTTTCTTTCTGCGCCACGAGTGCGGAGATGGAGAGTATGCCCTCGTTGTCGATCTTGTAGGTGAGCTGGACCTCGGTGCCCTTGGGGTACTGGCCTTTCAGCGGCATCGTGTGCTTGTGCACGCAGGTGCAGAACTTGCGGTCGACGGTTTCGTGCTCCTCGGGGTTGGTGAAGTCGCTCTCGTAGACGTCGAGCTCTACGCCGGTCTGGTTGTCGTAGACGGTGTAGAAGGTCTTGGTGAGGTTGATGGGGAGCGACGTGTTGGCGAAGATTATGTTGCCTACCTGTTCGTTGACGAGGCTTGTGCCGTAGGTTTTGCTGGTGACGTTGACAACGACGGTGCGGTCGGTGCGCAGGGGCTGGGGCTTCTCGTCGATCTCGCCGTTCTCGTACTTCTCGATGGCGTCGGCGTAGGCGGCGTTCATGGCGTAGATGGCAGCGCCCTTGGCCACGCACTCGTCAGGCTCGTTGAGCTTGGCGTCGCAGCCGAAGCGCGCGTCGAGAGCTCTCTTCACCTGTGGCATCTTGCTGCTGCCTCCCACGAGGAGGAATTCGTCGATATTGTTGTAGCCCTTCTGCTTGGCGATGTCGATGACCTTCTGGGTCATGTCGAGGGTGTCGTTGAGCAGGTTCTGGGTGAGCGATTCGAAGGTGTCGCGTGTGATCTCGATGCGTGCCGACATGCCGTCGTACTGGATGTTGGCGCGGACGTTCTCTTTGGCGGTGAGGAGCTTTTTCTTGAGCTCGGCTTCGAGAAGGAGGGTGTACTTGAGCTCGGCGTTGTCCTCGAGGGTGTAGGATGTGCCGTTGGCCTCGTTGAAGGCTGCCAGCATGTACTCGGCCAGGAGTGTATCCCAGTCTATGCCGCCGAGATGGTGGTCGCCGCCGGTGGCTATAACCTTGATGGCGCCGCCGTTGACGTTGATGATGGTGACGTCGAATGTGCCGCCGCCGAGGTCGTAGACGAGCACCGACTTCTTCTGGTCGGTCTTGAGGCCGTAGCTGATGGCGGCGGCCGTGGGTTCGTTGATGATGGCGAGCACGTTGAGGCCGGCTGCGGCTCCGGCCTGCTTGGTCTGCACGCGCTCCTTGGTGCCGAAGTAGGCGGGGCAGGTGATTACGACGTCCTTGATGGGCTCGGGATTGTCGCCGAGGTCGTTGGCGTCCTTGACGAGCTTCTTGAGGATGAAGCCGGAGATTTCGGCGGGGTCGTAGTGGTAGGGCAGCGTGTTGTTGGCCTTGTCGAAGGCCTCGTCGATGCCGATCTGGCGCTTGATGAGGATGACGGTCTTGTCGGGCTCGGTGGCGAGCAGGTCCTTGGCTTCCTTGCCTACGACCACGTGCTCGGCGCTGTCGAAGTATACCGCGGAGGGCGTGGTGTTGTCGCCCTCGAAGTTGCGTAGGATTGTCGGCTGGTCGTATTTGTCAATCTGGGCGATGCAGCTGTAGGTGGTGCCCAGGTCGATGCCGTAGACGGCGCGGTTGTTGCTCATTTTATGATGGTTTATTTGGTTTTGTTTTCAAGACGGTAGGCTATGACGACGGCCTGCTTCACGATGCGGTTGTCCTGAATGTTGCGGAAACCGCGCTGCCGACAGGAGGAGATTGTGCCGGCCACTTCGGGGTCGGAGGTGGGCATGGTCTGCACGGCATAGTGGAGTCGGGGCTCGAAAGTGTCGCCGGCGTGCGGACCGAAGGGCACGATGTCGAATTCGTCTTCCAGCACGTCCTGCACCATAAGCATTGCGGCCTCGATGTGGCGTGCGGCCTCGGAGGGCTTGCCGCCTTCGTCTACGGCGGTGCGGCTGAGGCTGTTGAAGGAGTCGGAGAGGTGGGTGTACACGCGGATGACGGCGTTCAGATAGGGCTTCGTGGCCTTGGCGATGACGTCGCCCTGAAGGTTGAGCATCTCGGCGTGCATCTTCTTGATGAGGTCATCCTTGTAGGCATTGTCGCCGGCGAGTTCTATTATCTTGTCGAGCTTCGCCATCACCTCGGCGGGTGCCGCTTCGGCTTCCCGGGGCTTTTCGGCCGGCTTTTCGGCGGGTTTCTCTTCCTCTATTATAATAGGCTCGTCCTTGTGCTTCGCCAGGTCCTCGACCTGCTTCTCGAGCTCGCGGCAACGCTCGCTGAGCTTTGCGTACTTGTCGTAAAGCTCCTCGTTCTTGAGCCGCAGCGTGGCGAGCTCCTCTTCGGCTCCTTGCGCGCGTTTTTTATAAGAACGTATTTCGTCCTCTTTCATCGTAAGCTGCTCCTCGATTTCCTTGAGCCGCTTTTTATCGTCAGAGTCTTTCTCTTTGTTAAAGAAACCTGGCATAGTGTTGTGGTATTGATATGGTTTTTTGCAAAATTACGAAAAAGAGAATGAGCTGGCATTTCTCATGTATTAAATAAGATTAAATATTATTTCGTTATGTTAAATTTAGCATACCCTGCTACATTTGAAGCCAATCGGATGGGTCTTTGAGGCTTACGCGTTGCAAAATTGAGATTTAATTTTTATTTTTGCGACATGGAAAAGCCCACAGAACAATATGATGTGTTCATATCCTGCAAGAGCGAGGACTATGAAGATGCCGCGAAGATACACGAATATCTGAACCGGAACGGCGTGAAGGCGTTTCTCGCCTCGCAGGACCTGCGGAGCATAGGCGAGTCGGAGTACCGCGACGCCATCACCGAGGTGATACGTCAGGCCTATCACATGATAGTGTTCGCCTCCAGGCCGGAGTATGTGGATACCACGTGGGTGAAGTACGAGTGGGATCTGTTCATGATTGCCTCACTTAACCATCTTAAGCGCGGACAGCTACTGACGGTGCTGAAGGGAATACGCCCCAAGGACATAAACCTCGCCCTGCTGCGGTATCAGTCGTTCGACTTCAACAGTTACGAAGCTGAATTGCTGGACTATGTGCAGACTCCGCAGTCGCGCAAGCGGGCTGAGAAAGAGGCCGCGCAGCGCCGTCAGGCCGAGGAGCTGCAGCGCCGCCGCGAGTCGCTGCTGAAGGCCGGACGAACGTACCATGAGCATGTGGCGGAATTGCAGTCGGTGTATGTGGCAAACGTCAACATGCTCGCCGCATCGCTGGGTATCGAGAATCGCAAGTGCCCCGTGTGCGGTGCCGAAGTGCCTTTGGCCGATGCGTTCTGCGGACGTTGCGGCGCGCCGGTGTCGCCTCTTATCGGAATTGCGGGTGCCGAAGCACTGCTTGCCGCCGACGAGAAGCAGCTGCGCCTGCTGCGCGACGTCTACCTGCACAGCGTGGCTGCCGACGCCGAAGTGGCCGGCCTGAAAGAGAATCTGCGCGAGGCCACGGCAGAGGGCGAGCACATGCGTCAGGCCCTGGACCGCATGAAGGCTACCGTGCGCGATTATGCCGCCGTGCTGCGCCGCTGCGACGAGCTTGAGGACAAGCTGCTGCAATGCCAGTCGCGCAGCGAGCGCGAAATCAACCGCTTGAAGCAGGAGCTGCAGCAGTGCGGCCCCTCAGGCATCGACAAACATCATAAAGGATAAAAATTACTCTTCGCTGTCCAGCAATCCGGGACGGAGGCGGCGTGTGCGGGCTATGGCCTGCTCGCGGCGCCACTCGGCTATGCGCGCCTCGTGGCCGCTGAGCAGGATGTCGGGCACTCGCCAGCCGTTGTAGTCGGCCGGACGGGTATAGATGGGCGGCTCCAGCAGGCCGTCCTGAAAGGAATCCTTGAGGGCGCTCTGCTCGTCGCCCAGTACGCCGGGTATCAGCCGCACAACGGCGTCGGCTATGATGGCCGCCGGCAGCTCGCCGCCCGTCAGCACGTAGTCGCCGACGCTGATTTCGCGGGTGATGAGATGCTCGCGTATGCGGTAGTCGATGCCCTTGTAGTGTCCGCAGAGGATTATGATGTTGTTCAGCAGCGAGAGGCGGTTGGCCATAGGCTGTGTCAGCAGTTCGCCGTCGGGGGCGGTGAAGATGACCTCGTCGTAGTCACGCTCGGCCTTTAGAGCCGATATGCAGCGGTCCACGGGCTCCACCTGCATCACCATGCCGGCCTCGCCTCCGAAGGGGTAATCGTCTACTTTGCGGTGCTTGTTGGTGGTGTAATCGCGCAGGTTGTGCACCTTGATTTCCGCAAGGCCACGCTTCTGCGCCCGTTCCAGGATGGAGCAGTTGAGAGGCCCCTGCAGCATCTCGGGCAATACGGTGATTATATCTATTCTCATTTCAACAGGCGATTTTAAACCAATACAGAGGTATTAAATATTTTCAGAAATTTCCCAATGTCCGTTTTTTTTCGGTCCAACATAGCGGACTATGTTAGAAAGGGCCGCAAGTTCGCGTTCAATTGTCTTCGTAGCGACGCCAATTGCAGCGGCCATCTCGGCTCTTGTGGCCTGTGGTTTTTCGCTAATATAGGACAAAATTTGTTGTTGTCGTTCAGTTAAATTTTTAGCGACATTTTTAGCGACATTTTTAGCGACATTTTTAGCGACATCGGAATCAAGCTTCAATAGGGCAAAAGTCACTTTTACAGAATCGAATGTTGTTTCTATCTGCATAGGACAACCGGTTACTTCTTTCCATCGTCTCAGTTTGCGCAAGCCATAACCAAGATTTTCCGAAAGATGAGCAAGACGAAAGAGTTTTGCGAGCACCGGATTGCGAGGCTGAGACTCAAATGAGTTTTCCATCATCTCTAAAGGCATAGGCATGCTGCCTGGATTGAGAAATTCTATACGGTCGTCAAAAACATGAATACAGCTCCGGCGCGGGCTGAAGTGATCGGCATGAGCCATCTGATTTGCCAAAGCCTCGCGCAGAATTGCATATTCAGAGAAATCTTCGACCGATTGACCTCGCTCGTTTATACCAACCATCGGAGTATTGACAAGAGTACGTAGCCGACGGAGTATCACACGGCTCGCTTCCCATAGATTTTGTTGTTCTGGCATGCGATAGGTATAGTTATTGGTCGCAGCCTCCATACCCGTACCGGGTATTTCAACATAATCAGCGCAGAATGTCGGCACAAAATTGTAAATGTAAGGACTTTTGCCAAGCATTATAAGTCCTCCGTAAGTCAGTCGTCCTAAAGGGTCAGTGATTCCCACTTCCTTACAAAAAACTTCATCGCTGACACTATCAAGATGCGAAACCAGTCCCCAGTGACGCACTTCGCCTCTGAAGTCTGTCAGCGCATCCCGATTGAGCATGTCGATGTTAGTGCCCGAAATGGACTTCTGAGATTGAACGCCAAAGGACTGATCACGAACCATTGACATTATTTCCTGCTGCGTAGCTCGTTGGTCCCCGCTACCCATACGGATAAAGGTGTTTTCGAGGGAACCGAAATACACAGGCTTGATATCTGATGACGCCAGATAAAACGCAATAATGTTTTTGCCGTCTATCTCATAGCGATGCAACGTTGCAAAAAGAGGGACATTGAACTTCTTAGAACGCAATGTACCAAAAAAGTCTTGTTCGAGTTTCTCAATGTTATCGACACCGACAATCTCAAAAGTACGTCCGGACTGTCTCACACCAAGCACAATCCAACCACCGGAGCAATTCGAGAAGGCACTAACTGTCTCCCAAATGTTCTTCGGCAAATCGGATTTCGCGGTCTTGACCTCGAAATCGTCCCATTCTATATCTCGTAGTCTCGCAACAAGTTCTTCTTTCTTCATCCTAAACGCAGATTATTCTACCGTTACGCGCAGCGGATTGTCGAGGCGGGTGCGGAAGTCGGCGAGGGTCTGTTCCCATGCTTTCATGTCCGGCATGCCGCCTTTGCTCCACGCGCTGCCCCACCAGTAGGTGTAGTTTTCGCCGCGGGTATAGGGTGCGGGGGCGAGGATGTGACCGATGGCATCGCCTGCCGGCTCGGGGGAAGGAGTATATTGGAATCCGGCGGCATCGGGAGCCACGACACCGCAGAAGATGACGCCGTTGCCATTGGCGGCATTTTCGGTGGAGTCGGCGTAGGCCATGAAGCCGTGTTCTGCATCGAGGGTGTAACCTTCGGGGTTCTGACGGTGAATCACGATGCCGGGAGCTATCTGTGCGCCGGCCGGGAGCTTACCGTCGAAGCGCACGGTGGTGCGGTTGAGCCAGCTGCCGCGGTCGAGGGTTATGACGCGGCTTTCGGCTGTGGAGTCGCCGTAGCTCAGCTCTACGGAGAAACGCAGAGGGCCTGCATCAAGAATTTTGTGCTCCGTGAAGCAGTAGGGATAGACGATGCTTCCTGCCGAGTCGAGCAGGGCTGCGGTGCCTCCGCCGAGAGTGGGACCTACGGCGTAGACGTCCATGCCCTCGCCGTGGTCGACGTGGAAGGATATGTGGTTCACGATGTCGTCGTGCATGCGTTTTTCAAGCACGGGTGTGGCGACGGATTTTGTCCAGATGTCGTAGCCGAAGGCGCGCTCGCCCGAAGCCTGGAGCGCAGGGCCGTAGGCACGGTAGGCCGACCGGTCGTTCTCCCAGGCCATGTCGTCCTTGCGCTCGGGGAAAAGGCGTCCGTAGACCAGGGTGTCGACCGGGGCCGGTGTGCCTTCCTCGATGGTGTAGACGGCCGAGTCGCCGGCGGCAGCCGTGGCGGGGAATATGAGCAGGCTGTCGTGGGTGAGCTGATAGGGCACTTCCTCGTCGCCGAGCATCAGCTTTATCTCTTTGCCGTCGCGCAGCAGGGGCACGTCGGCCACGGCAACTTCCACAATTTCGCCGTCGGCGGCTACGGACGAATCGTTATGGACGGTGATGGTATGGGGCCGTTCGGCGCACGAGGCGAGGGTCAGCACGGCGAGAGCGTTTATAAACAGAGTACGCATAATCTGATTATTGAGGAAAATTAGGTAATTTTGGACGGTAAACCGAATTAACTGGTGCAAATTTAATCATAAAAACGCGAAATGAAGGCCAAACTACTCATTTTATCTATAATATGTGTGCTCACTGCGGCCATTCCGGCCGCCGCAGGCAAGAATATCAAGCATCCGTCGCTGCTCTTCACTCCCGAACGCGTGGCTGCGGCCAAGAAGGCTGCGGCATCCGACAGCGTGCGCGCTGCAGCCGTGCGCGGCATCATGGAGCGCGCCGACGCAGTCGTGGCTAAGCCCGACGTGATGAAGATGGAGTACCCCGCACTGGCCTGGCAGTGGACCGGCGACCGCAAGTATGCCGACGCACTGCGCTCAATGCTGCTGAAGGTGGCGGCCACTCCGAGCTGGGCAAACGCAGAGATGATGGCGCGCGACCCGCAGTGGCGCAGCGAGTTGCAGATGGCCCACCGTTCGTTTCAGTGCGCGCTGGCCTACGATGCGATATACAACTATCTGAGCGCCGCCGACCGCGACACCATAGCCCGCGGACTGTGGCGCCTGGCCGGCGAGCCGCTGCTCGGCGACTGGTTGCTGGAGCCCTCGCGCATCCACTCTCTCAACAGCATGGGTCACAACTGGTGGACGTCGTGTGTCGGCATGGGCGCCATACTCGCCATGGCTATCGGCAACGAAGTGCCGGAAGCCGCCGCTGCCGCCGAGGCTGCCGTCGAGGCGCTCCCCGAGTGGTTTGCCTTCGCAGGCGACGCCATCCAGCAGAAGCCCCGCACATTCGACCGCGCGGGCGGCATGTACGAGAGCATCAACTATGCCAGCTTCGGCATCACCGAGGCGCTACTGCTGCGCCTTGCGTGGCTCAACAGCCATCCCGGCGCCAAACTCGAGGACATAGAGCAGATGCGCCTGCTGCCCGACTTCTTCGCCCATGTGTCGTACCCGCGCACAGGCATGCTGTACAGTATCAACTTCGGCGACAGCCACAAGAACGTGACCGGCGAGAGCAGCATGCTGCTGGCCTATGCGATGGGCGTCAAGGACCCCGTCACGCTATGGTACGCCGGGCAGATCGAGGCCGGACAGCACCGCGAGGGCATGCCCCTGACCTTCCCGATGGGTCTGCTCTACACCCCCGACCTGAGCAATGCCCCTGCCGAGCCGGCTCTGCCGCTGAGCAAACTATGGAGCGACTTCGGCTGGGCCACCATGCGCGACTCGTGGAAAAGGGATGCACGCATGCTCGCCGTGAAAAGCGGCGCCACCTGGAACCACTCGCACGCCGACGCCAACTCGCTGATACTCTTCGATAAAGGCGTGGATATAATAAAGGATGCCGGCAACTGCTCCTACGGCAAGCCCGAATACCGTAACTACTTCTTCCAGAGCGACGCCCACAACGTGGTGAAATTCAACGGCGAAGGTCAGCCGCGCTATCAGCAGTACCACGGCGCGTCGCTGCCCGGTTCGCTGCACAATCTGCTGGATGACGGCCACACACGCTACGTTATGGCCGACGGCACCGGTCCCATGTCGCACCTGCTGTCGCGCAACCAGCGCCACTATCTGTGGCTCGGCGACGTCATCCTCGTCATCGACGACCTGCACAGCCACGAACCCGGCACCTGGGAATGGCTGTGGCATCCCAACGGCGATGTGCGCAAGCGCGGAGGCGACATAGAGATAACCAACGGCGAAGCCCGCGCCACCATACGTCCGCTGTATCCGCAGACGCTGGCTCCCAGCAATTTCGTACATGACTATCCCGAGATGCTGTACTGGGAGATAAAGACCGCCCCCACCGAGGACCTCAAAGGCACCGAGGAGTACTGGAGCCTGCACCTGCCGGGCACCACCGACCGCGTCAAAGGCGTCACCGCCATCATTCTCGGCGACCCGAAGGCCGTGAACATCACCCGCCGCGAGGGCAAGGACTGGATAGGCCTGCGCATAGAGCAGGGCGGCAAGACCACCGACGTGTACATCAATCAGCTGGCCGACGGGCGTCTGATGCACCTCAACTCCTGGATTGAGGCCGACGGCTGGTCGACCGACGCCTATATGCTCGTCGCAGCTGACGGCGGTCGCGATCTCGGAATATTCCACGGCAGTTCGCTGCGACGCGAGGGCAAGCCCGTATTCTCGTCGCTCGCCAAGCTTAACGTGCTGGCCCGCGAGGCCGGCACGGCGCGACAGCGCGTCACGGCCGGCGGTCAGCCGCGCATGCGCTTCACCCTCGGAGGCAAAAAATATGACATCTCAGATGGTAAATGATAGTTTTAGGTATTAGAGTGTAATAGACCGGTTGCGTCGGGTGTGAATCCGGCGCAATTCTTTTATAAAAACATTAGGTAATATGCGCCGTTCAGCCGTATTCAAGATAAAAGAACTGAAAAAGCATGAATCTACTGGCATTATCAGCGCTGACGGCGTTGTCGCTCGTATCGCCCGACGGCTCGCAGCGCATCGACATACAGCATACGGTGGGCGCCGACTCGGTGGCTGCGGTGAGCTACGACGTTTCGTTCTGCGGCCGCCCCGTTGTCACGGGCGGCAGAATGGGACTCGACCTCGACAACCGGTCGTGGGAGATGGCGCTGGCGCTGGGCAAGCGTAGCCTCGCCCAGCCCGAACGCTGGATGGACCTTATGCGTCTCGACAGCGTCACTTATCAGCAGGCCGACACCACGTGGCATCCCCTTTACGGAGAGCGCTCCACGGTGCGCGACCGCTGGAACGGCGGCACACTGCACCTCTCGCGCCACGACGCCTCGAAGTACCGCCTCGACATAGAAGTACGAGCCTACGATGAAGGCGTGGCCTTCCGCTACTTCTTTCCGGAGCATCCTGCTGCCGTGTTCCATAAAGTCACCGACGACCTCACCACCTACCCCCTGCCCGAGGGCACGATGCTCTGGGCCGAGGAGTGGGCGCAGGCACCCTTCATGCGTGTGAGTCCCGACTCGCTCACGCACCCCGTGGAGCGCGCACTGACGATTGAATACCCCGGAGGCTACTGGGGCGCGCTGACCGACGCCGACGTCGACGACTGGTGCCTCACGCGCTTCGACTCGCGCGGCGACGGCACACTCGGCTCCGTGATGTATTCGCCGGTCGACATCGTCACCTATTACGCCACTCCGTGGAAGGTGATAATGGCGGCCGACACGCCAGGTCAGCTGCTTGAGCACAACGATATCGTCCTCAACCTCAACCCGGCCTGCCGGATAGCCGACGCGGAAGAGTGGGTGAAGCCCGGCACCATCATGCGCGAGACCACTATCAGCACCGAGGGAGCTATCCGCACTCTTGATTTCTGTGCCGAACACAACATACCCTACATGCTCTTCGACTGGCTGTGGTACCTGCCCTGCACCAGCCACGACGGCGACGCCACCAAGGTGGTGGACAAGCTCGACATGCCCCGCGTGGTGAAGTACGCCCGCGAGCGCGGCATAGGCATATGGCTCTACGTCAACCAGCATGCGCTGATGAAGCAGCAGCGCGAGTTGTTCCCGCTGCTGCATGAATGGGGCATAGTCGGCATCAAAAGCGGTTTCGTGCAGTACGCCTCGCACCGCTGGGCCACATGGCTGCACGACATGGTGCGCTATGCCGCCGAGAACAGGCTGATGATGAACATACACGACGAGTTCCGTCCCTCGGGCTTCTCGCGCACATATCCCAACCTGCTCACCCAGGAGGGCATACACGGCAACGAGGAGTGGCCCGACGCCACACACAACGTGACGCTGCCTTTCACGCGCATGATCAACGGCGCAGCCGACTACACGATATGCTACTTCGACAAGCGCCTGCGCAACACGCATGCCCACCAGCTGGCTGCCAGCGTGGTATTCTACTCGCCGTTGCAGACCATACTCTGGTACGACACCCCCGCGCGCTACCACGGAGAGCCTGAAATAGAATGGTTCGAACGGCTGCGCACCGTCTGGGACGACTCGCGCGTGCTGTCCGGCTACCCGGGCGAGCACGTGGTGATGGCACGCCGCAGCGGCGACGACTGGTGGCTCGGTGCCATGACTAACAACGACGCCCGCGACCTCAGCGTCGACTTCAGCTTCCTGGAGCCAGGCGCCACATACACCGCCCGCGTGTTCACCGACGACCCTGCCGTCGACACCGCGACCCACGTACGCTGCGCCACACAGAAAATTACTTCCGACACAAAAATGTCGCTCAATCTCCAGCCTCGCGGAGGAGCTGCCATGATAATCACAAAAGATTGATATGAAACGTTTTGAGATATTAACCCTTGCTTTTATATCCCTCGTGTCGGGCGCATGTTCAAGCGCCGGAACCGCCGAGCGTGTCGACGCCGATGCCGACCTTGCCTATTGCAACGAGAAAGTGCATGCCGCCCTCAGTCATCTGCCGGCCGACACCACCGTGATGCCGCGCAATATCGAGGGCACGGCGCACGCGTGGGCGTGCCGTCCCGTGTGCGCCCAGGAGTGGTGTAGCGGCTTCTGGCCCGGCGTGCTGTGGTACGACTACGAGTACAGCAAGGACCCGGAGGTGCGTGCCGCCGCCGAAAAGGCTACCGTCAGCCTTGCGCCGATTCTGTCGCAGCCGGTGTTCGACCACGACCTCGGCTTCCTGATATATTGCAGCTACGGCAACGCCTACCGCCTGACCGGCGACGATGCCTACCGCAGTGCCATAGTCAGCGCCGCCGACTCGCTCGCCACACTCTTCAATCCCACCGCCGGAACCCTGTTGGCATGGCCGCGCCACGTGGCCGACTACGGAGGCCACAACACCATCATGGACACTATGATGAACCTCGAAATGCTCTTCTTTGCAGCCAAGCATGGCGGCAACCCCTACTGCTACGACATAGCCGTGCGCCATGCCGAGACTACCATGAAGTATCACTTCCGGCCCGACGGCAGCTGCTATCATGTGGCTGTCTACGACCTTGACGACGGCCACTTCATGCGCGGCTGCACCCACCAGGGCTACGCCGACAGCTCGATGTGGGCCCGCGGACAGGCCTGGGCCATTTACGGCTACACGGTTGTCTACCGCGAGACGCGCGACCGTCGCTTCCTCGATTTTGCCTGCAAGGTGGCCGACGTGTATCTCGACCGGCTGCCCGAGGACGGTGTGCCTGTGTGGGACTTCGACGATCCACGCGGACTCGATGCGCCGCGCGATGCATCCGCGGCATGTGTGGTGGCTTCGGCGCTGCTTGAGCTCGAGGGCTACGCCGACGCCGTTCATGCCAAGCGCTACCACGACGCGTCGCGCCACATGCTTGCAAGCCTCGCATCCGACAGCTACCGCAGCGGCGACACCAACGACGCTTTCCTGCTGCACAGTACCGGCCACCATCCGGCCGGGAGCGAGATCGACGCATCCATCGTGTACGCCGACTACTACTACATCGAGGCACTCAACCGCCTGCGCCAGGCAGAGAAGAACGGCAAGTACATAGCCCAGCGTTAAGCTGTTAAAAATGTGTTTTACAACACATTGTGCCGTTTTTGGCTGTTTTTGTTGAATTTTTATCGAGAATTATTTAGTATTTTTGCGCCACAAACGCAAAAGAACACTTGAACAGACTGCTGACATACATCCTGTGCCTGCTTGCGGCGCTGCTTATGGCGGTTTCCGGGGCAGGCGCGGCCGTACCTGACGGTAAGTTCCGCAGCGTCACCGTATCGGGCCAACTGCTTGACATGACCGTGAGCTCTGTGTTCCGCGACAGCACGGGCTATGTGTGGCTCGGCAACGGCCTGGGCGTCGACCGTTTCGACGGCGTGCGCGTGCGACATTATCCCATCCGCGGCACCGACGCCAAGGACAGGCGCGTCAACGCGCTCGCGCAGATGCCCGGAGGTGACATCTATGCCGGCAACGGCGACGGTCTCTGGCGGCTTGCGGCCGGAAGCGACGAGTTCGAGCGAGTCAGCGGCGACTCCGGACGTGTGGCCCAGATGGTCAACGCTCTGTATCCCGCACCGGACGGCAAGAGTCTTCTCGTCGGCACGACCAACGGGTTGTATCGTTTTGTGCCGGGTACATCGGGTCCCGTACATATGCCGCTTGTCGACTCCCGCATAGCGGCCGCGTCGAACCGCGTGGCCGACATCGCCATGATGGGCGACACGATTTTCCTCGCAACCGGCGCCGGCGTGGTGATTCTCAACGACAGCACATCCATTCTTTACGACTATCCCGTGCCCGTCAACAGCGTGGCCGTGGCCTCCGGGCGGCTTTATCTCGGTACCAGCGACAACGGCCTCGTCACCTTCGACATCCGCACCGGCGAGATGAAGCCGTTTGCCGGCATGGACAGTAATGTAATCACCGACGTGGCCTGTGGCCCGGACGGCATTGTGTACGTGGCGACCGACGGCGCCGGCGTGGCGGCTATCGACCCCTCGGCCGACAGTATAGCCGCGCGTTATACCCATACGCCGGGGCGCGAAGGCACGCTGGCAAGCAACGCCGTGTATGCCGTGTGCCCTGACAGCCACGGGCTGCTGTGGGTGGGATACTACCAGCTCGGTGCCTCGCACACGCTCTACTCGGCCGACGTGTTCTCCACCTATGCCGCCGGAGGCTTCAACACTGCCGGGCGTGCGGTGCGCGTGGTTTTGCGTCGCGGGCCTTATACGCTGCTCGGCACACGCGACGGCGTCTTCATTATCGACGCCGGCGGTGGCGACGATGCCGGCGCTGTCGTGACACATATATGCCAGCCGCGTCTGCGCAGCAATATGATAATATCGGCGGCGTGGTACGACGGTCGCTTCGTGGTTGGCACTTACGGCGGGGGCGCCCACGTCATCGACCCGCGCGACGGCTCCGTCGCCGACCTGTCGGTGTCGGGCCAGGACTATCCTTTCCGCCGCGGCCACGTGTTCAGCCTCACGCCGCATCCCGACGGCAGCCTGTGGTGCGGAACGTCGGCCGGCCTCGTGCGCCTGATGCCTGACGGCGGCGAACGGCGCTGGACCTACGAGAACAGCCAGTTGCCCCAGGGAAATGTCTACGACGTATTCTTCGACAGCAAGGGAAACGGATGGATATGTACCGAGAACGGCCTCGCCGTGTACGACCCGGGGCGTGGCACCGTCAGCAGCAGCCTCTTCCCGAAGGGATTCTTCAACAGCCGTAAGTTCAAGGAGGTGTACCAGGATTCCCGCGGTAGGCTATACTTCCTGCCCGAGCACGGACGCATATACATCAGCAACATGGCCATGACTGAATTCGGCGCGCTCGACATGCCCGGCGGCGACGAGATAGAGCCGCGCGCCCTCATCGAGGACAACGACGGCTGCATGTGGCTGGCTACTTCGAACGGTATTTTCAGCCGCGAGGCGGGTTCGGCCGACTGGGTGGAGTTCGGAAGCACCGACGGCGTAGCGTCGCCGCTGTTCATCAACTGCACACCTGTGGCCGACGCCGACGGACGCCTGTGGTTCGGCAATTCCTACGGCCTGCTTACTGTGCGCCCTCACGAGGCCGGCCACAACATGCACCACAGTTCGTTCAGCCTCAGCCTGAGCGATGTGCTCGTCAACGGCAAGAGCATAGGCTCGGCGGGGTACGCAGCCGCCACTGCCGACGGCGTGTGCCGTGTCAGCCTTCCGCGCCATGCCGGAAGCATCACGCTGCAGCTGACGCCGCTGAACTTCGCCGACCCCATGAACCTGCATTATCAGTATCGCCTTGACGGCGGCGAGTGGTGCGACCTTGAACGCGATTTCGACCTGTCGTTCTACGACCTCAGCGGAGGCACCCACCGCCTTCAGCTCCGCCAGGCTGGCCGCGACAACACGGAGACGCTGATAGAACTACACGTGCCGTATCCGACATGGCTGTGGGTATGCCTCGGCCTCGGACTGCTGGCCGTGTTGTCGTTCGCTGCGAGCTATATGCTGCACGTTCGCCGCAAGCGCGAAGCGGTTGCGGCGACGAGGCCGCCGCTGGCTGCGGCTGAGGCCGCCGCTGGCTGCGGCTGAGGCCGCAGCCGACGACGAGGACGACACCCCCGAGGAGGCGAAGCGCAAATACCGCACATACAATATGAACGAGGCCGAGGGCCGCGAAATCTCGGCGCGGCTCGACAGCATAATGACCGAGAAGAAACCCTACACCGACCCCGAGCTGCATCTGGCCGACCTGGCCGAGCTGGCCGGCGTGTCGGGCCACAGGCTTTCGTTCTATTTCAGCCAGTATCTCCACGTAAGCTTCTACGACTACGTGAACCGCCGCCGTGTCGACGAGTTCAAGCGTCTGGCTGCATTGCCCGATGCCGGGCGCTACACCCTCTCGGCTCTTTCGGCCAAGGCCGGATTCAGCAGCCGCACCACCTTCTTCCGTTACTTCAAAAAGGCAGAGGGTATCACGCCGGCCGAGTTCATGGAGCGCCTCGGGCGGTAGCGCGCACCGCGTGCCGACGGGGCGGTTTTGTTAGCCCGGAGTTTCAAAAAATTGAGTGAAACGTGAGTTTCAAAAAATTAAGCAGTTGGTGTTCAGCTGCTTTTGTGTTTCATATTCCAATAAATTGATTAGCATGTATCTGACCTTGATTTTGTTGCAAAGGGGCGAATCTTGAAATAATTTTGCATCGGAAACAATAGCCACTAATGCCATGAAATCCGACCAGATCATCACAAATGCTTACATGGAGCTGCGCCCCCGCCTGACGCGCTACATATCCGCGAGGGTCAACGACGCCGACGACGCCGAAGACCTTGCCCAGGACGTGTTCCTGAAATTGCTGGAGCATGTCGGCGAAGGAGGTTTCATCCCGCAGCAGATCCGTTATCTTATTTTCACTGTAGCGCGCAATGTTGTCAACGACTACCTGCGCCATCACTATGTGCGCCGCGAGGCCGACCGCTATCTGATGGATTATGCTCCCAAGAGCGACACCTCCACGGAGTCGCGCGTGGTGGCCTCCGACCTGGCTGCCATCGAAGCCCGCTGCATAGCCGCGCTGTCGGCGCGCCGTCGCCGCGTCTTCGAGATGCGGCGCTACGAGGGGCTGAGCGCCGCCGAGATTGCCGAGCGCCTGGGCTTGTCGACGCGCACCGTCGAGAATCACATCTTCACGGCCTCCACTATCGTGCGCAGCCGCATGCGCGCGGTCATATAATAATAGACAATAAAACAATCAATAGTTAACCTAACCATAATAATCTATCTTATCGCATGAATGACAATAGCTATAAAGGATTGTCGCGCGCGGCGATGATAGCCCTTGTGGCATCGGCCATGATGGCATCCACTCCCGCGACAGCCTTTGCGGCGCCGGCCCCCGCGCCCGCTGCCGCCGCCGTTGTGAGCAGTGTGACCGGTACTGTCACCGACACTACCGGCGAGCCCCTTATCGGCGCTTCCGTGACGGTGAAAGGCACACAGCAGGCCGCTGTCACCGACATCGACGGTAATTTCAGCCTCAAGAATGTCAAGGGCAAGACCCTTGTTGTAAGCTACGTGGGCATGAAGCCCCAGGAGGTGGCAATCACCGACGGGCATATGAACATCGTGCTTCAGGAGAATTCCGAAGCCCTCCAGGAGGTTGTGGTGGTGGGCTACGGCGTTCAGAAGAAAGCCACACTGACGGGTTCTGTCGCCGTTGTCGACGAGAAGGCCCTCGAAAACAAGGGCACCCTCAGCAGCCCCGTGCAGGCGCTGCAGGGTCAGGTGCCCGGTGTCATCATCACCCGCGCCAGCTCGGCGCCCGGCGACGAGAGCTGGGGCATGCAGCTGCGCGGCTCGTTCTCCAAGAACGGCAGCGATCCTCTCGTCATCATCGACGGCGTGGAGTATGAGAGCGTCAACGACCTCCGCCTGCTCAACCCCTCCGACATCGAGAGCATGAACTTCCTGAAGGACGCCGCAGCGTCCATCTACGGTGCCAAGGCCGCCGGCGGTGTCGTTCTCGTCACCACCAAGAAGGCCAAGGAAGGCAAAGCCAAGGTGGACTACAGCGGCAGCTTCACTTTCAAGAAAATAGGTCTGCAGGCCGAGAGCATGAGTCTGAGCGAGTGGGCCGACGGTATTCTTGAGGCCCGCGGCAACGACGGCTTCAACATGAGCGATGTATGGATGCGCTACGCCACCCTCGCCAAGATGTACCCCAACACCATCATCGAGGGCAACCCCCTCGGCATGAACAACGTGACGGACATACCTCTGTTCGATACCGACTGGCTCGACGTGATGTGGGGCGACTCCTGGAGCACGCAGCATGAGCTCAGCGTCAGCGGCGGCACCGAGAAGAACCTCTTCCGCTTCTCGCTCGGCTACATGTACGACGACTCCAACCTCAAGTGGGGCAACAACAGCAACCAGCGCGTCAACCTGCGACTGAACAACACCTTCAACATCATGAAGGGCATGACCCTGCAGAGCGTCATCAGCTACAACCGTCAGGACCAGGTGGCTCCCACGCAGATAGGCGCGGCCCTCAACGTGGGCCAGGCACAGCCGGGCTTCCCCACCAGCGCCATCAACGGACGACCCTACGGCTGGGCCGAGCAGTGGCGCGCGCCCAACTGGCTCTGCGAGCTGGGCGGCGACAACAAGCTCAAGGTCAACGCCATCAACATCAGCGAGACGCTGCGCTACGAGTTCATCGAGGGCCTGCGTGCCAACGTGGTGCTCGGCTACAACCACTCTGACGCCACCCGCGACAAAAAGGAGCTGCCCATCACCTTCTACCGCTACGACGGCGTCACCCCGGCCTTCACCCTTCCCCTGCAGAAGGACACATATTATGAGAAGACCAACAGCAACACCGACTTCTACTCCATCCAGGGTTACCTCGACTGGAACAAGAGCTTCAGGGACATGCACAACGTGACCCTCCTCGGCGGCGTGCAGTACAACATGAAGAAGTACGAGGCATTCGGAACACACTCCCTCGACATCCAGGAGACCCTTGAGATTCCGAACGGCGCAGGCGAAATCACCCTCACCAAGCCCAACAACTGGGAAGAATCCATCCTCTCCTACTACGGCCGCGCCAACTACGACTTCCGCAGCAAGTACATGGTTGAGGCGCAGTTCCGCTACGACGGCAGCTCCAAGTTCCAGGCAGCCAACCGCTGGGCCTTCTTCTGGGGCACATCGTTGGGCTGGCGCATCACCGAGGAGAAATTCATGGAAGGCCTGCGCCCCTGGGTCAACGAGCTCAAGCTCCGCGCATCCTACGGCAATGTCGGCAACCAGGGCGGTATCGACCGCTACTCCGGCACCACTTTCTACACCATGAACTCCACCGGCGGCAACGTCATCGGCGGCTCGCTCGTGGGCAACATGGACCTCAAGGGCTCGCTGCCCAGCACCGACCGCACCTGGGAGCGCGTGCACAACTACAACGTGGCCCTTGACTTCGGCCTCTTCAACGGCCGCCTCAGCGGCACCGTCGAAGCCTTCATGAAGCGCACCAACAACATGCTCATCAACGTGGAGTATCCCCACATCATCGGTCAGGCCGTGCCCACATCCAACAGCGGTAAGTTCAAGGCATGGGGCTACGAAGGTCAGGCCAACTGGAACGACCGCATCGGCTCCGTCAACTACCACGTGGGCGGCACGTTCACCTACGTCGAGAACCGCCTCACCGACAACGGCGGCTCCGGTGCCATCGGCGCCGGCCAGCGCAGCGACCAGGAAGGCTATCCCCTGAACTCCGTATGGGGCTACCGCTACTGCGGCAAGATACAGAACGCCGAGCAGCTCGAGAAGTACAAGGCCCGCTACGGTAAGGACTGCGCCATCGGCAACCTTGACCTGCTGCGCCTCGGCGACAATATGTTCGAGGACGTCAACAAGGACGGCACCCTCGACCAGAAGGACCTCGTCTACCTCGGCACCAACGACCCCAAGATCCAGTACTCCTTCAACTTCGGCGCCGACTGGAAGGGCTTCGACGTCAACTTCATCTTCCAGGGAGCCGCCAAGCGCACCATCTGGCGCACCATCAACAGCAGCAACGCTCCCGACACATGGCGCATACCTATGCGCAACGCCTACCAGAACGGCTCCAACCACTGGATAGGCAACGTATGGAGCGAGGAGCATCCCGACAACCGCTACCCGCAGCTCACCATGCAGAGCACCATCAACGACTACAACTACCAGTGCTCCAGCTGGAGTGTGCAGGACGGCTCGTATCTGCGCCTGAAAAACTTCACAATAGGTTATACACTTCCCAAGGCTCTGCTTCAGAAGCAGAAAGTCATCAGCAACGTACGCGTCTACGTCACCGGTACCGACCTCTGGGAATGGAAAGCCAACACCGACGACTGGGACCCCGAGGCCAACAGCCGCATCACCGACAGCAAGCGCTATCCCTTCCTGCGCACATGGACCATCGGCGCCAACGTCACTTTCTGATGGTTTAAAGTTTAAGGTTTAATGCCAATCAAACAGCAAACAATGAAAAACATCTTCAAATATACGGCAATCGCAGCCCTGGCTCTTGCTTCCGCATCCTGCCTCGACCTGACCTCGAAGGAGGACCTCAGCGACGGCGACCTCTGGAGCAAGCCCGGCGACTTCGAGCTTTTCGCCAACAAATTCTACGACTGGCTGCCCAACTTCGGCACCGTCTACGCCGACAACTTCCACGCCGACCGCCACAGCGACCTCATCAGCTACGACCAGGCGCGCGACGCACAGTCAGTAGGCATCCACACCGTCACCGAGAGCGACGGTGACTACACCGGCGCCTACGACCGCATCCGCCGCTGCTGCCTGCTCATCGAGAACGCCGAGCACTTCACCCAGAGCCACGAGCTCATCCGTCAGCCCCTCGGCGAGGCACACTTCTTCCGTGCCTACACCTACTTCCAGCTCCTGCAGAAGTTCGGCGACGTCATCCTCGTCGACCACAGCATCGACAACGGCTCGCCCCTGCTCTTCGCCAAACGCGACGACCGCACCAAGATCGCCGATTTCATCATCCAGGATCTCAAGGATGCAGCCGAACTGCTCAAGCCCACCGCCGACCTCGCCGACGGCCGCGTAGGCAGCGAGGGTGCCTGGGCCATGCTCAGCCGCGTGGCTCTCTTCGAAGGCACATGGCAGATCAACCACAAGAACAACGGGGAGCTGGGCCGCGCATACTGCGCCGAGGCCGCAGCCGCAGCCAAGAAAGTCATCGACGGCGGCAAGTTCCAGCTCTTCTGGAACGCCACCCTCGGCGACGCCTCCCAGAAGTACATGTTCATTCTCGAGGACGTGCAGAGCAACGGCGCCGGCCTCACAAAGAGCGACAACCACGAGTATATCATCAAGCGCTGCTTCGACCCTGAGCTTAAGGTCATAGGCCGCAACCTCACCACCGAGATATTCTTCAACCACCAGCGCGTCAACGGACGCTTCGCCGACCTCTACCTCTGCCAGGACGGTCTGCCCATCGAGAAATCAAAGCAGTTCCAGGGCCGCGACAAGGTCATCAGCGAGTGGCAGAACCGCGACCACCGCATGCGCTACACCCTCTGCCAGCCCGGCGACAATTTCTGGAACAGCACCAACGGCCGCATCGACTGGTCCGGCAGCGACGCCGAGATAGCATCCTGCGCCAAGGCCGGCGCCATACCCAACGGCGGCAGCGGCTACTGGCACCAGAAATGGGTGACCGAGCGCACCTGCAAGGACGGCGAACAGAGCTATGACTGGCCCGTGCTGCGCTACGCCGAGGTGCTCCTGAACTATGCCGAGGCCACCTTCGAGGCCAACGGAGGCAAGATCAGCGACGACGACCTCAAGATCTCCATCAACCTCACCCGCAAGCGCGTCAACAAGAACATGCCCGACCTCACCAACGCATTCGTCAGCGCCAACGGCCTTGACATGCGCGAGGAAATCCGCCGCGAGCGCACTATCGAGCTCTTCCAGGAAGGCTTCCGCTACGACGACCTCCGCCGCTGGAAAACAGCCGAGACCGAGATGCCCAAGGACATCATCGGCGTCAAGTGGGCAGGCGAGTGGCTCGAGAAGTGGCCCCGCCCCGGCATGAGCGTCGACGACGACGGCCGCCTCATCGTCGAGGACAACCGTCAGTTCCTCCCCAAGCACTATCTCTTTCCCCTCCCCACCGCCGAGCGCATGCTCAACCCCAATCTCGGTCAGAACCCCGGTTGGTGAGTTTAAGGTTTAGGGTTTAAAGTTTATCCCCAAAAGAATATACTGATGAAAAAGACAAACATAGCACTGCTTGCGGCCGCACTCCTCGGCCTCGGCCTCGCATCCTGCGACGACGACAAGCAGCTCACTCTCGACGGCAAGGAGACAAAGCTCCTCGACGAGATCTCCTTCACCAACATGGAGGGCACCCTGCCGCTGGCAATAGGCATGGACTCCACCATCACGTGGACGGTAGGCCCGGAGGATGCCTCCGACAAGACCGTCATCTTCGCCTCCGACAACGAGGCCGTGGCAACCGTCGACCAGAACGGTAAGATCACTGCCATCAGCGAAGGTACGGCCATCGTCACCGGCGTCAGCAGCCTCGGCTTCGCCGTGTTCGACGCCAGCGCCACCGTGGTCGTGAACGTCATCCCCGAGGTCACCAAGGCTACTTCCCTCACCATCACCAACACCACCCCGGCCGGCGAGGACGGCCTCATCTACGTCAGCGACGAGCTGCAGATGGCCGCCGAGATTCTCCCCGCCGATGTCACCTACACCAAGCTTGAATGGCGCAGCCTCAACGCCGACGTCGCCAGCGTCGACCGGACGGGTCTCGTCAAGTGCCTCGCGCAGGGCGACGCCGTCATTCAGGCCATCACCACCGACCGCAGCGGCGTCTACGCCGAATTCAAGTTCCACGTCAACCGCATGGTCGACGCCGAGCGTGTGGAGATAGCTCCCGTAGAGCCACTCGTAATCAACCAGGGCAGCGTAGAGCTCGGCGTCACCTACTTCCCCGCCGACGCCACCGTAGGCTCCGTGGAGTGGACCAGCGACAACGAGATGGTTGCCACCGTGCGCCGCGGCGTTGTCACCCCCGTGGGCTTCGGCACCGCCAACATCACCGCCACCTGCCCCGCCACCGGCGAGAGCACCACAGTGGCCGTGACCGTCGAGGACGGCCTCTACGTATGGGACGCGCGCAACCAGTGGCAGCGCTGGATTTGCTCCGGCGCCGACGGCGGCGAAGTGCGTGACGGCGACTCCTGGCGCATCAACTTCCCCGCAACCACGGGCAAGTACCGCCGCGACATCAAGATCGACTGCAGCAACACCAATCTCTTTACCATGACGTCGACCCGTCCCGTGCTCGCCATCAAGTGCAACATTCCCAAGGGCGGCAACAACACCTGGGACGTCCGCGACTCCGGCAACCCGAAGGACAACAACGGCTACGACCTGCCCGACGGCAACCGCCTCATCATGATCGACCTCACCAAGAAGTTCCAGGAATGGGGCGCCAAGGAGCACGGCTTCAACCTCTTCCAGCTCAAGGTGGCCGACATACCCAACGGCAACGTCGACGCAGCCGACCCGCATTACAACGTCTTCTGGATACGTACCTTCACCAGCGCCGACGAGGCCAAGGCATTCGCCGACGAGGAGGCACGCAAGTGAAACCGTGACACGTGAACAGCGGAGCTGAGGGCTCCACCCCGCGCCCTCAGCTCCCTCTCCCCACCACTCAACAACACATATCACACACTCAGACAATGAAAAAAACATTCACCATACTTCTTGCAGCAGCCGCAGCACTCGCAGCCGCAGCATGCTCCGAGATCAAGGACGGCGTGAGCGACCTCGACTCCTGGGAGATTCCCGACGAGAAGGAAGACTTCAAAGTCTACGACCCCAAGGTCTACACTCTCAGCCACCCCTGCATGCTCCACACCGCCGACGACATTGCCTACACCAAGGCCCACCTCGGTCAGGAACCCTGGAGCCAGGCCTACCAGAAACTCCTCACCAGCGGCTTCTCCGTCAACACCTACAAGGCAAGCCCAGTGAAGTACCTCGCACGCCTCGACGCCAACAACTGGGCCGACGGCGGCGGCCGATGGGACGACGCAGGCCTCCGCGACGAGTACTATCCCGGCATCCACAACAATTACACCAACTTCTTCCGCGACAGCCACGCAGCCTATCAGCTCGCCCTCAAGTGGCAGCTCGCCGGCGACGGCGAGGCCGCAGCTGCTGCCATTCAGATTCTCGAAGACTGGGCCGCCGTCAACAAGGGCCTCCTCCTCGGCCGCGGTCCCAAGTGGAAAGACGACGTGATCGACTCCAACGAGTACCTCATCATGTTCCAGATGCATCAGGCCGCCAACGCCGCCGAGCTTCTCCGCAGCTACAACGGCTGGGACAAGACCGCAGGCTTCGACGCCGTGAAGAACTGGTTCATCACCTACTTCTATCCCTTCTGCTCCAAGTTCATCGAGATGAACAACGGCGACCACTGGTGGATGAACTGGGACCTCGCCAGCATGACGGCCATCCTCTCCATCGGTATCCTCGCCGACAACCAGGACATGATCAACGAGGCCATCCTCCACTTCAAGCACGGCGAAGGCCCCGGCTGCATCATGCGCAAAGGCGTCATCGAAGTCTTCGACGACCCCGACGGTACGGGCCAGAAGCTCGCTCAGGGCAACGAGGCCGGCCGCGACCAGGGCCACAACACCCTCTGCGCAGCCATGGTGGGCGCTTTCTGCCAGATGGCCTACAGCATCGGCGAGGACCTCTTCGCCTTCGAGGACGGACGCGCCATCGCTTTCGCACAGTACGTTGCCAAGTACAATGTGCCCAAGCCCGAGGTCGATCCCAACTACGAGTCTATCACCGTCAGCAACTTCCGCTACCTTGAGGAAGAAATGCCCTTCACCGAGTACACCTACAACGGCGGCATCATGACCGCCATCTCCGGCGCGGGTCGCGGCACCAAGCGCCCCGGATGGGACATCTGGGCCGGCTACTGCAACAGCCACAACTATCCCGCCAAGTACGTCACCGAGATGGCCGACTTCTTCCGCCCCGACGGCGGTGGCGGCCACTACGGCAACTCCTCCGGCGGCTTCGACCAGCTCGGATTCTCAACCCTCATGCACTACCGCCCCGCCAACTAAGCGGCACGCAGCAGAAAAACTCTCGACCGGCACGAAAATTTTTTCGTGTCGGTTGAGTAGTTCTGCCGCCATCACCGAATTACAATATAAAAACTAACCAAAATCTATCTCAACATGATGAAAAAACTACTCTTAACGGCCGCTTTTGCGGTCCTCGCCGTCGGCGCCGCATCCGCCGCCGTAACCATCGGCGAAACCAGCTACAACAATATTATCGATGCGGTGAAGGCCGCAAAAGCAGGCGATGTCATTAAATTTGACGGTACTCAAGAAGTAAATGACCGTCTGACAATTGGCGTAGATCTCACCATCGAAGGTAGTGCAGATGCCACCATCAAGATGACAAATGCCGGCAAAGCCCTTCTTCTTGTAAACAACAGCGCAAATGCTACTGTAAACAATGTCATCTTTGATGGCAACGACCTTACTCTCACCAACAACAAGCCAGTTGAAATAGCTAACGCTGCTGCATCGGCAACATTCACCAACTGCACATTCAAGAACTTCAATGCTCAGCGAGTTATCTTTACACAGAAAAAGACAACACTCACTGGCGTAAAGATGGAAAATTGCACCATCACAGTGAACAGCAACGGTGGCTACTGGGCCGAAGTATTTGTCGGTTCGGGCAATAACAACGTAACTATTGCGGGAGAATCAAGCTACACCCTGATGCTTGAGAAGAACAACGCCGTTACAGCAGGCGAGGCTCTTTCCGGAAATATTGAAATTATTCCCGTCTACACACCCGGTGCAACCCTCGTAAAGAGCTGTACCGACACCAGCATCTTCTCGCTGCCAGAAGATGCCCCCGAAGGCTACAAACTGGCTGCCGAAGGTGGTAACATCGTTCTTGCCTTTGAGAAGGAGGTCGTAAAGAACGAAACAACCGGCGTAGGATACTCGTCGCTGATGGCCGCTTACAATGCAGCCGAAGACAATCAGACGCTTGTCGTGCTTGAGGATGTCACTCTTGAGGGCCGTATCCTCAACGCCAAAAGAAATCTCGTAATCAAGGGTCAGACTCCGGAGGTTAAGATCACTAAGACATTCACTAACGCAATTTTCTTTTCTGCCGATAGGGGAAATCTGACTCTTCAGGATCTTGTTCTTGATTGTGATAATAAGGCTAACTCAAAAGTCGAGTTGGAAGTCAATGCAACGAACTTATATCTGACCAATGTCAAAATCATCAATTCTGTAACAACGGATTGCCTCCTCAATATTAAGTCCGGTAATAAAAACGGCATTCTCAACGGTTTCACACAGGAGAATTGCACAGGCGGAATCAATGTATCGGGTGTCCTTCAGATGCAGGGCAACAACAACGTTCCTGTCACCGTTGCTGAAGGCGGAAGTATAAAGGTTATTGGCGAACTCACCAACGAACAGCCCATTGAGATTACACTTCCTGCAACCGCAAAAGCAGATGACTTAGCAATCAGCGGAACCACTGCTTACAGAAAATTCCACCTTACTAACGAGGGCCTCTATCTCGTACCCGACGCAAATGGCGAGAATCTCATTCTCAGCGTGAACAAGCCCACCGGCATTGCAGACATCACCGTCGACGAGAACGCTTCCGTAGAGTACTTCAACCTCCAGGGCGTACGTGTAGCCAACCCCGAAAACGGCCTCTACATCCGTCGTCAGGGCGGCAAAGCCACCAAGGTTTACGTCAAGTAAGAACATCTCATAGGATAGTATAGACTCCCCGAGGCGCAGAGGATTCCCCATCCCCTGCGCCTTCTTATTCCCCTGTCCTCCACTTTGTTCGGCTCGATCTCCGTTCCGGCGCATGCACCGGCGCCATAGACTTATTTGTATGGCCGGAGGCCATGGATTTTGTTAACCGCGGGCACTTGTGCCCGTGGCCCGAGCCTCCCTCACGCGTTCAGCCCCGGAGGCGGCTGCATTTACATGCATTCTGATAGATGTGTTGTTCAGCCGCCTCCGGGGCTGCTCCTATTTTTATCCCATCACCACGGGCGCAAGCGCCCGCGGCTAACAAAATCCATGGCCTCCGGCCATATCCCTATGCTGGCGTCTTTCTCCCAGGATAGACGTCCTTTTTAGACTATGACGCCTTAGATTGTTCCCCGGCCAGCCGCTTTATTTGTTCGGCTCGATGCACACGGCGTCGTCGTATGCGCCGGCGCCATGGACTTATTTGTATGGCCGGAGGCCATAGATCTTGTTAACCGCGGGCGCTTGCGCCCGTGGCAGGAGCCATCCAAACACATTCAGCCCCGGAGGCGGCTGAAATTTCTGCTTGTGTTTCGATATAAATTGGTAACTTTGCACCATGAGCAAAACAAAATCTCTTCATCACATTGTCTTTGCTACCAAACAGAGAGAGATGACAATTACGGAGGCAGACAAAAAGGAGTTGTATGCTTACATATTAGGCATCATCCGGAACCTCAAATGCTATCTTATCCGAATAAACGGCATGCCGGACCATATTCATTTGCTCGTAGATGTAAACCCTACTGTGGCAATTGCCGATTTGGTAAAACAAATCAAACAATCAAGCAGTTACTGGATGAAATCAAGCGGTAAATTTCCTAAATTCCGCTGCTGGGGAGAGGGTTATTATGCCTTTTCAATAGACGTTTCAGAGTTAGACAAGGTGAAGGCATATATTATCAATCAGGAAGCGCATCATGCAGGTAACAATCTGGTTGATGAGATGAAGTTCTTGGCCGATAAATACATGGTGGCATGGCACCCCAATGATTGGGAGTAGATGCAGCCGCCTCCTGGGCTGTTCCTGTTTTTATCCCATCAGCACGGGCGCAAGCGCCCGTGGCTAATAAAATCCATGGCCTCCGGCCATATCCCTGTGCTGGTGCTTTTTCCCCGAGAAAGTATTTTTGATTTTCCGTATTTTTCGTCTATTGCTATTCAAAAAATATGTAACTTTGTACAAACCAATCGGCAAAAATGACAAAACTCTACAAAATACTTCCGGCACTGATTATGCTCGTGCTCCTTCTCGCATCGTGCGGCGCGGAGAAGCATCCCGAGCAGCCGTGGAAAGGATATTGGTATGCCGTCACTTCCAATCCGGGTGGCGATGGCGGCAACAAACTCTATGTGCGTCTGGACTTTTATGACTCCACGGTGTGTGCCGACGGCTATGAGAACGTGCTCGGCGTGCTCACCATGACTAAGGACAGGTCGGTGTACACGCCTGTGGCAGCCGACCTTATAACGTCCGTCGACATACAGAGCCCCACGGAGGCGCGCATCAACTATATCCAGCAGGTCACGGGGCAGTTGCGATCCGGCACACTTAAACGCGCCGCCGACGGCTCTCTTACTTTTACGGACGGCAAGATGCTCCGCGCCGGCAAACCCGGCATGAAGGACAGCCCCGAGGGAGTGTATGATGTGGACCCGGCCACTTTGGTTTTCGACAAAATCAGCGACAAGCCCAACTATAAGGAGATACCCACCTACGAGCTGGTGATGACCTTGCCCGACCGCAGCTATTATCTGCATGCCCTGATGACCGAGACGGAGGCTCCTCCCTTCGGCGACGTGCAGTTGCGTTGCTATTTCCCCGATACCGATCGTGACATCAACATCACTAATGAGGTGGGTGATTCGCCCCTGAATTCGCGCTTCCACGCCACTATCGTGGACTGCTGGCCGCTGCCCGGCGAACCCGGGCTGGGACTTATCATATGGTCCGGGGGTGAAGATATGCAGGAACTCACGCTGTATCGTGTCGACGACCGCAACACATTCGAGGCTGTGGACTATGTGGTGGGACGTCGGCCCGATCGCTATCTCGGAGAGCATATGCCCGACTCGGTGGCCATATGCTCGGTGGTACGCGAGGGACGTCTCGTAAAGGTGCGCGATCCGCTGCGCCAGGAGACACGTGTCTACGACCTTGCCGGCAACCGCCGCTAAACTGTAAACCTTAAACTATAAACTACTTGATTACAGCCAGTCCGCCCTGCGCCGTCTCCTTGTAGAGCGAGGGGATGTCGTGGCCGGTCTGCTTCATCACCTCCACTATGCGGTCGAAGCTTACCGAATGACGCCCGTCGCTGTAGGCCGCGTAGAGGTTGGCGTCGAGGGCACGGGCGGCCGCATAGGCGTTGCGCTCTATGCAAGGTATCTGCACGAGGCCGCATACAGGGTCGCACGTGAGGCCGAGATGATGCTCCAGGCCCATCTCGGCCGAATACTCTATCTGCGCCACGGTGCCTCCGAAGAGCTGCGATGCGGCTGCGGCGGCCATGGCGCATGCCACGCCTACCTCGCCCTGACATCCCACTTCGGCGCCGCTGACGCTGGCGTTGTGCTTCACCACGTTGCCGAAGAGGCCGGCCGTAGCCAGCGCGCGCAGGATGCGCTGCTCGCTGAAGCCCTTGGAGTGGTGCAGATGGTAGAGCACGGCCGGCAGCACGCCGCACGAGCCGCACGTGGGCGCCGTGACTATGCGTCCGCCCGCGGCGTTCTCCTCGCTCACGGCCAGGGCGTAGGCGTACACCAGCCCGCGGCTGCGCAGGCTCTGGCTGTAGCCTGCAGCGTGGACATAGTAACTGACGGCCTTGCGGCGCACTCCGAGGCCTCCGGGCAGCACGCCCTCGGCCTCGATGCCGCGCTCCACGGCCTCCTTCATCACCGTCCATACCTCGTGCAGGTAGTCCCAGATGCCGGCGTCCTCGTACATGTCGACGTACTCCCAGTAGCTGCGGCCGCTTTCCTCGCACCAGCGGAGTATGTCCTGAATCTTCGTCAGGGGATAAATGCTGCGTCCGGCCGAGCGTGTCTCGCCTTCCTCCACTATGTCGCCTCCGCCGATGCTGAAGTAAGTGCGCGTGGCGCTCACGTTGCCCTCGGCGTCGAGCGCACGGAATGTCATGCCGTTGGTGTGGAACGGCAGCACGATGTCGGGCGCCCACAGTATTTCGGTCGGAGCCACGCGCGAGAGGACATCGCTTACGGCCACGTCGGTGAGGTGGCCGCGGCCCGTGGCGGCGAGGCTGCCGTAGAGCTTGACCTCGAAGCGGGCGGGCACGTCGCCGCCGAGCAATCCGATGAATCGCTCGGCGGCTTTGCGCGGGCCCATGGTGTGGGAGCTGCTGGGCCCTTGTCCTATCTTGTAGAGCTGCTTTATTGACTCCATCAGAACTTGAAGCCTGTGGAAAGCACTAAGCTGCTGTTGCTGTCGTTGATGTGGCCCGTGGGCGCTGTGTAGCCGTCGAAGTTGGTGAAGGCGTGGTATTCGCCGTCACGCTTGCGGTACACGTAGGCGGCATCGATGTACCACTGCTGGTAGCGGTAGCCGAGGCCTACGCTGAACTGGTTGACGGTCTTGTTGAACGTGTAGGAGGGGTCGCAGCCCGTGGTGTAGATGGGCAGGTCGCCGTCGGCAGCCTCGCTCTTGACGGCGGAGCTTTGCCATGCGTAGCCGGCGCGTACGCTGAACTGCGGCGTGACGCGGTACTCGATGCCGAGACGCAATGCGTTGGCGGCCTGGAAATAGTCCTTGATGTCCTGATTGAAAGCTGTGGCCTCAACGAAGTCGTTGCCGTAGTATCCGGCCTGATGCTTTATCTTCATGTCGGGGTAGGCTATGCGCTCGTAGTCGGCGCTGATGATGGCCTGCCCTCCGAGTACGGCTGCGATGCCGATGTTGATGTGCCAGGGCGAGGTGAGGCGCGAGTCGTAGGCGTCGCCCGGGTTATTCTCGTCGCCGGTGTATTCCGTGCCTTTCAGGGGGTTGTCTTCGCTCGGCGCCACGTTGGGATCGGTGTATCTGTAGTTGACGTCGGAATAGACGCTGTGCTGCAGGCGCCACCATGTGGGCGTCTTGACCGAGAGACCGAGGCGCAGCTCGTTGACGGGCTTGAATATGAGGCCGACGTTGAAGTTCCAGCCGGTGCCGCTGATGCTCTGGCCGTTGTAGAGGTCGAAGCCGCCGTCGCCGGTAGTCATGCGTCCGGAGGCAGTGGCGATGTAGGCGTTGCCGAGACTTTCATCGTAGACCACGCTGCGGTCGTAGCTCAGGTCGGTGATGCCGATGTTGACACCCCAGCTGACTACGTCGCTGACGTTGCCGCCGAAGCTGAAGTTGTACTCGTCGATGTAGCCCCGTTCATGAGCCTGATAGTATGCGTCGCCCTGTGTGCCCTGCTGATAAAGGCCGGCGTAGCGGTCGCCTTGTGCGTTGATGGGGTTGATCATGTAGCTGTTGTAGGCGAGGATGCTGAGCCAGTCGTTGTAGAGGCCTGTGGTTGGCGCCGGGTCGAAGTATGGATTATAGTTGTCGCCGAAGTCCATGTCCTTGTAGTAGACTCCGTTGGCGGTAGTATAGGATGCTATGTAGTTGCTCAGCGAGGTATCAAGGGTGGAATTGTAGCCGTTGGTGATGCGGTTGAAGCTTGCCTTGCGGTTGTAGCTTGCTCCCCAGGCGAAGGTGCGCAGGGCGCCGTCGAGGCGCACCACGCCCACATAGCCGAAGTTGTTGCAGAAAGCCTTGGTCTGCTTCTCCGTGCCGTTGGTCGACTCGTAGTTGCGGAAGTTGATGTCAAGGGTGGCTCCGATTTCGCTGCTGCGGTAGACGCCCAGCGCTGCCGGGTTCTGCCCCACAGCCGAGAGGTCGCCGCCCAGGGCGGTGAAGGCTCCGCCCATGCCGAGGAAGCGCGCGGTGCCGCGCAGCTCGGTCTGCGTCAGGTTGTAGGCGTCGACGGCGCTCTGTGCAAGCATTGCCGCGGGCATGGCGAGGGCTATTGCGGGAACGAGTATTTTCTTCATAGCAAAATAGTTGTGTTCGTTTGGTTATGCTAAGATGTAAACGATTTTCCGGGCATGATTGTTCCGGAAAATCGTGTGTAAGTCAGCAGGTGTCGCTATCAGTGGCGTCCGCGGCTTCCTCCGCCGCTTCCGCTGCGGCCGCCTCCGCTATAGCCTCCGCCGCTGTGACCGCCTCCGTAGCTGCTGCGGCCGCTGTTGAAGCTGCCCGAGCTGCGTGTCGGCGACGAACTGCGGCTGCTGTTGTAGCTGCCGGAGCTGCGGGTGGACGAGGAGCTGCGGTTGCTGTTGTAGATGCTGCGGTCGGCCGAAGCGTTGCGTGCGCTGTTGATGCTGCGTGCGCCGGAGACGCGCCTCGTCGACTGAATGTCGCGCGATCCGACGGATGCGCGGCGGTCGCCGAGCACTGTGCCGGGACGGGCCGAGCCGTAGCGTCCGCGGCCGGTGCTTGTGGTGATGCCGCCTATGCCGGTGTTGCCGGGACGTGTGCCGGCTCCGGGACGGTAGATGCCGGTGCTGCCGCTGCCGGGACGTGCTGCCGAGGCGTGGCTGCCGTTATAGCCGGGACGTCGGCCTGTGGTCGTAGCCATGCCCGTGCCGGCTGTGGGACGTCGGCCGGTGTGTGAGCCGGGGCTCGACGGACGCCAGGCGTGGTTGCCCCATCCGGGACGGTGGCCGGGAGGCGGCAGTGCGGGTCCCCATCCCCAGGAGGGTCCCCAGCCCCACGACGGGCCCCATGCGCCGGCCCAGCCCCAGTAGGGGTCGTACCATCCGCCCCATCCCCAGTTCCAGCTCCAGCTCCAGGAGGGTCCCCAGCCATAGCTGTAGGGCGACCAGAAGGGAGAGTACCAGGCGTTGTAGCGCCAGCTCCAGGACGGTCCCCACCAGTCCCAGGGGTCTACGTTGATTACATTCACGTTGATGGTCGCGGGCTGCTCGGTGGCGTAGTAGTATTCTTCCAGCTCTTCGTCGCCGCTGCCGCTGACGATTTCGGGATTGTGGAAGCGCTCGATGCGGCGCGTGTAGGTGAAGTCGGCGTCGTCGTTGGCCGCGGCGAGGGTGTCGCTTGCTGTAGGAGTGTGCCGGTTGTAAGCGTCTACGTCCATGTCGAGGCCTGCGCCGGGTGCCGGAGTGTAGGTGTCGGCGGCGGGATAGTCGGTGCTTTGGCCGGCGTTGCCGGTGATGTATGCGGGTTTGGTCTTCTGTACCGGCTTCGGCGTGGCTTTGCGGGCCTTGTCGGCGTTGTAGTATATGTCGTCCTCATAGTCCTGCGCGGCGACGGGGAGTGCCAGCGCGGCCATGCCGACGAGCAGAGGGAATAAATGTCGCATTTTCATAGCAGTGGCAATGTGTTTTTGTTGTTGAAAGAGAGAATGTTTTAGAATTAGACGCCTGCGGCGCTGGAAAGTTTAAACCGCAAGGGTGTATTCTCTGCAAAACTACACAAAAAAACGCAGGCTTCCAAGCGCCTGCGCCATTTTAGCAGTTTTTAAGCGTTTTTTATCCTACATGGTAACTATTCTGCGATATTAACGCATTGACTACAATAGAATTGTAGGGATGCACCCCGGTGCATCCGCAGCCACAGAATGTTTTTCGCAGGAAACGGATGCACCGGGGTGCAATGCGGTTCAAATAAGACAATTGGGTGCAGTGCAACCATCCGTTTGGCTGGTAGCTTTCATTTTATCGGGCTGCAATGTGCTGGGGATGATATAATTGTATGGCCGGAGGCCATGGATTTTGTTAACTTTTACCTTTGCAGTCGAG
>ENA-UOJO01001118-UOJO01001118.1-human-gut-metagenome-genome-assembly--contig:-P57-NODE-1118-length-36042-cov-34.951427_pt1 | contig 36042 bp, 34 predicted proteins | sample MGYA00242351_ERZ723898 | MGnify/ENA metagenome assembly ERZ723898 | reverse complement strand
CATAAAATTTTACTTCTACCATTCTATCAATACCTCGTCAAATTCAAATTTATCTTCGGCAAATTTCATGCTTCCACAAATTGTATAAGTTTTCACCCAATCACCTCATCAAATTCCGATTTGTTGCTCAATTTTCATATTCAAATTATACCATAAAACTTGTGAACAATTCTACCGCAACTTTGGACTATATGAGAAAAGTCCGAACAGTTTTCTGCCCGGACTTTCTCACTCAATCATAAATCAATTCCGCTTTCACAACTTCCTCTGCCTGTGCCTTGCAAGCGTTCATCTGCCGCACCCATTCCATTTGGTTTTCGGCTTTCAGCTGTTCGGTCACGCCGTTGCGCTTCACCAGCTCCGGCACGATCAGCTCCATGCGATTTCGTGCCGCTTCGTCAATCTCGGCGCAATACTGTCTTACGTACACCCAGCTATGCCGGAGGGGGTTGTGTTATATCATACTAGAATCTGTTAAAAAGCTTGAAAAGCTTTTTATAGCGCCAAGGGCGCGTCAGATTCTGCATGAGACGGCGCAGCGTGCTTTCGCACGATGCGAGTGTGCGTAGCACACGTGATTCTTGATTAAATCTTTTAATCAAGAATCAGTATCAGAGGGTTCGCGGCATGGTTATTGGAGCAGTCACGGCGGAAAAGCCGTATTTTTCCCGGGCCGGGGGCATATACTGAGGGGAAGTTTCCAGGAAAGGATGTATGTCTATGTCCGATTTTTCCCAGCATGTGCCCCTGTCCACGTTTTTGCAGGCCCACCCCGACCAGGGGAGCCTGCGGGTGCAGGTGGCCTCCGGCGGCGGAACGTTTCCGGTAGCCGGGGCAAGGGTGGAGGTATACCGGCGGTTCGGGGGCCAGACCCACACGTTTTACCGGGGGCTGACCGATGAATCGGGTATCGTTCAGGGCATCGCCCTGCCGGCCCTGCCTGCCGCCTGGTCCCAGGCGCCGGACACCGCCTCCATCAGCGGCACCGGGTATCTGGTGTCGGTGCGGCATCCCTTGTTCGTGCCCCAGGAGGACCGGGAGGTCACGGTGTATGCCCGCATCGAATCCATTCTGCCGGTGATGCTGGAGCCGGTGATATAAGGGGGGGAGCGCTATGCCTGCAACGCCTGTGGTCCCGGAGACCATTACCGTACACCTGGGCCCGCCGGGGTCCTCGGCCCGGAACGTGGAGGTGCCCTTTGCCGCCTATATCAAGAACGTGGCCTCCCACGAAATTTACCCCACCTGGCCGGAGAACGCCATTCGGGCCAACATCCTGGCCCAGATCTCCTATGCCCTGAACCGGGTGTATACCGAGTATTACCGCACCCGGGGGTACGACTATGACATCACCAGCACCACCCAGTATGACCAGGCCTATGTGGACGGCGGCGACGTTTTCGAGAACATCAGCCAGATCGTGGACGACAGCTTCAACAACTATATCGTCCGGCAGGGCAGCGTGGAGCCGCTGTTTGCCCAGTTCTGCGACGGAGTGCGGACCCAGTGCGGGGGGCTGTCCCAGTGGGGCAGCGTGGACCTGGCCCGGGACGGCATGAACCCCTATGAGATTCTGCAATACTACTACGGAGGGGATATCAGCATTGTGTTCAACGCCCCGGTGGGGGGGAACGTGCCCTCCTATCCCGGGCGGCCTCTGCGCCGGGGGGACGTGGGCAACGACGTGCTGCTTCTCCAGCGGCAATTGAGCCGCATCCGCCGGAACTATCCGGCCATTCCGGAGATCCCGGAGCCGTCCACGGTGTTCGACGTGCCCATGGAGGAGGCGGTGAAGTCCTTCCAGCAGATCTTCAACCTGACCCCGGACGGCATCGTGGGCAAGGCCACCTGGTACAAGATCAAGCAGATCTATAACGGCGTCAAGGGCCTGTCGGAGCTGTCCGGCGAGGGGCTGACCATCTCCGAGGTGCAGAGGCAGTATACCGAGGCCCTGCGGCTGGGGGACAGCGGCCTGGCGGTGCGGACGGTGCGGTTTTTCCTGGCTTTTCTGGGGTATTTCCTGCCGGAACTGCCGCCCATCCGGCTCAGCGATGTCTTTGACCAGGAGATGCTGGACGCCGTGTACGCCTTCCAGAGCTATGCGGGCCTTCCCACCGACGGGGTGGTGGGCCGGGACACCTGGAACGCCCTGCGGCGGGCCTATGAGGACGTGCTGGGGGACCTGCCGGAGGACTATCAGCAGTTTGCCCGGGAGATTTATCCCGGGCGGTTCATCGTGCTGGGGGACCGGGGCGACACGGTACTGTTTTTGCAGCAGCAGCTGAACCGCATCGCGGCCCAGGACCCGGATATTCCCGCCGTGGCGGAGGACGGCATTTTCGGCCGGGGTACCCAGGCCGCTGTGCTGGCCTTGCAGCGAAAGCTGGGCATCGACCCCACCGGGGCCGTGGGCCCCGTGCTGTGGGCTCAGATCATCGCCCGGGGGGCGGGGTACTGATAATAAAACAGAGGCGGCAGACGAAATCGTCTGCCGCCTCTGCGGCGTTATGGGATCAGAACAGCCGGTCCAGAAATTCGTCCACCAGGGCCATGGTGTCCCGGTTGACGCCGGACTGTCCGGCCTGGCGGATGACGGTCATATGCTGATTGCTGGCGGGGTCCGTGATCAGCCGGAAGTCCGCGCCGGGCAGTTCCGCCCGGCGGGCATACAGGGAGCAGCCGCCGCAGGGGACCTCCCGGTCTTCGCTGCCCTGGAGAAGCAGGGCCGGTACGCCGCTCTGGAGGCCCCGGACGGCGGACAGGTCCGCATATTTTCCGAATAGGAGCCGCTGCCCTCGGCGGCCCGGGAATCCCTATGAGAGAACCATGCCAAAAAGACTCTCAGCTTTCGCTGAGAGTCTTTTGGCAGCGGGAGAAGGATTCGAACCCCCGGCGCAAGCGCCGGGAGCTGCGCCCGGATTGAATTTGTGTGAGGGTCCGAATCCCTATGACAGAACCATGGCAAAAGAAAAAACTCCCAGCATAAGCTGAGAGTCTTTTGGCAGCGGGAGAAGGATTCGAACCCTCACATACGGAGTCAGAGTCCGCTGTGCTACCTTTACACAATCCCGCTATGTTCCTGACGAACAAAACTTATTATACTCGTTTTCCGGCGTTTGTCAACACTTTTTTCCCCGGCTTTTGAAAAAATTTTCCGGGGGCGGTTTGGCCCGCCCCCGGAGAGGGTAAGAGGCGTTACGCCGCCAGCAGGTCTGCCGACGTGAAATACTTCCGCAGCGGCTTATACAGCAGGGCAAACACCACCAGGCACAGAACGATGCTGGGCAGCATGTAGCTTCCGTTATAGATCAGGGAGTAGATCCAGGGGCTGGTCATGGGCTTGCCGAGGAACGTGTCGGGCATCCACTTGCCCCAGACAAACACGCCGATGAGGTAGTGGGCCAAAAAGCGCAGCACGCCGCCGATGACCGTGCCATAGTAAACGCTCCACTTCCGGCGGGACAGCAGGCCCGCACCGAAGCCCAGGGCCACAAAGGCCAGGAAGTAGTCGCAGATGATGGTGGTCCAGTCAATGGAGAACTTGTTGCCGATGAGGTAGGTGATGGTGCCGTACACCAGGCCCGCCAGAGAGCCCCAGCCGCAGCCGTACCGGGCGGCGAACAGGATGATGGGCAGCATCTCCAGGGTGATGGAGCCGCCGTTGGGGAACTCATAGAGCTTGATCAGGCTCAGGATCTCCGCCATGGCGATGAAGATGGCAGCCTCACAGATCATGCGGGTCTTGTTGATTTTCATGTGTGATTTCTCCTCTTTGAAAAAAATAACCGCATCGCGGGCCCTGGAGGCGTGGCAATGCGGAAACAAAAGCCATATTCTCGCATTCCTACGCCGGCATTACCCGGATCAGGTTCGAGGGACCGGACGGCGATACGTCTCATCTCAGCCGGCTTGCGCCAGCACCCCTTGGATTGTGAGGATATTCTATCACGGCTGTCGTTTTTTGTCAAGCCCTCAGCATACCGGCGCGGTATATGCGTCTATTCTACGCCGGTATGCCCTTCGGGGATAGGCGGGTTTTCTATCCGGATGTGTCCGTTTTATAGGTCCGGGTTTCCGGCTGTCTCCCGCAGGCGCACACCGGCTGGCAAAATCCCCGAAAATCCAACGTCCGCCCCTTGTCAAGTCATTCGGCGTTTGCTATAATAAAATATTATTTGCAGTACCGGGAAAGGGGTGTCCTGTCATGAAATATCAGCAGTGGAGCATACCGGAGCTGCCCGCCGGGGCAGTGGACCGGCTCACCGGGGCCGGGTACCCCTATCTGGTGTCCTCGGTGCTGGCCTCCCGGGGGATCACCACCCCGGAGGAGGCCGCCGCTTTCTTAGAGCGGGACCGGGACCTGCCCTATTCCCCCTTTCTGATGAAGGACATGGACAAGGCCGCCCAGCGGGTGAGCCGCGCCCTGGCCAGCGGGGAAAAGATCGCCGTTTTCGGCGACTATGACGTGGACGGCATCACCGCCACGGTGATTCTGGTGGACTATCTTCTGTCCCGTGGCGGCGACGTGGTGCACTATATCCCCCGCCGCATCGAGGATGGCTACGGCCTGGGAAGGGACGCCATCCTGTCCCTGCACGGGCAGGGGGTCCGCCTGCTGGTAACGGTGGACTGCGGCATCACCGGCGTGGAGGAGGTGGCCTACGCCAACTCCCTGGGCATGGACGTGGTGGTGACGGACCACCATGAGTGCAAGGAGGAGCTGCCCCCGGCCTGCGCCGTGGTGGACCCCCACCGGCCCGGCTGCGGCTATCCCTTCAAGCACCTGGCCGGCTGCGGCGTGGCGCTGAAGCTGGTGCTGGCCCTGGGGGGCGAGAGCCGGGAGGAGGCCCTGCTGTCCCGCTACTGCACCCTGGCCGCCATCGGCACCGTGGCCGACGTGATGCAGATGTCCGGCGAAAACCGCACCATCGTGTCCCGGGGCCTGGCGTCCATCAGCCGGTCGGACTTCATCGGCCTCCACGCCCTGCTGCATGAGGCGGGCCTGTCCGACAAAACCGTCACCTCCGTGCAGATCGGCTTCGTCCTGGCCCCCCGCATCAACGCCGCCGGGCGCATGGGCGCGGCGGACATGGCGGCGGATCTGTTGCTGTGCACCGATCCCCACCGGGCGGAGCACCTGGCCCGGGAGCTGTGCGCCCTGAACCGGGAGCGCCAGGCCGTGGAGCAGGAGATCTACTCCCAGGCCGTGGAACAGATCGAGGAGACCCCGCCCCAGGAGCGCAGCGCCCTGGTGCTGGCCTCCGACACCTGGCACCAGGGGGTGGTGGGCATCGTGGCCTCCCGCCTTTCGGAAAAATACGCCTGTCCCAGCTTTATGATCCACCTGTCCGGCGGCACCGGCAAGGGGTCCTGCCGCAGCTGGGGCGGGTTCAACCTGTTCGCCGCCCTGGAGGCCTGCTCCGACCTGCTGCTGGGCTTCGGCGGCCATGAGCTGGCGGCGGGCTTTACCATTGAAGAAAAGAACATCCCCGCCTTCCGGCAGCGGATGAACCAATACGCCAGCCGGTTCCGGGGCGGCAAGGCCCCGGTGTCCTGCCTGCAGGTGGACGTGCCCATCGGCCAGGCGGGCCGGGTGAACCTGGCGGAGGTGGAGGCCCTGGACGCCTTAGAGCCCTACGGGGCGGGCAACGCCCGGCCGGTGTTCTGCCTGCGGGGCGCCACGTTGGACCGGCTTCAGAATGTGGGCCAGAACCGGCACCTGAAGCTGCGCCTGACCAAGGGCAGCGCCCAGTTTGACGGCATCTTCTTCTCCGCCGTGGCCCAGACCTGCGGCGTGGCCCCCGGCGACCGGGTGGACGCCGCCTTCTATCTTCAGATCAACGAGTTCCGCAGCAGCCGCACCGTCCAGATGCAGATGGTGGATATCCGTCCCTCCCTTACCGGCAGCACCCGGGAGGAGGAGTCCCTGGAGCTGGTGGACCGCTGCCTGCGGGGGGACGAGCTGCGCCCCCGGGACGCCGTGCGCCTGCTGCCCTCCCGGGACCAGTGCGTGAGCCTGTGGCGGGCCCTGCAGCACGCGGTGCCCCCCGACGGACTGGAAACGGACTATCTGCCGCTGCTGCGGCGGCTGTCCGGGGCGCTGCAGGGGGCGGAGCCCTTTTTGCGGACGGTGCTGTGCCTGGAGGTGTTCCGGGAACGGGGCCTGCTGCAGTGCCGCCGCCTGGGCGACAGCATAAACCTGCATCTCACCAGCCAGGGCAAGAAGGTAGCCCTGGACCGTTCGGAATATCTGCTGCGCCTGCACCAGGCGCTGGACGCATCGAAAGGAGGGGCACGCTGATGACAGTGGATGAACGATACCAACGCCTGGAGGACACGGTGCGGGCCTATAACCCCACCGCCAGCTTCGACAAGATCCGGGCCGCCTATGAATTTGCCGCCGCCGCCCACCAGGGCCAGCTGCGCAAGGACGGCTCACCCTTTGTGACCCACCCCCTGGCCGTGGCCCAGATCGTGGCCGAGGAGCTGCACCTGGACTCCGAGTCCATCGAGGCCGCCCTGCTCCACGACACCATTGAGGATACCTCCGCCACCCACGAGGACATCGCCAAGCAGTTCTCCCCCACGGTGGCGGACCTGGTGGAGGGGGTCAGCAAGCTGACCCGGGTCCACTATACCTCCAAGGCCCAGGAGCAGATGGAGAATCTGCGCAAAATGCTGCTGGCCATGTCCAAGGACATCCGGGTGATCCTCATCAAGGTCTCCGACCGGCTCCACAATATGCGCACCATGGAGTACCAGACCCCGGAGAAGCAGAAGCAGAAGTCTTTCGAGACCCTGGAGATCTACGCCCCCATCGCCCACCGCCTGGGCATGCAGAAGATGAAGTGGGAGCTGGAGGACCTGTCCCTGAAATACCTGGACCCCATCAGCTATCGGGAGATCGTGGACGCCCTGGACGAGAAGGCCACGGAGTACGACGGCTTCATGTCCTCCATCCACGACCAGATCACCCAGCGCCTGGAGGAGGCCCATATCGACGGCTATGTCTATGGCCGCATGAAGCACCCCTACTCCATCTATCGCAAGATGTACACCCAGAACAAGTCCCTGGACGACGTGTATGACCTGTTTGCCTTCCGGGTGATCGTGGACACGGTGTCCGACTGCTATTACGTTCTGGGCATCATCCACGACCTGTACAAGCCCGTGCTGGGCCGGTTCAAGGACTATATCGGCACTCCCAAGCCCAACATGTACCAGAGTCTCCACACCACCGTCATGGGCCAGAACGGCGTTCCCTTCGAGGTGCAGATCCGCACCAAGGAGATGCATGAGGTGGCCGAATACGGCATCGCCGCCCATTGGAAGTATAAGCAGAACGGCCAGGGCGGCGGCGACGAGGGCCGGTATGAGTGGGTCCGCCGCTTGCTGGAGAATCAGGAGGGGGCCGACGCCGAGGAGTTCATCCACTCCCTGAAGGTGGACATGTTCGCCGACGAGGTATTTGTGTTCACCCCCCGGGGCGACGTCATCAACCTGCCTGCCGGGGCCACCCCCATCGACTTTGCCTATAACATCCACTCCGCCGTGGGCAACCACATGGTGGCCGCCAAGGTCAACGGCCGCATCGTGCCCTTCGACTGCCGCCTGAAAAACGGCGACATCGTGGAGGTGGTCACCTCCCAGTCGGCCCACGGTCCCAGCCGGGATTGGGTGAAGATCGCCCGGTCCAGCAACGCCCGGTCCAAGATCCGCCAGTGGCTCAAGCGGGAGCGCCGGGACGAAAACGTGGTCACGGGCCGGGCCTCCTTTGAGTCGGAGCTGAAGCGCTGCGGCGTGTCTTTGAAGGAGCTTACCAACGACGAAAACCTCCCCGGCATCCTGAAAAAGCTCACCTATAAGAGCCTGGACGACCTGTACGCCGCCATCGGCTACGGGGGCATCAGCAGCCTGAAGGTCATCGGCCGCATCCGGGAGGATATCCAGCGCATTCTCCACCAGCACCAGGAGGAGCGCCAGGCGGAGGTGCCGCTGGAAGGCCGCCCCGATGCCACCCGCCCCGCCGTGCCCAAGCGCACCCACAGCGAAAAGGGCATCATTGTGGAGGGCCTCAGCAACTGCCTGGTGAAGTTCTCCAAGTGCTGCACCCCCGTCCCCGGGGACGACATCGTGGGCTTCATCACCAAGGGCTACGGGGTGTCCGTCCACCGGAGGGACTGTCCCAACGCCGACCCGGCCCGCCGCCGTCCCGATGAGGAGGGCCGCTGGATCAAGGTGTCCTGGGCCGAGGACGTGGAGGGCACCTTCCGCACCACCCTCCAGGTGGTGGCCAAGGACCGCATCAACCTCATCGTGGATATCTCCACGGTGCTCTCCTCCACCAAGACCCATGTGGCCTCCATGAACGCCCGCTCCACCCCCGACGGCTTCGCCCTGATCACCCTGGACACCGACGTGTCCAGCAGCCAGCAGCTGAAAACCGTCATGCGCCGCATCGAGCAGATTTCCGGCGTCATGCGGGTCACCCGCCCGGCGGGCTGAGAAAAAACACAATATATTAACCGAAAAGGAGACTATATTACCATGAGAGCAGTGCTGACCCGCGTGAAAAGCGCCTCCGTATCCGTGGACGGCAAAACCATCGGCAGCATCGGCCCCGGCTTCCTGATCCTGCTGGGCATCACCCATGACGACACCGAGGCCCAGGCCGTGAAGCTGGCGGACAAACTGACGGGACTGCGGATCTTCGAGGACGAGGACGGCAAGATGAACCGTGGTCTGGAAACCGTCAACGGTGAAATCCTGGTGATATCCCAGTTCACCCTGTACGGCAACTGCCGCAAGGGCCGCCGCCCGGACTTCCTGGCCGCCGCCCGGCCGGAGGTGGCTATCCCCCTGTATGAAAAGTTCGTGTCCCTGTGCCGGGAAAAGGGCATCCATACCGAAACCGGCGAGTTTGGCGCCGAGATGCTGGTGGAATCCGTCAACGACGGACCTCTGACCCTGGTGGTGGACACGGACCAGCTGAATGCGTAACGTATTCCACATTCTTCCGGGCGGATGCCGCTGTCCGCCCGCTTTTATCCTGAACAGGAGGTTGAACCCATGAAAATTGATTCCATTATGGTGGGCCCCATTATGACCAACTGCTACCTGCTGAGCGACGAGACGGCAGGGGTCTGCGCCCTGATCGACCCCGGCGACGAGGCCCCCCGGGTGCTGGACATGGTGGCCAGGTCCGGCTGCCAACTGCAGTATATCCTGCTGACCCACGGCCACTTTGACCACACCACCGCCGTGCGCCCCATCTTAGAGCAATACCCGGACCTGCCGGTGTACATCAACGAAAAGGACGTGGTGGACGGCCGGGTTGGGGACATGGAGCTGGTGTTCTCCCGGCTGCCGGAGCATAACCAGCGGTATTATCACGACGGCGACACCCTGACCCTGGGGAGCCTGACTGTCACCGTGCTGGAAACTCCGGGCCACTCCAAGGGCTCCGTGTGCCTGGTGGCGGAGGATGTGATCTTCTCCGGCGACACCCTGTTCCGCTGCTCCTGCGGTCGGACGGACTTCGCCGGCGGCGACTATCGGGAGATGCTGCAGTCCCTGGGCCGCCTGGGGAATCTGCCCGGGTCCTACCGGGTCTACCCCGGCCACGACCAGCCCACCACCCTGGACTATGAGCGCCGGGTGAATCCCTATGTCCGCCAGGGCATGAAGTAAGGGGCGGGGCTATGAAACTGGTTTTTCGCGGTCATGACGACCGCTACGCGGTGGAGCAGAGTCTGCTGGCCTTTTTCCCGGAGGAGCGGCCCGTGTATCAGGAGCCGGAGCCGGGGGAGGACAACTGGGCCCGGGTGGACCTGCACCAGGGTCCGGTATACGCCACCGCCGTCACCGAGATCGCCCACGGCGGCAGGCTGGGCCGGGGGACCTCCCGGGCCCTGCTGCGGGACGTGACGGACGAGTATGAGCGGGAGCGCCTGCGGCAGAAGGCCGTGAAGCTCAGCTTCTTCAAGGCTGCCCGAAGCATCACCGGCGTCACCCCGGCCTGGGGCGCATTGACGGGCATCCGCCCCGGCAAGCTGGCGGCCCGGCTGCTGGAGGAGGGAAAGACCCCCGCCCAGGTCAGCCGCATTCTGGGAGACACCTACTATGTCTCCCCCTCCCGCCGCCGCCTGGCGGTGGAGACCGCCCAGGAGGGCCTGCGGGCCAAGGCGGACCTGCGCCCGGAGGACATCTCCCTGTACATCGGCATCCCCTTCTGCCCCACCCGCTGCGCCTATTGCAGCTTCGTGTCCCAGTCGGTGGAAAAATCCCTGGGGCTGGTGGAGCCGTATCTGGATGTGCTGTGCCGGGAGATCACCGACGCCGCCCAAATGGTCCGGGAGACGGGCCTGCGCATCAAGTCTTTCTATATGGGCGGCGGCACCCCCACCACCCTGTCGGCCCAGCAGATGGACCGGCTGCTGACCCACATGAACCGCAGCTTCGACCTGTCCGGCTGCGCGGAATACTGCATCGAGGCCGGACGGCCCGACACCATCACCCGGGAAAAGCTCCAGGTGCTGCTGGACCACGGGGCCGACCGCATCAGCGTCAATCCCCAGTCCCTGGAGGATGAAGTGCTCCGGGCCATCGGCCGCCGCCACACCGCCCGGGACATTGAGGACACCATGGCCCTGGCCGCATCCATGGGCTTTCCCCATGTGAACATGGACCTGATCGCCGGGCTGCCTGCCGACACGCCGGAGGGCTTCCGCCGGACCCTGGACAAGTGCCTGACCTTCGGGGCCGACAACATCACCGTCCATACCCTGAGCCTGAAAAAGGGCAGCCGCATCCTGCTGGAGGGTCTGCCCATCCCCACGGCGGAGGACGTGGCCCGGATGCTGGACTATGCCGACCCCACCCTCCGCGCCGCCGGATTCTCTCCGTACTATCTCTATCGCCAGAAGTATATGTCCGGCAGCTTTGAAAACGTGGGCTGGTGCATATCCGGAGCCCAGGGGCTGTATAATATTTACATCATGGAGGAGCTGCACAGCATCCTCTCCCTGGGGGCAGGCGGCTCCACCAAGATGGTGGACCCGGTCCGGGGCCGCATCCAGCGGGTGTTCCACGCCAAGTATCCCACGGAGTATATCCAGCGGCCCGAAAAGATCGCCGAGAACCTGTCGGCCTTCCGGGCGTTCCATGAAAATATGAAGAAATGAAATGAGGAGGGTCCATGACCAGGGGGAAGCAGTCATTTTTAGGGGGCGCCGCCCTGCTGACGGTCACCATGCTTGTCACCAAGGCCATCGGCGCCCTGTATAAGATCCCTCTGGGGAACCTGCTGGACGAGCAGGGCATGAACTATTTTTACGCCGCCTATAACATCTATAACCTGCTGCTGATGGTGTCCACCGCCGGGCTTCCCCTGGCCCTTTCCCGGCTGGTGTCCCAGGCGGAGGCTCTGGGCTGGGTAAACCGGCGGCGGCGCATCGTCTCCGTGGCCTTCTGGCTGTTTCTGCTGCTGGGGCTTCTCAGCAGCGGCCTGATGTTCTTCCTGGCCGGTGACCTGGCCGGGTGGATGCACAACACCCGGGCGGAGGACGCCATCCGGGTGCTGTCTCCGGCGGTGCTGTGCGTGTGTCTGGTGTCGGTGATCCGGGGCTATACCCAGGGCATGGGCGATATGCGGCCCACCGCCGCCAGCGAGGTCATCGAATCCGCCAGCAAGCTGATGGTGGGCCTGGGTCTTGCCTGGTGGCTGCTGCGGCAGGGATACCCCTCCCACATAGCCGCCGCCGGTGCCATCGCCGGGGTCACGGCGGGGGTGATTCTGTCCCTGCTGGCCCTGACCGTGTGGACAGCGACCCATTTGTCCCGGGACAAGGGCCGGGACGACCCGGGACAGAGCCGGGATATTCTGCGCCAATTGCTGGCCATCGGGGTGCCCATCACCGTGGGCTCCGTGAGCCTGTCGGTGATCAATCTGCTGGACCAGTCCATCACCATGGGCATCCTGCAGACCTCCTGGGGCCTGACGGAGCCGGAGGCCGCCGGCCTCTACGGGACCTACAGCTATGCCGGGAATCTGTTTGCCCTTCCGGCGGCGTTTATCTATCCGCTGACCATCAGCCTGATCCCCGCCATCGGGGCGGCTCTGGCCCGGGGGGACCGGTCCGCCGCCGGGCGGCACACCGCCGCCGGGCGGCACACCGCCGCCGCCTTCCGGCTGACGGCCCTGCTGGCCCTGCCGGCGGGGGTGGGACTCAGCGTTCTGGCCCGGCCCATTCTGGAGCTGCTGTACCCCGACAAGGGGGCGGCCACCCTGGAGGCCGCGGCGTATCACCTGGAAATTCTGGGCGTCGGCAGCATTTTTGTGTGCCTGATGGCCCTGTCCAACGGGATTTTGCAGGCCTATGGCCGGGAAAAAGTCCCCCTTTGGACTCTGCTGGCCGGAGGCGGGCTGAAGATCGCCCTGAACTATCTGATGATCTCCAACCCCGATTACGGCATCCGGGGACTGCCGGTGAGCACCCTGTGCTGCTATGCCCTGATCACGGTGCTGAACCTGGGGGCCATCGCCCGGTATGTGCCGGAAAGGCCCGATTATTTCCGGGTATTTTCCCGGCCGGGGCTGGCGGCCCTGGGGATGGGAGCGGCGGCATGGTGGCTCCACCGGCTGCTGGCAGACCTGCTGCCCGGGGGTCTGGCCACCCTGCTGGCGGTGGCTCTGGCGGCGGTGATCTACGCCGGGGCGGCGCTGCTGCTGGGGGCCGTGGGCCGGGAGGAGGCCATGGCCCTGCCCGGCGGGGAGCGTCTTGTCCGCTGGCTGCGGCTGAAATAGACGAAAATTCCGTACATTTTTCACGAAAAACAGCCTCATCAGGCTATTTTGCCGATAAGAGGACTTGCAATAGGAGCGGGAATATGGTACATTTTAAGGAGAAAGCGCGATACGACTACGACGACCTGCTGGAGATCATCCGGGTGCTCCGCTCGCCGGAGGGCTGCCCCTGGGACCAGGTGCAGACCCACCAATCCATCCGCCGGGGACTGCTGGAGGAGGCCTATGAGGCCGCCGAGGGCATCGACCGGGACGACGCGGACCTGCTGCGGGAGGAGCTGGGGGACGTGCTGATGCAGGTGGTGTTCCACGCGGACATCGAGCGCCAGCGGGGCCGGTTCACCATGGAGGACGTGGTGGACGGCGTGGTGAAGAAGCTGATCTTCCGCCACCCCCATGTGTTCGGCGGCGCGGAGCCGGAAAAGGACGCCCAGTCGGTGCTGGTCAGCTGGGACGCCATCAAGCGCCGGGAGAAACACCAGCGCACCACCACCCAGGCCATGGACAGCGTGGCCCGGTCCCTGCCTGCCCTGTGGCGGGCGGAAAAGCTCCAGAAAAAGGCCGCAGACGACGGCTTCGATTGGCCGGATATCCAGGGGGCCCTGTCCAAGCTGGACGAGGAGGTGGGCGAGCTGCACCAGGCGGTGCAGGACGGCGCCAACGTGGCCGAGGAGCTGGGGGACGTGCTGTTTGCCGCCGTGAAGGCCGCCCGCTTTGCCGGAGTGGACCCGGAGGACGCCCTGAACGCCGCCTGTGAAAAGTTCATCCGCCGCTATGGGGCGGTGGAGCAGGGGGCCCGGGACCGGGGCGTCAGCGTGTCGGACCTGACCCTGGAGGAAATGACCGGCCTGTGGAACGCCGCCAAGTAAGGCGGCTCCCGTCTGACCCAGGTTTCTGATGCGATATTCATCGCTTTGGGATAGATTTTGACCAAGGAAAATTTTTAGGAGGACTATCATGAATAAGACCGAACTGATCGCCGCCGTGGCGGAAAAGACCGGCATGTCCAAGAAGGACACCGAGGCTGTCATCGCCGCCACCCTGGGCACCATCACCGCCGCCCTGCACGAGGAGGAGAAGGTGCAGCTCATGGGCTTCGGCTCCTTCGAGGTGAAGAAGCGCGCTGCCCGCACCGGCCGCAACCCCAGAAGCAAGGAGACCATCGAGATCCCCGCTTCCCAGACCCCCGTTTTCAAGGCCGGCAAGGCCCTGAAGGACGCCGTGGCCAAGTAAAAAAACAGACCATTCCGGCGGCGCGGGGTTTTCCCGCGCCGCCGCGTTTGTCGGCAGAGAATCGCCGAAGCGCCGCCGGTGGCGGATGAAGCGAGGCGATTTCGAGGAAGTGCTCCGACTGTCGGCCGCGACAGCGGCCGACAGTCGGCTGGCACGATGGTGGGCAGACATGGGCCCCGCCCTACGAGAATGTGTATTGAAGGATTGCCGGCACGCGGGCCCCGCCCTACAAGGCGTGTGCCGATAGAATATCCCGTAGGGCAGGGCCCATGTGCCCTGCCGCGTAGGAACGGAACGATTCCCGGACCCCCCGAAAACCCATTACCCATAAAAGGAGACGCAATATGGCAAAAATGACCTGGCTGGAACGGCGGTATCGCCGCAGCCGCCTGGACTATGTGCGCCACATCACCATCGACCCACGGGGTCCCGGCGTGGTGCGCATCCACATGATCCCGCCCCGGACGGAGGACCCCGCCGACCCGTTTCTTCTGCTTTTGAACGGGGCGCAGCTGGTGCCCCTGAATCTGAGCTGGGCTATCCTGCTGGCCAATTTCATGGACCAGCTGGAGCCCTGGAGCGGCCGGGAGATCGGAGAGCAGGACTGGCAGTCCATGCTTTCGGCGGCGGTGAAGGCCACCCGCCGCACCTATCCCGGCACCGGGAAAGCCGTTCTGCTGGGGGACCTGGAGCTGATGCTCCGGAGCATCGTGGCCATCGCCCGGGGGCAGGAGCCTCCGGCGGAGGTGGGAGCCCTCTCCCTGGGCGAATACGCCGGGCGGATGTCCGCCCCCCACCGGATGGACCTGATGATCAGCGCCATGACCCGGGAGGGCCGGTGGCACTGCAACCAGAAGTGCCTGCACTGCTACGCCGCCGGGCAGACCCTGGGGGAGACGCCGGAGCTGACCACGGACCAGTGGCGGGAGCTTTTAGAGAAGCTGCGCCGGGCCAACATCCCCCAGGTGACCTTCACCGGCGGGGAGCCCACCCTGCGGCCGGACCTGCCGGAGCTGGTGGAGGCGGCCCAGTGGTTCGTCACCCGGCTGAACACCAACGGCTGCCTGCTGACACCGGAGCTGTGCCGCAGGCTGTTTGAGGCCAGCCTGGACAGCGTGCAGGTGACGCTGTACGCCACCGACGCCGCCGTCCACAACGCCCTGGTGGGGGCGGAGGGCTTCGACGACACGGTGCAGGGCATCCGCAATGCCGCGGCGGCGGGGCTGATCGTGTCGGTGAACACGCCCCTGTGCAGCCTGAACCGGGACTATGCCGAAACCCTGCGGTTCGTCCACGGCCTGGGGGTGCGGTACGTCACCTGTTCGGGGCTGATCCCCACCGGCTCCGCCGCCGGAGACGAGAGCCGGGCCACCCGGCTGGGGCAGGAGGAGCTGGCCGGCATCCTCCGCCAGGCCGCGGACACCGCCCACGGCCTGGGCATGGAGCTGGACTTCACCAGCCCCGGCTGGCTGCCGGAGGAGACGCTGCGCTCCATGGGCCTGGCCCTGATCCCCAGCTGCGGGGCGTGCCTGTCCAACATGGCCGTGGCCCCGGACGGCACGGTGCTGCCCTGCCAGAGCTGGCTGGAGGGCCCGGGCCTGGGGAACCTACTGACCGACGACTGGAGCGGTATCTGGGACGGCGAGCCATGCCGCCGCATCCGGGCGGAAAGCGCCAAAATGGAGCACATCTGCCAGCTGCGGCAGGAAGGGGGCTGCTGACCATGCGTAAAATTCTGTGCCGGGCGATGCTGTGCCTGTGTCTGGTGCTGGCCCTGGGGCCGGTACATACGGCCTTTGCCCAGGACCTGGACCGCATCGAGTCCTATGTCGTGGACGTGACCCCCAACACCGAGGACGGCAGCCTGCGGATCCAGGTGACCCTGGAATGGACGGTGCTGGCGGAGGGGCCGGTGAGCTGGGTGAAGATCGGCGTGCCCAACGGCAGCATCCGCCAGGAGCAGGCCCTGACGGACAACATCGACCGCCTGAGCTTCGACAACAGCTATATGTATGTGTACTTCAACCGGGACTATGACGACGGGGAGACCTTCCGGTTCTCCTACAGCTGGATCCAGGAGTATATGTACACCCTGGGGGCCGACGGCTCCGTGGAGTATGTCTATACCCCCGGCTGGTTCAGCGAGGCCCGGGTGGGGCAGATGACCCTGACCTGGCACGACCCGGCGGGGGTGGACGGCGTGGACTCCCTGGGAAATACCGGCGGGGATCATGTGGCGGTCCTGACGGACCTGGACCACAGCCAGCAGCTGGACTTTACCGTTCGGTACGACAGCTGGCCCGCCCAGCTGGCCCAGGAGGGCAGCCGGGACAACCTGCCCCAGGACAACGACCCGGGGTACGATCCGGGATATGACCCGGATTACCAGGACGACGGCGGCCTGGGTCTGGTGGGGCTGGTGATCCTGCTGGTGGTGTTCCTTATCGTCAGGGTGGCGGCGGCCTCCGACGGATATCGGGGCGGCTTCGGCACCCACTATGTATTCGTCAGCGGCCTATGGTATCCGGCAGGGCCGGACGGACGGCCCCGGCCCGGCTCCCACGGTACCCGGGAAAAACCGAAACCGCCCCGCAGCGGCGGCTTCGGCGGCGGCAGCCGGGGAGGCGGCTTCGGAGGGGGCGGCTTCGGCGGCGGGGGACACTGCGCCTGCGCCAGCAGCTGCGCCTGTGCGTGTGCCTGCGCCTGTGCCGGCGGCGGCCGGGCCGGATGCAGCGCCAAGAACCTCTATGGCGCGGTGCATCTGGACCAGGAGCTTACCCGGGAAATGGAGCAATAAGAAATGGCGTGCGCCGGAGGCGCACGCCATTTTTGCGATATTTATGCCGTCAGCACCACGCAGCCCACGTCGAAGGCGATCTTCACGTTGCCGAAGTTATGGCCGGTGCGGTCGGACACCGCTGGCAAGCGCTTTCTTGTTCATGCGATGCTCCATCCTTCTTTAACGTGCTTCTTTCGTATGGTTGACGTGCTTCGGCCGCACCCGTCAGGGTGCGGCCGTTTTTCGCATATGGTGGGTTCAGATACCCAGCTTTTCCAGAGCCGCCATGCGCAGGCAGTCGCACAGAATGGCGATGGCCTGCTCCAGCTCGTGGACCGGCGGCAGGGAGGGGGCAATGCGGATGTTGCTGTCCTGGGGGTCCACGCCGTAGGGGAAGGTGGCCCCGGCGGCGGTCATGGTGACCCCGGCGTCCCGGCACAGCTCCAGCGCCCGCCTGGCGGTTCCGGGCATGGCGTCCAGACTGACGAAATAGCCGCCCTTGGGATGGCTCCACCGGGCGATGCCCCAGGGGGCCAGGTGGCACTCCAGCTCCTGCTCCACGGCCCGGAACTTGGGCCCCAGAATGGCCGCATGACGCCGCATCAGGGCCAGGGTGGTCTCCTTGTCCTTCAGATACCGGACGTGGCGCAGCTGGTTCATTTTATCGTAGCTGATGATCTGGATGTTCAGCAGATTCTTGAAGTATTCCACGTTGGCCTCGCTGACGGCCCCGCAGGCGATGCCCGCCCCGGGGAAGGTGATCTTGCTGGTGGAGGCAAACTCATACACCATGTCGGCGTTGCCGTACTCCGCGCACAGGGACAGAATGTCCGGGAAGGGCACGAAATCCCCCTCCAGCTCGTGGACGCAGTAGGCATTGTCCCACATGAGCATAAAGTCCGGCGCGGCGGGCTTCATGGCGGCCAGCCGGTGGATGGTCTCAAGGGAATAGATGATGCCCGTGGGGTTGGAGTATTTGGGCACGTTCCACATACCCCGGACCTCCGGGTCCCGGATCAGCTGCTCCACCCGGTCCATGTCGGGGCCGGTTTCCGTCATGGGGACGGACAGCAGCTCCATGCCGAAGGATTCCGTGACCTTGAAGTGCCGGTCATACCCCGGTACCGGGCAGATCCATTTCACCTTGTCCAGCTTGCCCCAGGGCTTTTCGCTGTGCAGCAGGCCGTGGGTATACGCCTTGGACACGGCGTCGAACATCATCTCCAGGGAGGAGTTGCCTCCGGCGATGACCTGGCCGGGCTTGCAGCCCAGAAGGTCCGCAAACAGCCTCCGGGCGATGGGAATACCCGCCACATAGCCATAGTTCCGGGCGTCGATGCCGTCGGTGATGAAGTCGTCGGCGGTCAGGGGGATGTTGTACATCTCCATGACCATATCCAGCTGCTCCCGGCCGGGCTTTCCCCGGGCCATATTCAGGTCCAGGCCCAGGGCCTTCTGCTCCTGATGGGTCCTGCACAGGGCGGCGTATTCCGCCTGCCGTTCCGCAAGGGTCATTTCCTGATAGGTTTTCATATGCGCTCTCCCTCTTTTCCCATAGTGCCGTGTCCGGACGGACCGGCAGGCATCAGCATACCACACAATCCCGGAAAAGGCAAATATTAGTTTGCGTTTGTATTCAGCTGCCGATGGCGGCACGGATACCCCCAGCAACTGCCTTTGGCATTGAGATGCTGGTATTCTTATCCTCTCATAAATCCACAGCAACCGATTTCGGACAATTCATAGAATCCCATTGACTTGTAAAAAGCAATGGTTTTCGGCGTGTGATCCGTTGCCAGCTCAATCTGACGAACATGGCTGTATCGGTTCAGAACGGCTTGTAAGAGCGCAGAGCCGAAGCCTTTTCGCTGATGCTCCGGAAACACCAATATGTCCTGCACAAACACGATGGTATGCCCATCGCCCACGGTGCGAATGATGCCAAGAAGCTGATCGCCCTCATAAGCGGCAAGGGTCAGCATAGAGCCCTCAAAGCCTTTACGCAGTACCTCCGGCTGATCGGTGTAGGCCGTCCAGCCAACACTCGTGTATAAGCGCAGAATCTCTGATTCGTTGTATGTTTTGTATTCTCTGATTTCCATATTAAGTAACCTCCATTCAAATTTTATGGAAACTGTTACTTATCTCTGCGCAACCTCATGGTTTATCCTCCTCACTGCTGCGTTTTGGCGGAACACTGTCTGCCATCACAGCTCCGTCAGCCGGTACACGTCCTCCCGGCGGGCGATTCAGCCCAGATGTGCAAACGCCTTGCCCAGATGGGTATCGAAGCCGAGCGCTTGATACATTCCCTCGTCGCAGGGGGCGCAGGTGACGGTTAGGCTGGCAAGGGCGTTTTCCTTGCACCATTCTTGCGCTGCTTGTGCCAGCAGCCGGGCAGCGCCCTTTTTGCGGAACACAGGCTCAATGTAAAAATCATCGAATATCCCGACATCTGTGCAGGTGAAGGTGGAAAAGCACCGGGAAACGCTGCACATCCCCACTGCCCGATAGCCCCGCCTTGCCGCAAAGAACGTGATTTTCCCATCCCGGATGGCTTGCGCCAGCCGTTCCTGCTTTTCCTCCGTTGACGGTGCTTCGCCGATCTCTTTGAGAAAGCCGTTTTCCAGTTTTTTCAGCTGCCAGTCCTCCGGGTCGGCGAGAAGCTCTGCGGTAATCGGAAGATTTTCCTCCGGGGGCAGGAGCATCAGCGGTTCGCCCCATTGGTCCGCGCCGTTTTCGATAAAACCCACCGATTCCCAGAAGCGGCGCCGCCGCTCGTTGCCGCCATAGTTCAGCTCCGCATAACGTGCGCCGTGTTTTTTTGCCCAGTCCAGAAGCGCTGCTGCACACGCTTTTCCCGTGCCGCTGCCCCGGAACTCCGGGTAGACGCAGAACTCCATGATAAAGCACTTGCCGTCCTCCGTGGTGAAGATCACCGGCATAGCAAAGCCGATATCCTGTCCGCCCCGATGGAAGAACAGGAAGAAGCAGCGATCCTGCGGCCTGCCGTTGATCTTCATCATGTGGTCACGATACGCTTGACCAAGGAAATATTCCAGTTCTTCCTTGTCGGAGTCTGTGAAAATATCCCGCTTGCGATAGGCGTGCAGCTGCTCCCAGAAGGCAGCAGCATCGTTTTCCGTGACGGCTTCACGGATGGTGATTTGGTTTTCCATTTTGTTTCCTCCAAAATTTTATTCGGAGGGTTAGGAAGCGTGAACCCTCCATACACGATTCATCTTCATAAAAACCACACCTTTCTTAATCAAATTTGTATGAGACGTCACAGCGTGTTTTCACACGCTGTGCGTGCGCACAGCGCACGGGATTCTTGATTAAATTTTTTAATCAAGAATCAGTATCAGATGCCGATTGCGGCACGGATACCTCAATTGCGTTTTGGCGGAACACTGTCTGCCATCACAGCTCCGTCAGCCGGTACACGTCCTCCCGGCGGGCGGAGAGAATGGGCAGCTGCCGCCGGACGCTGTCCACCATGGACAGATCCAGCTCCGTAACGGCCACCGCCTCTCTTGACGGGCACTGGCGGATCACCCGGCTCCAGGGGTCGCAGACAATGGAGTGTCCCCAGGCCACGTAGGAGGCGCTTTTGTCCCGGGCCGGGGAGGTGCCCACGGTGAAGCACTGCTGGTCCACGGCCCTCTGCCGGAAGAGGATTTTCCAGTGGGCGGGGCCGGTGGTCATGTTGAAGGCCGCCGGGGCGAAGATCACCCTGGCACCCCGCAGGGCCATCAGGCGGCACAGCTCCTGAAACCGCATATCGAAGCAGATGCAAAGGCCCATGGTCCCCCAGGGGGTGTCGAAGGTGGTGACCTCCCGGCCCGGGGACAGGACCTCCGACTCCATGAACCGCTGGCCGCCCTCCACGTCGATGTCGAACAGGTGGATCTTCCGGTGCCGGGCGATGCAGGTCCCGTCGGGGGCATAGACAAAGGAGGTGTTGTACACCCGGTGCCCCTCCAGCTCCGGCAGGGACCCGGCGATCAGATAGATGCCCCGCTCCCGGGCCAGCTGGGACATGGCCCGCTGGGCGGGCCCGGCAAAGGGCTCGCCGTAATCCCGGAAGCATGCGTTGTCATAGGGGCAGCAGAACATTTCCGGCAGCACCGCCAGGTCGATGTCCCCGGCGGAGCGCACCAGTTCGCAGGCGTGGCGGATGTTCTCCGCCTTATCGGCGGAAACGTGCATCTGGATCTGTGCGATTTTCATAAAGACCCTCCTTATACCAAAACCTGTTAAAAAGCTTGAAAAGCTTTTTATAGCACCGAAGGTGCGTCAGGTTTTGTATGAGACGTCACAGCGTGTTTTCACACGCTGTGCGTGCGCCCGGCGCACGGGATTCTTGATTAAATTTTTTAATCAAGAATCAGTATTAAAATTCCCGCAGCACCAGGTCCGTGGATCCGGGGCTGGCGACCAGCCGCAGCACCCGGGGGTGCCCGGCGTATTCCCGGCACAGGTCCCGCAGGGCCGTTCCGCCGTGATAGCCGTGGATCAGCCGCAGACGGTACACCCCGCCGCCGGCCCGGCGCAGGGCGGCGTCAATGGCCACCCGGGCCTGGTACGCGTTTTTCCCGTGCAGGTCCAGCTCCATGATCCCCGGCTGCATACCGATCACCCCTTTCCTGTTCCATTGTACCCCGGGACATCCCGGTTTGCAAGCCCTATGACCCGGGACAAAGCCGGGACGTCCCAGGGGGAGCTTATTTCTTGCGGAAAAAGGCCACCGCCACGGCCCCAGGCCCGGCGTGGGTGCCGATGACGCCGCCGATGAGGGTGGAATCCAGACGGTCTGTTCCGTTTTCCCACAGGGCCCGGCTGTCCTCCACGTATTTTTTCAGGAACACGTCCGTCAGCCCCGTGTAGCCCAGGAGGATGGGCAGGGAAAAGTCGATGCCGCCGCAGGCGTGGATTTTTTCCACCAGCAGGTTGTTGCCCTGGCGGGAGCCCCGGGCCTTGCCCACCAGAAGGATTTCGCCGTTTTCGATGGTCAGCACCGGCTTGATGTTCAGCAGTCCCCCGGCCAGGGCGGTGGTTTTGGAGATGCGGCCGCCCCGCTTCAGATACTCCAGGGTGTCCACCAGGGCCAGGACGCACACGTCCTGCCGCTTCTGCTCCAGGGCCCGGGCCAGCCCGGCGGCGTCCATGCCCCGGTCCAGGCAGGTCAGGGCGTACTCCGCCAGGATGCCCGCCCCGATGGCGGCGGTGCCGCTGTCCACCACATAGATGTTGTCATACTCCGCCGCGGCGATGCAGGCGCTTTGATAGGTACCGGAGAGCCCGGCAGCGATGGTCAGCACCACGGCACTGCCGCCGCTGCGCCGCACCCGCCGGAACTCCCGGTCAAAGGCGGCGGGGCTGGCCTGGCTGGTGGTGGGCAGCACGTCGCTTTCCACCAGACGTTCATAAAAACGGTGTTTATCCATGGTGACGCCGTCCAGATACTCCTCCTGGCCAAAGTGAATGGTCAGAGGTACCACCGTCAACCGGCTGCGGATGTGCTCCGGCACGTCCACCGTGGAATCCACGATCAATTCAACGTTCATAGGACCTCCTGTTTTTGAAAAAGTGGTCCTGAGTATAGCATGAAACTGTCCGTTTGTCAACAAAATAAGCGAATAGTGTCAAAAAATGCGCCTCCCAAGGGAGGCGCATTTTTCGTCACAGGTCCAGGGTCAGGTCCCCGTCCTTGATCCAGCCCCACTTGCGCAGGGGGACCGCCAACAGCCAGGTAAGGACTGCCGGCAGCACAAAGGAGATCAGCACCAGGCCCAGCCAGTCCATCCCGGTGACGGCGGCTTTGATCCCGGCGGCCACGTCGCTGACCCAGCCGGTATACACGCCGATCTGGCCCACCAGGCCGCAGGTGCCCATGCCGCTGGACACCGCCGCGCCGTTCATCTCCAGCCGGAACAGGCAGGTGGCGATGGGGCCGGTGATGGCGGAGGCCAGGGTGGGGGGAATCCAGACCCGGGGATTGCGGACGATGTTGCCCATCTGCAGCATACTGGTACCCAGGCCCTGTGCCGCCAGACCGCCCCAGCGGTTTTCCCGGAAGCTCATCACCGCGAAGCCGATCATCTGGGCACAGCACCCCGCCACGGCGGCGCCGCCGGCCAGACCCGTCAAACCCAGGGCCGCGCAGATGGCGGCGGAGGAGATGGGCAGGGTCAGGGCCACGCCGATGACCACGGACACGATGATGCCCATGAAGAAGGGCTGCAGCTCCGTGGCCCACATGATGAACCGGCCCACGGCGCTGGCCGCCGCGCCGATGGGGGCGGCGATCAGGGCGGCAATGCCGATGCCCGCCAGAGCGGTGACGATAGGTGTCACCAGAATGTCGATCTTCGTCTCCTTGCTGACGGCCTTGCCGATCTCGGCCGCCAGAATCGCCACAAACAGCACCGCCAGAGGCCCTCCGGCCCCGCCCATATAGTTGGTGGCGAAGCCCACGGGTATCAGGGAATACAGCACCAGGGGAGGGGCCTCCAGCGCCCGGCCGATGGCCACCGCCATGCCCGGCCCCACCATGGCCGAGCACAGGCCGCCGATGGTGTAGGTCACGGCGCCCTCCCCCTTGCCCAGGGTGACGATGACCTCCGTCAGGAATCCGATGTGCAGCTGCTGGCCCAGGGTGTTGAGAATGGTGCCCACCAGCAGGGTGCAGAACAGGCCCTGGGCCATAGCGCCCATGGCGTCGATGAAATACCGCTTGGCCGAGAAAACGATGTTCTTCCGGGCCAGGAACTTGCGAACTGCTTCCATAGCTTTGACCTCGCATATGTAAAAAGAATGTTATACAGGTGTCATGACACCTGTATAACATTCTATCACGTCTTTTTCGTTTGTCAACCGGAACTTTACTCCGCCAGGAAGCCCAGCTCCCGCAGGCGGGCCTTCAGATGCTCATAGGACGCCTCATCGGGGCAGGAGAGACTGTGCAGATGGATACCGTCTGTCAGCTGGGACAGGGGGGCGGCCCCCTCCATGCGGGCCATGAACTGCTCCACGTCCAGGCGGCTGCGCAGGTGCAGCGGGGCGGACAGCTGGCCATAGACCGGGTGGTCCACGATGACGTCCACAACGGTGCAGCCGCAGTCCACCATGGCGTTGAGCTCGTCCCGGGTGCCGGTGCCGTCGTGGCGGCAGGCCACCTGGCGCGGCAGACCCGTCTCCCCGGCGTCGGGGATCACATAGCCCCGGGCGGTGGCGGTGATGGCCTGGCCCGCGGCACGCAGCAGGGCCACATCCCCCACGATGATCTGGCGGCTGACGCCAAGCTCCTTGGCCAGGGCGGTGGCGCTGATGGGCTGATGGGCTTCGTGGAGCCGGGCGCTGATCCGGCTCCGGCGTTGTTCGGCGGTCATGAGGAGGACTCCCTTCGTTTTTTCCTCTATCATACACGATTCCCCGGCCCATGGCAAGTTTTTTTCATGAATTTCGCTGCCCTCTTGACAGATGGGCCGCCGGATGGTACACTATGGACAGAAAAAGAGAATACATTGCGCAAGTGCCTGCGCCGCCGGGTGGGCGGCACGGGAGAATAGTGAATCAGGTGAGAATCCTGAACGGTACCGCCGCTGTATACGGGGAGGCCGCGCACAGGGACGAAAGTCCGTCACTGGGAAACCGGGAAGACCGTGCGCCTGCTGCTGATCCGTCAGTCAGAAGACCTGCTTGCCGCCATGTTGCCCCCGCTGCGCGCCATACGGCGGAGGATAGCTTCAATCGCGGGAAACCGGCCGCGCCAATTTGACTATTGGCGCGGTTTTTTTGCAAGCCTGAGCGCGGCACTGCCGCAGCTTTCCATGGGGGCGGGCAGGAGCAGCCACTCCCGCCCGCCCCCTTACCTTATGTGAAATTTGCCGGTAAACGCCTGTAGGGGCCGGGTTCTACCCGGCCTGAAAGCGCCGGAATAGCGGGCGAGGCAGAGCCCACGCCCCTACGGGCCCACAACCAGCCTGCGGCTGGCTCGCAATGACACCACAAGAAGATTTCCGATAATTGGCCGCACACACGGGATGGCCGAATCAATATTTCCATCAAGAATCCGTATGATCTATCAGGAGGACGACATATGCTCATCAATTGGTTCCGGGACCAGGACCACCTGGTCTATATCAACGGCGAGACCCAGCTGGCCCAGCTGGAAAAGACCCTGCGCTTCCCGGGCTTGCAGGAGGCGGCGGAGGCTCTGCGGGACAATCCCAACCCGGAGGGCTACACCATCAAGGGGCCCAAGCGCACCTGCGGGCGGCTGTTCGTGCCGGATCTGACCTTCGGCAAGCACATCGAAATGGGAGAAAACGTCTTTTTCTACATGGGCGAGATGGCGGAGTGCTATGTCATCTACTGGCCCGGAAAGCCGGTTACGGAGGTGCACCATGGAGAAATGTGAAGCCCTGTCCACCAAGCCCGAGGAGTGCCGCTACTCCTTCTTCCAGCACACGGCCTGCGAGTTTTTCCCCTGCCACAAAACCGCCCATCCGGAGGACTTCAACTGCCTGTTCTGCTACTGTCCCCTGTACGCCTTAGGGGACCGGTGCGGCGGCAATTTCCGGTATATCGGCGACGGCATCAAGGATTGCAGCGGCTGTCTGCTGCCCCATGGCCGGAAAAGCTACGGCTACGTCACCGGCAAGTTCGGCGAGATCGCGGAGCTGGCCAAAAAGAACCGCCATACGGAGGAATAATAAATACCGTCTGTAGTTTTCTCAAAAAAAACTACAGACGGTATTTTCTTATCGCCCCAGGATGGTCTCGGCGAAGCCCTTGGCAAACAGCCGGGCGGCCCGCAGGGCCTCATCCAGCGAATTCCCGGCGGCCCCCACCTCCACCAGCAGGCTGCCCGGGGCGGCAAACTGGTTATAGCGGTAGTTCAGCAGGGTGATGGGCCGCATCAGGGTGGGGGACTGGCTTTCCAGCTTCTCCTGAACGGCGATGGCCAGGCGCAGGTTGTCCTGCCAGCCGTCGTGGGCCACGCCCATGATCAGGCTCACCTGGGCGGCGGTGGGGTCCTCCGCCGTCACCAGCTTATACTGGGTGCCGTTGGCGTCCTGCACCGCGTCCCGGTGCAGGTCCAGCACATAGACGATGGAGGGGTACTTGGCCAGGTAGCTCTGGATAGACGCCAGACTGTTTTCATAGGCGTCGTTGTACGACTCCCCGTCGTGGAGGGTCCGGTCGTGGACCACGGAGATGCCGTAGGACGACAGCTCCGCCGCCAGCTCGTCCCCCACCCGGACCATGTTGCAGGAGCGGTCCGCCGTGCGGAAGGTGCCGGAGGGGACGTACTCCTGCCCCGGGGGCATGGTATAGGACTCGCTGGCGTGGCTGTGGACAATGAGGACTTGGGGCCCCTGCTGGGGACAGGCCGCGAACTGCCGGTCCCCCAGCACCGCCGGGTCCAGGGTCCGGCTGGACTTGTTTTTGATGTACACCCCGTTGATGATGCTGTAGCCGTCGGTGGAGCGGGGGTCCACCGTCTGGGCCGGGACGCCGTTGTCCGCCCCGGGCTGGGGGGCCGGGTCCTCCGACGGAGCGGGGGCGGGGTTTTCCGGTTCCGGTTCCGGGTCCGGCTGGGGGGCGTCGTCCTCCTGCACCGCCAGGGACCGGCCCGCCAGCAGCACCGGCGACTGGCCCAGGGCCAGCACCGTGGCGGCGGACAGTCCGTCCAGCCCCAGAAGGTCCCCCAGCTCCCACCGCAGCAGTCCCCGGGACAGATGGGGGCGGCGGGACACGGACTGCCACAGGGCGGCGGCGCTGTCCGCCCCGGCTCCGGCCAGCACCGTGCCCAGGGCTGCCGCCGCCAGCAAGAGCGCCAGCCCCCGCCGCAAAATTGCCTGTTTCAAAGCGTTCACCTCTTTGAGACAAGCCTATGCGGCGGGGGACGGGATTATGTCACGGTTCCATCACCGGGGGGATATCCACGATCTGCAGGCCCCGGCGCATGGCGTATTCCATGGTGCGGCGGGTGCCGCCGGGCTGGCCGTTGTGGACCGCCAGCAGCAGGGCGGCGTGGTCCACCATATAGCGGTTGCGCCGCTGCATACAGCCGGGACTGTAGGACGACTGCACCAGGGTCTCGTAGTCGCAGGCCGCCACCAGGCGGCGATAGCGCTCCTGCTGGGCCCGGGGCCAGCCGTCGGCCTGGGTGGGGCAGGGGATGGCCGCCTCCACGCTGACGTCCCCGTGCCGCTGCCGCAGGGCCAGGGCCAGCTCACAGAAATACAGGTCGCAGCCCTGGGCCATGCCGCAGATGAAGTGCCGGTATCCCGCCTCATAGGCGGCGTCCAGCGCGTCCCGAAGCCGGACCTTCAGGGCCCGGCACCGGGGATCGTCTTCGTTTTCCCCCCAGGGGAGCTTGGCCGGACGGTGACCGGAAAAGCAGCAGCTGACAGGCCGTGCGCGCATGGCATCGCCCTCCCTTCAAAGATACTGCTACCATTATAGAACATACTTTCTATTTTGTAAAGAGGAATTTCTCTTGCGCGCCGGGTGCAAATCCGGTATACTGAGGGAAAAGGGAGGTGCATCCGATGAAGCTGTATTTCAAGCAGCGGTTTTTCTCGTGGTTTGACAGCTACGACATCTATTATGAGGACGGCAGCGTGGCCTATACCGTGGAGGGAAAGCTGGCCTGGGGTCATTGCCTGCACATTCTGGACCCCTATGGGGAGCACATTGCCACAGTGAAGCAGCAGGTGCTGACGTTTCTGCCGAAATTCGACCTGTATGTGGGGGAGCGGTGCATCGGCACCATCCGCAAGGAGTTCACGTTTTTCCACCCGTCCTTTACCATGGATTTCTGCGGCTGGACGGTGGAGGGCAGCTTCATGGAGTGGGACTATACCATCCAGGACGGGCCCCGGACGGTGGCTTCTATCAGCAAGGAGCTGTTTAACTGGACAGACACCTATACCATCGACGTGGCGGACCCGGGGGACGCCCTGTATGCCCTGATGGTGGTGCTGGCCATCGACGCGGAGAAGTGCTCCCGGAACGACTGATACGGAATAAAAAAGTGCCCCCGCCGGGGGCACTTTTTTTGTTCATGGAAACGGGCTGTCAGGGGTTTTCCCGGCTGTCGGCGACGGACACATTTTCAGCCACCCGGGCGGCGGCCTTGGCGTCCTCCTGGCCGGCGGCATAGGCCCGGGTCCTAGCATCCTCCAGTTCCTTCTGCCGGGTCTTTTCGTCCCGCTCTGCCTGGCGGGCGGACCGGCGGGCCGACACGCTGCGGCGGATGGCCTTGATGACCTGCCACGCCGTCAGCAGCACCACCGCCGCCAGGCCGATCCAGCCTGCGGTGCGGATGTGCCAGAAATCCCGGATGGTGAAGGCGTCGTTGTACATGCCCAGATAGTACAGGGCCACGCCGCCCACGATGCACAGAAGCCCCAGCACCAGGTCCAGCACCGCCCGGACCCGATGGGCCCCCCGGCGCACAAAGAAACACACGATCAGCGCCAGGGCGCACCAGAACAGCGCCGGGGACTGACAATACAGAACGCTCATACGGCTGCCTTCTTTCTCATTTCCCGGTTACAGGCTGCACTTGCCCCGGGGGATATATTTCCCGTCAGGCCCGGCCAGGACAAAGCCGTCCTCCACCGCCAGACGGCCCCGCAGCCACACCTGGTGGATGCCGCCCCGGATGGCGAAGCCCTCATAGGGGGAATAACCGGCCAGGCTGGCCATATCCTCGGCCCGGAGCACATGGTCCGCCTGGGGATCGTACACCACGATGTCCGCGTCGGCCCCGTCCTGGAGCACGCCCTTCCGGGGGAACATCCCGTAGAGCTTGGCGGGATTTTCCGCCAGCACCCGGCACATGGTGGCCAGGCTGATCTTCCGGGTGGTGACGCCGTAGGTATACAGCAGCTCGCCCCGGTTCTCCACCCCCGGCAGACCGCCGGGAATCTTGGTGAAGTCCCCCCGTCCGGCGTCCTTCTGCTCCAGGGTGAAGCTGCAGTGGTCCGTGGACACGGTCTGGATCTCCCCCTTGCGCAGGGCCGTCCAAAGGGCCTGCTGGTCCCGCTCCTTCCGGATGGGCGGGGCGCAGACATACCGGGCGGCCATGGAATAGTCCGGCGCATCATACACGCTGTCCTCCAGCACCAGATACTGGGGGCAGGTCTCCACATATACCCGCTGGCCCCGTTTGCGGGCGGCCTCTACCTCCCGCAGGGCGGCCTCGTTGGTCAGGTGGACGATGACCACCGGGATATCCACCGCCTGGGCGATGCGCAGGAGCCGGGACACGGCCTCGGCCTCCAGGAAATCGGGCCGGGTCCGGGGATGAGAGCCCACGCCCATCTGGCCCGCCGCCTTCTTTTCGGCGATCAGCGCGTCGATGACGCCGCTGTTTTCGCAGTGCACGCCGCAGATGCCGCCCTTTTCCTTCAGCTTCTTCAGGGCGTGATACATGGCCTCGTCGCCGATCATCATGGCGGGATAGGTCATGTACATTTTGAAGGAGGAGATACCGGCGGCGTACATATCGTCGATCTCCGCCTCGATGCCGGGATTCCAGTCGTCGATGGTCATATGGAAGCCGTAGTCACAGCAGCAATTGCCGTCGGCCTTCTTGTGCCACAGCTCCAGCCCCTGGTGCAGAGTCTCGCCCTTGTTGGGGCAGGCGAAGTCCACCACCGTGGTGGTGCCGCCCCGCAGAGCCGCCCGGCTGCCGGAGAAAAAGTCGTCCACCGTGGTGGTGCTGCACACGTCCAGGTCGAAGTGGGTGTGGGCGTCGATGAAGCCCGGCAGCAGAAGCTGCCCCTCCACGTCGATGACGGCGGCCTCCGGCGCGGTGATGCTGCGGGCCACCCGGAGAATCTTCTCGTCCTCCACCAGCACGTCCGCCCGGCGGGTCCCCCGTCCGGACACCACCGTGCCCCCGCGAAACAGATATTTCATGGAAATGCCCTCCTTTTCCGGATCATATGGCTTGATTTTTTATTATACCACGGAACGGGCAGAAAAACATACTGTTTTTCCCGGTTTTTCCCTGAGAAAATCCAACAAAAAAGGGGGAATATTTTTGTATACCTTGCAGAAGGAAAAAGAATTTCCTTTTCCGGAAAAATCATGTATGATAGAAGTACCACAGAACGCATACTGCGCTCTGAAAATGAAGGAGGAAAGATACCATGCGGAAATTCTTAGCGACTCTGCTGGCGCTGGTCATGACGCTGGCGCTGATGGTCCCGGCTTCCTGGGGCGAGAACAAGGAGACGTATCAGCTCCCTGACTCCTGGAGGGCAAGACCGTCATCCTGCACACCAACGACGTCCACGGCGCCATCGACAAGTACGCCAAGGTGGCTGCTCTGCGGGACGAGTGCTACGACAAGGGCGCTCACCAGGTGATCCTGCTGGACGCCGGTGACTACAGCCAGGGCTCTCCCTACGTCAGCCTCAGCAAGGGCGCAGCCGCCCTGGACATGATGGCCCTGGTGGGCTATGACGTCATCACCCTGGGCAACCACGAGTTCGACTACGGCTTCCCCCAGCTGATGGAGAACCTGAAAAAGCACCAGGGCGATTTCATGGTCGCCTGCAACAACCTGGTGGACGATGAGGGCGAGCTGATCTTCGCCCCCGGCGGCACCGCTCCCATCTATGCCGACGACACCTATGAGACCGAGCTGTTCCGCATCGCCATTGTGGGCATGGCCACTCCCGAGACCCAGACCAAGGCCAACCCCGCCCTGATGAAGGGCCTGAGCTTCATCGGCGGCAAGGATCTGTACAAGGTCACCCAGGAGGATGTGGACATGGCCCGCAGCGAGGGGAATGCCGATATCGTCATCGCTCTGGGCCACCTGGGCGTGGATAAGTCCTCCGAGCCCAACTGCTCCTATAATGTGATGCAGAACGTCAAGGGCATCGACCTGTTCATCGACGGCCACTCCCACACGGTGATGACCGCCAGCAAGGACAACAACATGGTCCAGTCCACCGGCACGGGCCTTGCCTATGTGGGTGCCATCGTCATTGACAACGCCACCAAGAGCATCGAGAGCAACGGCCTCATCGACCTGTCCGCCTACACCAAGGAGGACGCCACCGTGAAGGCTGCCGCCGACAAGATCATCAGCGACATCAACGCCGAGTACGGCAAGGTTTTTGCCAGAACCGACGTGGAGCTCAACGGCGACAAGGATCCCGGCAACCGCACCCAGGAGACCAACCTGGGCGACCTGATCACCGACTCCATGCTGTGGGCCATCCGCAAGGACGCTGAGCTCACCGTGCCCGCCGAGAACGTGGTGGCCATCACCAACGGCGGCGGCATCCGGGCCTGGATCCACAAGGGCGACATCTCCAAGCTGGACGTGAACACCGTGCTGCCCTTCGGCAATACCGTGGCTGTGGTGTATGTCACCGGCGCCGAGCTGCTGGAGGCCCTGGAGGCTTCTACCTTTGCCCTGCCCGACTCCCTGGGCGGCTTCCCCCAGATCGCCGGCATGAACATCTCCATTGACGCCACCAAGAAATACGATCCGCAGACCACTCCCTATCCCAGCGGCAGCGGTAAGGCCACCTACTATGGTCCCGCTTCCATCAACCGCGTCACCATCAACAGCGTCAACGGCAAGGCCTTTGACCCCAACAAGACCTATGCCGTGGTCACCAACAACTTCTGCGCCGCCGGCGGCGACACCTACTATGCCTTTGCTGCCGCCTCCAGCCAGTTCGACACCGGTCTGCCTCTGGACGAGGTGCTGATGGACTACATCACCACCGAGCTCAAGGGCGTTGTGGGCGAGCAGTATGCCCAGCCCCAGGGCCGCATCACCATCACCCTGCCTGCCGAGGAGCCCACCACTCCCACCAAGCCTGAAAGCCCCAAGACCGCCGATACCGGCGTGGTGGTGTACGGCCTGGTGGCCGTCATGGCAGCCGGCGCTGTCGTGGTGATGACCTCCAAGAAGCGCAAGGCCATCTGAGCGATCTCCTTTCGCTGACACAGCATTTCCCCTGCCCCGGCGGACAAGCCCCGCCGGGGCTTTTTCTGTCATGGCGCTATTCTGCAACTAAAATTACGCCAACCACTTTTCAAATCCGGCGGGATATGCTATGATATAATGTAATAAAGAAGGATTACGAGGGCTTATGCCAGATATCGCGGCTTCTTATTTTGCTGAGGAGGACACCATTCATGGCTGAGGTTGGAAAACGGGAGGTCCGGGTGGACGCCTTTGACAAGGCCACCGGACGCACCAAATATTACGAGGATCTGATGCCCCGGGACGCGCTGTATGTGCGCATCAAGCACTCCACCATTGCCCACGGCTTCGTGAAGTCTGTGGACACCGCTGCGGCGGAGGCGATCCCCGGCGTGGTGAAGGTCCTGACCTGCTTCGACGTGCCGGAGCACCCCTTCCCCACCGCCGGTCACCCCTGGTCCATGGACCCGGACCACCAGGACGTGGCGGACCGTCATCTGCTCAACCGCCATGTCCGCTACTACGGCGACGACGTGGCCGTGGTCATCGCGGAAAACGAGGTGGCCGCCATGCAGGGCGTCCGGGCCTTGCAGGTGGAGTATGAGGAGCTGCCCCTGGTGCTGGACGCCCAGGAGGCCATGAAGCCCGGCGCGCCCCGGCTTCACGATGACTATCCCGACAATATCCTCAAGCACACCGACATGAAAAAGGGCGACTATCAGGCCGCCATCCGGGAGCCGGGCCTCATCAAGGTAGAGGGCTGGTACGACACCCCCACGGTGCAGCACTGCCACATTGAGAATCACGGGTGCTTCGCCTATGAGGAAAACGGCCGGATCACCGTGGTGGCCTCCACCCAGATTCCCCACATCATCCGCCGGGTGGTGGGCCAGGCCCTGGGCCGCCCCTGGAGCGATATCCGGGTGGTAAAGCCCTATATCGGCGGCGGCTTCGGCAACAAGCAGGACGCCCTGTATGAGCCCCTGTGCGCCTGGTGCTCCACCCAGGTCCAGGGCCGCTGCGTCCGCATCGACTGCTCCCGGGAGGAAACCTTCGTCTCCAACCGGGTGCGCCACGCCATCCGGTTCCACATCGTGTCCTGGCTCCGACCGGACGGCACCTTTGCCGCCCGAAAGGTGGAGCTGTTCTCCAACCAGGGGGCCTACGCCTCCCACGGACACAGCATCGTGGCCAAGGCCATGGGTTCCTTCCCCCAGCACTACCCCTGCGACAACATGGAGTGCGATGCATGGACCGTGTTCACCAACCGGCCCGCCGCCGGGGCCATGCGGGGCTATGGTATGCCCCAGGCCTCCTTTGCCGACGAGGCCAACGTGGAGGACTGCGCCAAGGCCGTGGGCATGGACCCCCTGGCCTTCCGGATGCAGAACGTCATGCCCCAGGGGTACGAGGACGGATTCTCCCACAACGTCAACTATGACGATTCCTTCCGCCAGTGTCTGGAGGCAGGCAAGAAGTACATCGACTACGACAAGAAGCTGGCAGAATTTGCCAAGGACACCGGCCCCGTCCGCCGGGGCATCGGTATGGCCACCTTCTGGTACAACACCGCCGTGTATCCCATCTCCCTGGAGACCTCCTCCAACCGGATGCAGCTGAACCTGGACGGCAGCGTCACCATGCAGTGCGGCGAGACGGAGATCGGCCAGGGAGCCGACACCGTCTATGCCCAGATGGCCGCCGATGTGGTGGGCCTGGGGGACTATCGCAAGGTCCATGTGGTGTCCTGCCAGGATACCGACGTGACCCCCACCGGCCTGGGCGCCTACGCCTCCCGGCAGACCTATGTGGCGGGCTTCTCCATCCGCCAGACGGGCCTGCTGCTGAAGGAGAAAATTCTGGACTACGCCGCCAAGCTCACCCGCCAGGCGGTGTACAACATGGACATCGTGGACGGGAACATCGTCCGCACCACCGACGGCAAGGTGCTGATGAGCCTGTCGGAGCTGGCCATGCACGCCCAGTATAACCCCAACGACTCCCAGCATATCACCGCCGAGAGCACCTATACCATCCGCAACAACGCCTATTCCTTCGGCTGCACCTTCGCCGAGGTGGAGGTGGACATCCCCATGTGCAAGGTGACGCTGAAGGACATCATCAACGTCCACGACTGCGGCAGGCTGGTGAATCCGGCCCTGGCGGAGGCCCAGGTTCACGGCGGTATGTCCATGGCCATCGGCTACGGTCTGTCCGAGCAGCTGCTGTTCGACGAAAAGACCGGCCGTCCCCTGAACAACAACCTGCTGGACTATAAGCTCTCCACCATCATGGACCACCCCCATCTGGAGGCGCAGTTCGTGGAAAATGCCGAGCCCACCAGCGCCTTCGGCACCAAGGCCCTGGGCGAGCCCCCGGCCTGCTCCGGCGCTCCCGCCATCCGCAACGCCATCTACAACGCCACCGGCGTGGCCATCGACCAGGATCCCATCACCCCCCACGTCCTTTTCCGGCGCTTCACGGAAGAGGGCCTGATCCGGGACTAAGGAGGAAATACCGCTATGTATGATATGTCAGCGCTCTACCAGGCCCAAAGCGTCCAGGACGCCATCCGCCTGCGGCTGGAGCATCCCGAGGCCCAGATCATCGCCGGAGGCACCGACGTGCTGGTGCAGATGCGGGAGGGCAAGCGGGCCGGAAAGGCCCTGATCAGCATCCAGGGCTGCCGGGAAATGCGGGGCGTGTCCCTGGATGAGGAGGAGAACCTCCGCATCGGCAGTCTCACCACCTTCAGCCACATCACCGCCGATCCCCTGATCCAGCGGTACATCAACGTGCTGGGCGAGGCCGTGGACATGGTGGGCGGCCCCCAGATCCGCAACGCCGGAACCATCGGCGGCAACACCTGCAACGGCGTCACTTCCGCCGACTCCGCCTCCACCCTCCACGCCTGGGAGGCCATCATCGAGATCACCGGCAAAAACGGCGTCCGCCGGGTGCCCATCAAGGATTTCTACATCAAGGCTGGCGCCGTGGACCTGCGGGCGGAGGAGGGCGAGATCCAGACCGCCATTCTCATCCCCAAGGCGTCCTATGACCGGACCTTCGGTCACTATATCAAGTACGCCATGCGCAATGCCATGGACATCGCCACCCTGGGCACCTCCGTCAACGCCCGGCTGAGCCCGGACAAAAAGACCTTTGAGCGGGTGCGCATCGCCTTCGGCGTGGCGGGCCCCGTGCCTCTGCGGGCGCTGAACGCCGAGGCCTTCATCAACGGCAGGGAAGTCACCCTGGAGAACATCCAGCAGTTCGGCCGCACGGTGCTGGAGGATATCCACCCCCGGGATTCCTGGCGGGCCAGCAAGGCCTTCCGGTCCCACATCGCCGTGGAAAGCGCCAAGCGCTGCCTGATGGAGTCCGTGAAGCTGGCAGGAGGTGAGCTGTAATGGCAAAGAATCAGTATCAGCTGGTGACGTTCTTCCTCAACGGCAAGGAAGTGGAGAAAATGGTGGACGTCCGGGCATCCCTGACGGATATGCTGCGCAGCGACTTCTCCATGACCTCCGTGAAAAAGGGCTGCGAGGTAGGCGAATGCGGCGCCTGCAACGTGCTCATCGACGGCGAGTGCTACAACTCCTGCCTGTACCTGGCCGTGTGGGCCGAGGGCAAGCACATCACCACCCTGGAGGGCCTTATGGGCCCCAACGGCGAGCTGTCCGACATCCAGCAGGCCTTTATGGAGGAGACGGCCATCCAGTGCGGCTTCTGCACCCCGGGCTTTATCATGACGGCGGTGGAGATCCTGGACCGGGGCGTGTACTACACCGATGACCAGCTGCGCAAGCTGCTGTCCGGCCATCTGTGCCGCTGCACCGGGTATGAGAACATCTTCAAGGCCGTGAAAAAGACCATGCTGCGCCGTCTGGGCCGCTTAGACGACCCCTTCCTGAATACCTGAACCTTCACTGCCCCCGGCGCGATGCGCCGGGGGCGATTTTTCGACACGCGCCGGGGGCGATTTTTCAACACCTCGTATTGACATTCGCCGGGGGATTTGCTATACTGAATGAAAATTAGTTTGGTGTGCTGAATTTTTTTGGCCACCGTTATCCTTAATTGGGAATATCGATAGGGAGGAGACTGTCGAAAAACCCGGAAATCTTCCGCCATCGGAAAGGAAGATAGTTACGAAAGAAACCCATCAGGGGTGTCTTTCGTTTGCAATCACAGGTTTTTCAGAACTTTTTAAGTTCTGAAAAACCGCACGCAGCTTGTCAAAAA
>ENA-UOJO01001113-UOJO01001113.1-human-gut-metagenome-genome-assembly--contig:-P57-NODE-1113-length-36149-cov-11.981022_pt1 | contig 36149 bp, 30 predicted proteins | sample MGYA00242351_ERZ723898 | MGnify/ENA metagenome assembly ERZ723898 | reverse complement strand
GCCTATTTTCAATTTAGGAACGCATTATTTATCGTCCTACTAAATTATATCCTTCCGGGGCCAGTTCAATGGCGGTGACGGTCTCTCCAAAGGTGGAGGCCCAGGAATCAAAATGGAGCAGGTCATTCTCTTTCAGGGTGTTGTATTGCAGATATTTTTGCATGGTATAAAGCTCCACCATAGAGTTGCTGATTGGTGTGCCGGTGGCAAACACCACGCCCCGGCCTCCGGTCAGCTCATCTAAGTAGCGGCACTTCATATAGAGGTCACTGGACTTCTGGGCTTCCGTCTGGGAGATACCGGCCACATTGCGCATTTTCGTAAATGCGGCGAGATTTTTGAACATGTGGGCCTCATCCACAAAAATCCGGTCAACACCCAGCTCCTCGAAGGTGATAACGTCATCCTTTCGGCTCTGGTCATTGAGCTTTTCCAATCTTTGCTGAATGCTTTTCCTGCTGCGCTCCAGCTGCTTCACGGAAAAATTGTCGCCGTTGTTGCGCTTCAGCTCCCGAATGCTGTCCAGAATCTCCTGCTTCTGCTGCTCCAAAATGAACTTTTGCCGCTCCTGGGACATGGGGATCTTTTCAAACTGGCTGTGGCCGATGATGATGGCATCGTAGTCGCCGGTGGCGATCCGGGAGCAGAACCGTTTCCGGTTCTTGGTTTCAAAATCCTTTTTGGTAGCTACCAGAATATTGGCCGCCGGATAAAGCTGCAAATATTCGGCGGCCCACTGCTCGGTCAGGTGATTTGGCACCACAAACAGGCTTTTCTGACACAGCCCCAGCCGCTTGCTCTCCTGGGCTGCTGCCACCATTTCAAAGGTTTTGCCGGCACCAACTACATGGGCAAGCAATGTATTCCCACCGTAAAGAATGTGGGCAATGGCATTCACCTGATGAGGCCGCAGGGTGATTTCCGGGTTGATCCCTACAAAATTCAGATGGCTTCCATCGTACTCTCTGGGACGGATACTGTTGAACTTTTCATTGTAGAGCGTGGTCAGCCGCTCCCGGCGATTGGGGTCAGCCCAGATCCAGTCCGCAAATTCCTGTTTGATCTGCTCCTGCTTTCCCTGGGCAATGGCGGTCTGTTTCGTGTTGAGGATGGCCACCTTTTTACCGGAGTCATCATATTCATAGTCGAAAATCCGTACATCCCGCAGATTCAGGGTTTCCTCAATGATTTTGTAGGCGTTGATGCGTTCCGTACCAAAGGTGTTCTCGGAGCGGACATTCCCTCGGTCCAGACTTTTTCCGTCAATGTTCCACTCGCCGGTATAGGTGCTGTAATGCACCTTGATGTTCCGCCTCTGGTAGTAAGGTGTCCGCAGAAGCTCAAAGGTAAAGTCCCGCACGACCTCGGTTGGAAGCCAGGCAGCACCCAGCCGGACAGAAATCTCACTGGCCGTCAGGTCAACGGGCTGCACCGCTTCCAGGGACTGTACATTGATGGTGTACTGCTCGTCCTGTTCGGCAAGCGTTTTTGCCGTCCGCAGTTTCTCCCGGACATTGCCGGAAAGGTATTCATCTGCGGGCAAATATTTATGGGCAACATCCTCATTTCCGTCATGCTCTGGATTCAGGAAGATCACGCCTTTTAGATCAGAGCGAATTTCTTCCTCGCTCTTGTGGGTCAGCTCCATCATGTAGGGCATATCTACTTTTGCTTTTTCAGCCAGTGACAGGGCCAGGGCCTCCGAGGCGGTGTCTACAGAGGTGACGGAAATCTTCTGCCGGATGGTGCGCTTGGTGAACATATCCGCCTTCCGCAGGAAATTACCCTCACTGTCCCGCACCTCCAAAGAGGACAGCAGATAGTAGGCATTGTCAGAGGAAAAGGCGGCGCTGTTGGCCCGACTGTTGATCCGGCCATACTTTTCCGCAAAGCTGTCATAGAGGGCATTTAAGTGCGCCTGCTCTGCCTGGATCATGGTCTCTGGATAATCCTCGGTCTGATATTCAATGAGCTTTCGCACACAGTCCCGGATGCCGATAAGTCCACGGATGCGCAGCTCGGCGGTGGCCGATACGGATACCGGATTCATCCGGCTGTTTTCCCGGAAGTACAGCTTTCCGTCCACAACGGCGAAACTAAAATTCCGTACACTGGGGTCAGCAGGCAGGAAATCCGCTTCTTCGGTGGGTAGATCGTCCAGATCCACATTCTGGATTTCACCATGGATATTGCGGATGGCAACGGACAACAGCTGCTCTAACGACTGCCCTTCCAGCGCAATACAGGCGGTTTCCATACCGTAAGGACCGGACACTTCCCGCATTTGCCCCAGAACCATTTCCGGGTGGGAGACGAAGTAGGCGTTCATTTTCAGCCCCTTTTCATCGGTGTCCAGATGTACCCAATCCGGCTCCAGGTCGGTCATACCGCTGCGCTTTTGCAGGAACAGAATGTCGGAAGTGACCTCTGTACCCGCAGCGGCCTTGAACGTATCATTGGACAATCGGATGGCACCGAGAAGGTCCGCCCTCTGGGCAATGTACTTTCGCACAGAGGGATTTTCCTTGTCCATGGTGCCTTTGCTGGTAATGAAGGCCACCACGCCGCCGGGGCGCACCTTATCCAAAGCGCGGGCAAAGAAATAGTCATGAATAAGGAAATTGTACCTGTCGTACTTCTTATCCAAAACCTTGAACGTCCCAAAGGGAACATTGCCAATGGCCACATCAAAGAAGCTGTCCGGCAGGTCCGTTTTCTCAAAGCCCTGTACCGCAATGTTATTTTTCTGGTACAGCTGTTGGGCAATGCGCCCGGAAACGCTGTCCAGCTCCACACCGTACATTCTGGAATTTCCCATGTTCTCCGGCAGCAGGCCCATGAAATTGCCAACGCCGCAGCTGGGTTCCAGGATATTGCCGGTCTGGAAGCCCAGATTGGCCAACCCCTGATACATGGCCCGGATCACCACAGGCGGGGTGTAGAACGCCGTCAGGGTGGATTCCCGGGCGGCGTCGTATTCATCCTCGGTCAGCAGGGCTTTCAGCTCGGCGTAATGAGCGTTGCTTTCCTCAAAGAACTGGGGCAGACCGCCCCAGCCGACGTATTGGGAGAGGATGTCCTGTTCATCTGGCGTGGCCAGCCGATTTTCAGCTTCCAGCTTGTGCAGCAGTTCTATGGCATGAACATTGTGGTAAAAGCGTTCAATAGGGACACCTGCACCCAGATCATTTGTGCGGATGTGATAGTTTCTGCGGTCATCTGCGGGAATTTCGGGATGGAGCGTATGGGGCCGATTCTGCGGATGCTGGGTGGTAGGCAAAGTGGGAAACGGCTCTGCTGCACCCACATCTGTCATAACCTGACGAATAAAGGGGGTGTTATTTAGGGCCTCCGGGTCAACAAGTTTTCCATCCACGATTCCGCTCTTAGCCAATTCTTCCCGAACCTGTTGGGGGTCAATGTCATCAAAGGGATCTTCCTCTACGTCCGGTGCGGAATCAATAATTTCCACTGCCTGGGGATGGTAGCCTCGCATTTCCTTGACAGCTTCCTCCAGGGTATCATAGGGGCCGTCCACATATTTGGCGGTTCCGTTTACCACATTGTAATGGTTATAATAGAAGCCATTCACATGATACTGTATCTGGATTTCTTCGCCGCTTTCGGTAAAACGCTGAACGACCTTATCACGGATTCCGTGGAGGGCAACCTTGGCAAGTTGCTCGTCCGAAAAGGCCACAAGCTCGTCGAAATCCGGATCAACAAGCTCCTGCTCGGTCAATTCCTTCAGCGAGTCATATTTTCGGGAATCCACGATGATGCCGTCAATAGACCGGTCCAGCCTGAAATCCACCAGGTCAACGCTGACCTGAACGGGAACTTCCTCGTCTGTAATGGTGGTGTAGGCAATATCCACTTTTCGCAGGTCAGAGAAATCCGGTTCGCTGTTATATTCCTCAGCACAGAATGCCGCTATCAGCGTTTTGGCCTTTTCCAAATCCTCGTTGACTGCCGGATTTGGCTGTGTGGGGTCTGGCAGCGGACGGAGGGTATACGCCCTTCCAAACACGGAGAATGTGCCTGTTCGGTAGCCTTCCATAGCCTCCATACCTTGCTTCCGGGCTTCAAAGAAACGGTCATTGGGCTGTGTTGCATCCATGAGGGGCTGCATCATGGTCTTGTAGATGGTATTGACCTGTTCCGGGTCAGAAAGCTGTTCCTGGATTTCCGTAACGCCCTCCCAATAATCAAAATCACTTCTGGGAGTGGGACGCTGAAAACCGTCCGGGGTATTGGAAAAGAACGACATGATCCGTCTGGCAAGTTGGTTGATCTCATAGTCCGCCATTTTGCCCGCATCGCTGGGATAGAGATATGTGCCGGAGGAAATCATGTTAGTCACCCATTTGGTAACGGCAGGCCATTTCATGTTCAGCTGGGCATACGGGGCAGTTAAATCTCCATGGCTAAAGGAAAATCCGGCAGAGGTATAGGTTTTGTTGTCATTTCCGCCATGGTAGCCGCTGTATTCCCCGTGCTGCCGTTTCAGAAACTGTTCCCGCTCTTTCGTGTCCGTGTTTTGGCTGAAAAAGGAGAATACATCCAGCCGGGACCGGAATTCGCTCTCATGCCCACGCAGTGCCTGGTTGATTTCATCATCGGAAATGAAATACCGCTGCAGAGGGTTAAAGCTCTGGGCGGCGGTAAAAATCAGAGGCGTTCGCTGTAAATCTTCCAGCTTTTGCAAAAGCTTGGCAGGGTGATACAGGCGGCTTGCCATAAGGCTGCGATCATTGGCATGGGCGGCCGCAAACACGGCCCATTCCTCTGCAAGCTGCGTTAATGTATCCGGGGATTCCAGAAGCCGCTGCATCTGGGCCTCGATTTCGGGGAAGCCCTTATTGGAGGAATAGGTTTCCGTTGTGAGGGGAAGATACCCGGCCTCCTTTGCCTGGGCGGAACACTCCCGTACCGCAAACGCAAGGGCCTGGGCAAGTCTGCGTCGCTCAAAGTCCGGAACCTGTTCAAGCTCCTCTTTGGGCATATACCGCCCCATATCCAGCAGTTCCCGGATGCGCTTTGCGGCCTGTTCCCAGGTCACGAGGGTGGTATGCAGCTTCTGAACCGTGCGCCCGGTGGAGACGCGAATGCCCTCCGGGTCATACCAGACGGCGTATTCCTGACCCTGGATGATCAGCCCCGCACCGTTAGTGCCATAGCTTTTTTGCAGGAAGGAGGCGTTGTCCGGCTTGTCCTTCATAAAGTAGGCACAGATGATTTTCCGGCTGTCCTGGTCATTAAAGCCCATGCACAGGGCCTCGTCAATGATCTGCTGGGGAAGCTGCAATTGCGGGAAAAAAGTCTGCTGCGCTGCTTCCGATACAGAAAAGCCGCCGTCCAGGAAGGAAATCTGTTCCTCCACGCTGGGCAGCGGCGATTCTTCAATTACGTGTAGATCAGCTGATTGTAGATGATTTCCTCTACTGCCTGCCGGATGTTGTTCATCCGCTGCACCCATAGCATTTGATTCTGGGCTTTCAGTTCCTCCGTCACGCCCTGCTCCTGGGCCATCTGCGTTGTCAGCTGTTCCAGCATCCGGTTGGCCTCCCGGTCCACCTCCTCCAGATGGGCGTTCAGAGTTCCCTTCATCAGCATCCCGGTGTATAGCCCCTCCCGGTGCTTGCGCAGATAGCTGTGGCGAAGCATTCCGTACTTGCCTACCTTGGGACTCTCTGGGGGAATCAGGTTGGGCAGCCGGTAGTCCCCCTGCATTGTGTAAGTCAGTTCCATTGTTCTGGCTCCTTTCCAGTTCATTTTTTCTGGCTTCATTGTACACAGCGTCTCCGAAAGAATCAAATGTGCGAAGCTGCTGCCGTTCCAAAGATTTTACGGTGACACCAATTTCTCGGAGGATGGATTCGGACAGAGTGCTGACAGCCGAACCCAACAGAGAAGCGGTGATTTCGGTGTTAAAATCCTGGATGCGCCCAAAAACATCATTGTCCAGCTCCGGCACATAACCGCAGCGGTGGAGAACCATGTAGCAGACACTTTCACTGACTGCCTCTTTGAACCATCTGGCGATGCTGCCATCGTCCAACTCCTCCAGGAAACTGTCCTGTTTGTTGTTCAGCAGGTCAGGAAGGTAATCCTCAACAACTTCCTCCGCAAGCTGCTGGGAAAGTGCCTCTATGCAATTCCCAAACGGTCCGTCAAAATCGTACTGGAACCGGCTTTGCAAGGTATCCATGACTTCGCTTTCGTACTCCGGCTTCATCTGCCAAAGGGAAATTTCTCGATTCTCCCGGCTGTTGGTATCTGAAACATCGAACACATAGCGGATACGATATGGAATGTTTGGGTCCCGGAGCAGGGCAATACCGGTGGCACCCCGGTTTATCCAGCGGCCCAGTCGATTCCACACGCCGATTTCCGCACAGGCGGTGGCATCCGGGCGCTGGGCGTGGATAAGTACCTGCTCCTGAAAGCGGTACTTGTAATTCTGGGCTGCGGTTTGGAGAAATGCTGTGTAGTTTCTGGGGCTGCTTACAATCTCCTGGGTTTTGGAGGAGAGCAGCTGAGAAAGAAATTCATCTTTTCTGGGCATGGCATCTCCTTACCGCACGGTTACGGAGACTTCCACCGTAATTCCGCTGTCTTGGATAGAGGCATACAAGAGCCCCGTTCTGGCATTGGATACTTTCGTCACCATCTGATTGAGCCGGCATACCGTGCCGTTGATTTCCTCCTGGCTGTCGGCATAGTAGTAGCCTCGTTCGTCGCTGCAAATGGGGTAGCCCTCCTGCCGCAGACTGTTGATCTTTCTGCGCAGGCCCCGTCCGTCAATGGAAAAGAGCCGCTGCAGCTCACGGCTGTAAACGGCCCTTTCTCCACCGGTATGGTACTTTTTGAGATACTGGCAGATCGCTGTTTTCTTATCCATTGTTTTCACATCCTTATCTTGCTTCTTTCTGTTTTACCTTGGGCTTGGGAATCTCCCAGCCATAGACCCGTGCAATTTCGTCACCCAGACGGCGGGTGAGCCGGGTAATATCGGCACGGGTGGCAACGCCATCGTAAATTTTGCCTTTCAGCCGGTCAATCTGATCCTCTGTCACGCCGTCCTTGTAGGTGCGGTAGAGGTAGTGGTTGGTGCCGTCGTGGTGAACAGCATCGCACCGAAGGTCGCCCAGCTTATCCATGTACCATGTGCTGTAGTCGGTGTCACTGTAGAGGCAATCCCGGATATTGCCGGAGGGAATTTCTTTATAGCCCATGACCCGTCCGTTCCAACGGCCCAGATCAGCAATGACTAAAATGGGCTGGGACAGCTGAATATTCAGATTGGTACGTTCGTCATCCAGGTAGTCGGCGTTCAGCTCATACATAAGTGCCTCCCGCTGGGCTTCCGTCAAATCTGGGTAATCCTCTGCCAGAGAATCCCGCCAATCCTCATAATCCAGATTTTCATTGCTCCAGATGATATTGGGGCGGTCTGACATGGCATCACCTTATGCTTTCTGTTTGGCAGCACTGGAAAACACCATTTTTGTGGATTCCCAGTGAATCGCGCCGGTGAACAGCTTGCTCCTGGCTGCGGCCTCCGCCTTTTCGGGAGAATCCGCTTCCACGGTGACATGGCCCTGGCTGATTGCCTGGACGGTAACTTCATACTTCATCTTGCATCCCTCTCTCTGTGATTTTTGATAGGTACACCCTTGGCATCATAATTCTTGGGGTCGGCGGCGGGTGTATCCCAGCCGAACATGGAGCCTGCCACCATAGCGGCCTCCTGTGCCTTGGTCACACCGGCAGCTTCGTTGAGAGCGGCGACAGCCTCTTTGGGGGAAACACCGTTCTGCGGGTACTGCCCGGTAGGCGTGTAGCCTTTCTCGCCTTTGGTGACGGTGATGATCTCCCCTGTAGCCTCCAAGGCACTGAAGCACTTCTCCGGCAGAGACTGGCGCAGGGGAATAACCAGGATACCGCCGTGCTGCATACGCTCCGCAAATTCGCAGATGTGGTAGAGATTGTTTCCGACCTCCAGATGAGTTTCATCTACAAACCGGCAGGGCTTATCCTGCGTTTCTCCAGAGGGGAAGGTCATGCGGATGCTGTCACCGTCCGCAAGGCGGAACTTCTCCTTGTAGTTTGGGGTAATAAACCGAATGCCGTACTCGGCATTTCGCATATTCCGGTCCAGGTAATCTCGTTTATAGCAATAGACATAGAAGTTATAGTCGCCGGGACTGGGATTCAGCCGCAGCAGATAGGCGTAGTCCTGGGTATTTACCCGAAAACCAGATTCATTCCGCCCAAATTTTGGCGTGGTGGACTGATGACAAGCACTGGACAGGCTTCTTCGGTCTGCCAGGATACCGCCATACTGGGAATCCTCCCGCAAAGCGTTTATCACCTGGTCAAGTTCTGCCCGGAATTCCGGCGTTTTCAGATACGCCATGTTGTTGAACCAACTGGAATAGAACTCTTTCCCGGTGGTACCAAAGTCCCCACGCAGATACCCGATACATCCCGTCTGGGCATCCAGCTGGTGACTCTGACGGTAGGTGTATTTCTGCTCGGCCTCGGTCATTTCTCGCAGTTCCATTAACGTTCACGCTCCTTTCGCTTTTCAGATCGTTCCCGCTGATACTGTTCCAGTCCCAGCTTTGCCCACTGAGGGAGCTGTTCGGGTGCCAATGTCCCAAGAATGTCCCGCCGTTCAAACCGGGAACCTTTTCCGGAGCACAAATCCATACAGAAACAGGCGGAACCCCGGCTGTGGGGACTGGCGCCAAAACCGCCGATACAGAGCTTCAGCTGACGGGTTGCAAACTGATACTCCCTCCGCAGTACATCCGGACGGATGACAACGATTTTCCCGTGCAGATCGTCGTCATAGGAAATGGGGGTACAGTCTGTGCTGCTCAGGGGTGTCATGTCAATGCCCTGAAATTTTGGGCTGAATACCTCCGCACGGGTTTTCTCGGCCTGTTTGGACAGCCTGCCCGCAAAGAGCTTGACGGCTTCGCAGTAGTCGTCACTGACTATGACCTCATTATAGAGCGCCGCGATCTCGCTCTGTTGGCAGTAAGCACACATATAACGTTCTTCCGGCTTGGCGTTTATGTCCTCCCCAAGAACGATTTCCCGGTCTCCGATGTGGAATGCCTGAATGATCTCATAGCTTCCGGCCATTCTTTTCTTATCTTCCATTTTCTTCCTCCATTCTTTCGCAAATCACGAGAAACCGCTGCTTGCCGCCGCTGGCGTAGGGGTGGCAGGTCAGCAGGGTAATCAAATCCCGCCCGGACTGAATCTTGATGGCGTCAATATCATTGGGCTGGATGATTTTGGTTTCTACCACGCTGTAGTGCAGGGTGCCCCAAAGGTTGGTAATGTCCACGGAATCCCCAACCTGCAATTCCGGCACATAGCGGAAGTAGGGCGCACCATTGTAGCCCCGGTGTCCGGCAATGACGGCGTTGGTATTCTCGCCGCCAATGGGAATGCTGGTCTGCCCCAGCTGGGCGGCACCTTCTGCCATATGGGCTTCTGTGGCTCCCAGATACAGGGGCATTTCCATTTCCAGCTTTGGAATGGACAGCACTCCGAACACATCCCCAGTCTGACCGCTGACACTGAACAGCACGCCCGGCTGCTCGGTGGCTGCCAGACTGCTGAGCTTCGACTGGTCATCTTCATACAGCTCTCGGTTGTAGGCTTCCAGCATTTCCAGCAGCTCCGGGTAGGGCGTGGGCGGCTCTGTTTTCTGGGCGGCCTGCGTAGCTTCGGTGCTGTCAGTGCCTGACTCGGTAGGGCTGGTGCCGTGAAAGGATTCCACAGAGCTTTCCATTCGCTTGCCTGTGTAGTAGTTGTTGATCGCCGGATAGAGGAGAATCCCCATGCCCACCAGGTACACCCACAGGAACAGAAGGGTCATGAGAATGCCTTTACGCCGCATTGCTTTCTCCTTTCTGCGTTAGCCAGACAATGAACAGAATCAGGCAAATCAGGGCCACAATGCCAATGGCTAAATACACACCTTTCTCGTACTCCTGTTCCCAGGTGGAATCTACCGTTTCGCTTGTTTCAGCCAGTTCTATGGCGGGATTATCCGTGTTCTCCGGGGTGTAGGGAATCCGGTGGCCACGAACCAAAAGCCTATGGGTATTGACCCCAAAGGGGGTACAGGTCACAAGGGTACAAAAATCCTTGCCTTCCTCCAGTCCCAGATAGGTGGTGTCATGGGGCAGCACGGTGTTGATCTGGTCAACCTCATAGGCGAGAATTTCATTCAGCACTTCCAGATAGAAGGTGTCCCCAATTTCCAGCTTGTCCAGGTCGGAAAACATCTTCTGGCTGGCAAGGCCGGAGTGGCCGGTGAGAATGGCGTGGGTGCTGCTGCCTCCAATGGGTAAGGAACTGCCAATGAGGTGGCCGATACCCCGATCCAGGGTTTCCTCCTCTGTGCCGTGGTAGATGGGTAGGGATACTCCCAGCTTGGGGATGTGAACATAGCCCATGGTGCCGGTGCCTGTGAGGTCCAGGAGCTGGGCGTACTCCTCCACAGCAGAAGTTACGGAATCCTTGGAATAGCTGCCGTACCGGACGATGCTGCTCCACAATTCCTCATTGTACGCTTGGGCTGCGGCCCTAGCCTCCGGGATAACAGTGTCCGGCAGCGCCTGGACAGCATCCCGGTATTCTGTATGAATCTGGGACTGGTGTGCCTCATTGTAGCGGCTGCTGAATACCGGGTAGATAGTCAGCCCCAGCGCCAGCAGGAAAAACAGGACTGCCAGGGTGATGGTAATGATTTTTCTTCGCTTGTCTCGGATAGAATCTCCTCCTTTCGGACAGCCCCCCGAAGTGTCCCTCCGGGGGGCCAGATACTTACCGGCCATTCTTCTTTCTGGTGGTCAGAACAATAACACCGGCTGCGGCGGACATCAGGAGAATGCCCACAAGGCTGTACATCCAGGTGCCGTGATCGCCGGTCTTGGGCAAATCAAAACCCTTGGTGTTCTTTACGGTCAGGGGCACTTCGGCGTTGGCAGAGCCGTTGTCCTCCAGCATGGTGACTTCGTTCTTGTCCACGGTTGCGGAAGCGGTGGGATAGTTGTGGGACAGTGCCCGCTGGGGAATGTTGGCCAGCTTCAAGTCCTCGCCGCCGTCAAAGGCATAGTGGGGGTCATTCTGGAGAACACCCAGCACATCCTTGGCGTAGACGTTGCAGGTGTGGGAAGTGTTTTCTTTGATGGTAATGGTGACGGTGATTGCGTTTTTCAGCAGCGTGTATCCATTGGCGGTCTGGGTTTCGGTGATGGTATAGGTATCCTCCTCCAGCCCCTTGACCATGATGTGGCCGTAGGACTTGCCCATGGTGACAGGGGTAAAGACGGTGGCATCGGCTTCTTTGTCGGTATGGCCGGTGACATAGTAGACCCCTTCCGCGTCATTGCGCTTGGCGATGATCCAGGTGCCATCGGTCTTGTTCTGAATCTTGAACTTCACGCTGTCATAGAGTTTGGTTTCGGCGGCGGTTTCCGCGTCCACATCGGAGAACAGCTTGGTCAGGTCCAGGCCGAAGGAAAATACATGGCAGTCGTCAATGAGGGTGTCATAGTAGTCGCCGGAGGTACGTTTCCAGGTCAGAATGACGGTATTCTCATTGCCCTTTTCACCGTAGACAAAGGTCTTGTCGGAGTTGATGACGGCACTGTAGGTCACACGGGCGGTGTAGTTGGAGTAGCCGGTGTAGAGCTTGCCGTTCTTGTTGGCGGTGGCTCCATTGATTTCCTCAAGACCGGCCTTGGCAATGTCCACAGTCATATGGCGGCCATCTTCACTGTAGGTAACGGTGAACTTGCCGGAATCCTTGTTCCAAGAGGCTGCCTTGTCAGTACAGGCGGCATCGGTGAAGAACTCCACCGTCACGCCTGCGTCCTTGTCATAGGTCAGGCCCTCGCAGAGGGTGTCGTAGAAATTGCAAGTGGACAGGGCCGTTGCCTGGGAGGTGATGGTGGGCAGGGTGGAAACGATCTGGTATTCCATGGTGTCCCCGGCAGAACCGGTAGCGGTGTGGGCGTAGCCATCCGTAATGGATGCGGAGCCTTCATTCTTGCCGGTGTCGGCTTTGGCTTCCCGGACGGTCTTTTCCAGAGTGGGAATGCCGGTTTCCTGCTTGGGATACACGACTACATCGTAGTTCCAGGCAGCGCCGCCATTCTGGGAAGCGGAGTTGTCATTACCGGTGACGGTGGTCATGGGCAGAGAGACGAAGAAGGGATTGGTGGTGGAAGTGACCATTTCGGGAACCTTGGTTTCCACCAGCAGATACAGACCTACGGGCAGATTCTTGGCAGAGGTCTTACCGACTTCATTGGTGGGGTCCATGGCCGTGCCGCCGTTGCGGATGAAGGTTTCCAGGGCGTTCTTCACGGTGGTGGAATTTGCTTCCAGACTCTGGGCCAGGGCCTTGTTCAGCGTATCAGAGGTGTAGAAGTAGCGGTCAGCGTCCAGGCTGTCCGCCTCAGTGCAGCGGTTGGCACCGCTTTCCAGACCGATGGCTTTCAGCAGAGCGGCGGCATCCGTCTTGTGAAAGCCGTAGAGGACCTGGGTCGTACCCTGGTTCTCAAAGGTCACAATGTCCGCGGCTTTCAGATAGGTAAATTCCACACCGGCAATGGCATAGCCCTTGCTGGTCTGACCGTTTCCCAGAGTGTTGCCGTTCTGGCCGTCGGTGTCGCCTTTCCGATTGGTGTTCACCAGGGCGTTTTCTACATAGCTTTCCTGCCAGCCGGTGGAGGAAAAGGCATCTTCATCCCACACGCCGTCCTTCTTGGCGTTGGTGTAGTCGAATTTCCAGATCGTCAGACTGCAAGCGGCATCCTGGTCGATGGTCTTAGTGTCCGCTTCATCCGCAAAGACAGTGGGGACGCTGGACAGAAGCAGAACGAGGGTCATGAGGGCGCAAACAATTTTCTTCATGGTTTTCATAGTAAAGTCCTTCCTGAATTAAGATTTTTATATTTGGGGTAGAAAAAATCCGGGGTGTTTTCCCGGCCAGTTGGATTTAGATTTCCCGCTTGCGCAGATACAGGATTGCTCCCGCACAAATCGAGAAACAGAATATGACTGCAAACGGCAGCACTGTTAGGCCGGTGGAGCCGGTCTTGGGCAAAGCAAAGGCTTCGCCGTTGACAACCCGCAATTCCATTTCGGTATTGTCCGCAGGCAGGGGGCCAACGAAAGCATTGTCTCTCAGCAAGGTGTAGCCCTCCGGCGCTTTTGTTTCCGTGATCCGGTATTGCAGGGTGGTGGGCAGATTCTCCCAGGTCAGCAGACCGTCCTCACCGGAAGCCTTGCTGGCGGCTGTGAGGTTTTCTTCCGAACGCTCACCCAGAACACAGATACCGTCAGTACCGGGAATGACCGGATACCAGAGGCTGCCGTCCTCGCTGCCTTCCAGCAGGAAGGTAGCTCCCGCCAAAGGCTCGTCCTTGGTGTCCACCTTTCGGATGGTGATTTTCCCGGTGCGCAGTTTGTTGAGGAAAGATACCTCTGCCGTTTTGCCTGCGGTGACAGTAACGGTTTTCGGGGCTTCTCCGGAATAGAGGCTGTCAGCGGGCAGCACTTCCTCCACGGTGTAGTCTCCGGGGGTAAGATTTCCGGTGAGAATTTTACCGTCCTTATCCGTGGTGAAAGGGGAACCGGAAACTTCCTTCCCGTCCGCATCTGTGACTTTGAACTTCCAGCCCTCCAATGTGCCCTCCGGCTCCACGGATTTCTGAATGGAAATTCTGCCGCTGTAGTTATTGACGAACTCCAGAGTGGTTTTCTCATGGGCACGGATCACCAGCTTCTTCACGGAATCGTCCATCTTCCAGTAATCGTCCCGAACCTCCTCGCTTCCGGTTTCCTTGACCCAGTAGGTTCCGGGTTCCAGATAGACACCAACGGTGCCATCCTGGCCGGTAATGAGGGTACGGAGTTCCTGGGTACAGGCTTCATCCGCATAGACAGTAATATGCCAGCCGGAAATCTCGTCACCCGTGTTGGTGGACTTGGTAAAGTAACCCAAGCCCTGCTCTTTGTTCAGCCACTGGTCAACGGCGGTTTTTCCGTACTCCACAGTAACGGTGTGGAACCCCAGCTCCACAGACCAATAGGGGTCCTCGATGGGAGCTTCCATAACGAGATACTTTCCGGGGATCAGGTTGGGAATGTGGATGCGCCCTGTTGTGTCTGTGGTAAAGGGAGAGCCGGGGATTTCCACACCATCCTTTTTGACGATGAACTTCCAACCGTCCAGGTGGTTGCCGGTGTTGGTGGACTTTTGGATTTCCAGTGCGCCGTACTGTGTGTTGGCGAAGCTCACAGAAGCCGTCTGACCGGCTACTATGGTCACGGTTTTCACGCTGGTATCGCAGACCCAATAGGGATCACCGGAAACCAACTCCTTGGCGTACAGAGTTCCGGGCTGCAAGCCGGATACGGTCACGGTGCCATCGCTGCCGGTTGTAAAGGGAGAACCGGAGATGGGATTGGTGCAGGCGGAATCCGTGTACAGGCCGATTTTCCACCCGCCCAAGTTCTGGCCGGTGTTTGTGGTTTTCGTGATCTTCACGGAGCCGGAGGTCAGCTTGTTATAGAAGCTGACGCTGGTGGTAGTGCCGTTGGAGATGCTGACCATCTTTGGATTCTCCCCGGAACAGGTGTAGCGGGAGGAAATGGTGCTGTTGGTATGCCCCAACTCCTTGACGTAGTAGGTTCCGGCGTTCAGCCCGGTGATACTGATTTTTCCGTTGCTGTTCGTTGTGTGCGGGCCGGATACCAGAGTGGTGCAGGCGGCGTTGGAATACACGCCGAAACGCCAACCAGATAAATTCTGACCGTCCTCTGTGGTTTTTACCAGGGCAATGGCACCGGGGTCCGGGGCGTTGATCTTAAAATAGGCCCGCAGTGTATCCACCTGGGGAGAATACAGCTTGACACAGGTCTGGTAAGTGCTGCTGGCACTGTAGTAAATGGATACGGTGGAGTTTTCCGCAGAGGGCAGACTCCTGGTAGCACTGAATAGAGCTGTGGGAGAAATAGAGCCTGTTTTGGTGATGGTCAAGGTGTTCCCGGACTTGGAAAAGGATGCACCGTTCCCATTGGTGAAGGAGAAGTTCCCCAGAACGCCGTTGGAATCCGTAACGCTTACCTGGCTCCCGCTCATGGTGATGGTGGGTGCGGAGCCGGAGGAGCGGCTGGTAAAGCTGGGGATTTTCATGGCGTTCTGAACACTGGAAACAATGCTGTTGTACTTCTCCGCAAAGCCGGAAACGCTGGCGACACCCGCATTGTAGAATACATCCCCGCTGGTATAGCCGTTGGAGCCACGGCGGTTGAAGGTATCCGCATCCCGCAATCCTGTCACGATCTCGTAGATCAGGAACTGGGTAGCGATCCGGGTGGACACATTGGGGTTGTTGGCCATGGCCGTGGTTTTGACGCTGTAATTGCTGTCCCACAGCTGCCGGGAGTACAGCAGCGTCAGGGCGATGGCCTGGCGGTAGGAATAGGGCATGGCATACCAGACATTACTGCCACGGGTGCTGCCGCTGCCGGATACCCCCAGATCCTCGTCCATGTAGTTGCCCGAAGTGCTGGCTGCGTAATTCTTGCAGGGTTCGATGCAGTACAGCGGATCGTCCTCATAGGGAACATTGTTGTACCGTGCAAAGTGCCAGCCCAGATTTTTGATATAGGCTGTTTTTGCGGCATCGCTTCCGTTGGGGTTGTAGGTCACAGACACCTGGCTTCTCAGGACGGTGGTGTAATTGGGGCTTGCCTTGTCAAACAGAAGCACGTTGGTGACTGTGGAGGCGTAGGCGGCAAGCCGGTCATCCTCAACGGCATTTTCCGGGGCATCTTCTACCGGGTCAGCTTCTGGTTCCGTGACTTCCGTTTCCGATTCCGTGGTTTCCGTTGCCTCTGGCGGTTCAGTAGTTTCTGACGGCGGTTCGGTGGATTCTGAGGGAACTTCCGTTTCTGGTGGAGCCGTCGTTTCTTCCGCTGCCTCCGTTGCGGCCTCGGATGCTTCCACTTCCTCGGAGGTCTTCGCTTCATCCGCAAAGGCACAGGGCACCAGCCCCGCCAGCAGCACGGCCACCAGAAACAGGCAGAACCCTCGTTTCATGATTTTTCGCATGGCATTTTCCTTTCACAAAATAATCACCCGCCGATTTCGGCAGGTGTCTACGCTTCTTTTCAGCTGGTACAGCTGGTTATACAATATAAGGGGGAGTGTGAGGGGGAGGAGAACGACACCTTGGAGCCATTATCGGTCACGCTCCTTTTGTCGGACCTGATACCGGTGGTAATACTCCAGGGCCTTGATAACGTAATCCTCCGTCTGCTTGGCGGTGAAGTTTTTGGGGATGAAAGGTTTCAGCCGTTCCGACTGGAAGCTGATTTTCTCTTTCTGGTTGGGTTTCTGCTCACACATGATGGAGAGGATCACATCGGCGTTGAGCCTGCCGTTCTGGGAAAATTCTTTCATCTTCAGAGCCTGAGCCAGGGACGGGGTGGACTGCTCGGAATTGATGGAATCCAGCAAGCCGTTTTGTTCGTCCTCGGTCAGATAGGAAAGCTCTACGGCGGGACGGAAAGCAATTTTCCCAGAGTCCACCAAGTCCAGCAGAGGCGGAATAAGATGGGTGAGACGGATGTAGCGTCGAACCTGATCTTGACTTTCGCCAACCGCTGCGCCCAGTTCCTCTCGCGATGTTTTCGACTTCTGTGCCACTGGCACAGAAGTTAAGTCGGAGCGTTCACCCTGACGTTTCATAGCTTCCAGCCGCATTTTGTAGGAAAACGCTTTTTCGCTTGGCAGAATGGTGGTGCGCTGCAAATTGCTTTCCACCATAAGGATAATGGCCTCGTCTCTGGAAAGCTCCTTGATTTCCGCTTTCACGGTGGCGAGGCCTGCCAGCTCACAGGCTTTTGTCCTGCGATGACCGGAGACGATTTCATACCGCCCGTCCGGCTTCTGCCGCAGTGTCACCGGAGTGATGATTCCCCGTTCCTTGATGCTCTCCACCAGCTGATCCATGTCCTCATCTAAGCGGACATGAAAGGGATGGTTTGGAAATTCGTCAATTTCCGAAAGGGGAATTTCATGGATTTTGGGGAGCTTGGATTCGGCCCGCTCCTTATCATCCATGAACAGCTCATCTAGCCCCGTCAGACCGAGATCGATTTGTTTCTTTGCCAAGTTCGGCTACCTCCTTTGTCAAGTTTGTGTATGCCTGGGCCACCCGGCTTTTGGGGTCAAAGGCGAAAATGCTTTTGCCCTCGCCGGAGGCCTCGGCGGCTCGGACAGAGCGAGGGATTTCCGTGTCGAATACCCGGACGCTGCCGCCCAATGTGGAGCGCAGGGCGGCGATAATGCTTTTGGCGTTGTTGGTTCGCCCGTCCACCATGGTCATAAGAATCCCGTCGATTTTCAGCTTGGGATTGATCTGCCGCCGCACTCTGCTGATGGTGCGGATGAGCAGATTCAGACCCTTTGTGGAAAGAAAGTCCGGTGCAGACGGGATGATCACGCTGTCGGCGGCAACCAGAGCATTGATGGACATCAGCCCCAAAGACGGCATACAGTCAATGAGGATGTAGTCGTAGTTCTCTTTCACCCGGCTGAGAACGGATTTCAGCACCTGCTCCCGGGACATGGCATTGAACAGGCTCATTTCCACGCCGGACAGTTCAATGTTCGCAGGAAGCAAATCGACCCCCTCGCCACTGTGGATAATGCCTTCTTCCCAGGGAACGGATTCATCCCGGATTTCGGCCTGCATGGCAGTAGCTAGTGTGGTGTCCAGATCATCGTCAGCGTTCCGTATTCCTAAGCTGATGGTCAAACTGTGCTGGGGGTCATCATCTACCAGCAGCACCCGGTTTCCGGCTTGTGCAAGGCCGACACCGAGATTGACGGTGGAAGTGGTTTTTCCAACACCTCCCTTCTGATTGACAAGAGCAATGGTTTTACAGTGATTCATTTGTGTACCTCCTGATTGTTGTTTTTGCTCCACCAAAACACAGAATAGCTTCTGCGCTTTGGTCGGCGCGTTTCATTCGGCCTCGCCCCCTAAACGCGCAAAGGGAAATCATCTGACGCTCGACTGCGAATCGAGTCCATGGGCCTTCCACCCCTGCCGGGTCCTCCGCCAGCTCCGTAGAGAAGTATCATTGTCCTGTCTGGACCCTCGTCGCCTTGTTGGTAGCAATCCAACATTGGAGACAGCATTTCTCGCTCAGCATCTTTGCTTCAGCCCTCACAGGCTTCCTCGCTTCGTACCCCTCGCGGGGCAGGTGGTCACAGCGTACTGTCCTCCCGGCTCCGATCCAGAAGAATGTATCAGATGAATGAGTATGAAGTTTTCAAGGTTCAGGTGAGGGGGGAGGAGAGGTGTCTCTCTGAAGAACCCCCTCACTTGGTAGGCATCGAGAAGGGCCAAAATATAAAACTTTCTGGAAAATTTTTTCGATTTGTAAAATATGCCAAAAACAAACGACGAAAACTCTATTCGATACGAGCAATATGACGACATTAAAAGGACAAAAAAAAGCAGCTTTGATTTTCATTGGTGGATGAGAATCAAAGCTGCTCTTTGTGGTGATGGGGCTAGCTTGACTTTGAAAATATAAAATTTTTTCTTTTTTTGAAATTCTCTTATATTTTGCGCCTTTTCGATGCCTACCAAGTGAGGGGGATTTTTCTCCCATCATAATCGATAGAGGGAGAAGGCTGTAATGTGTGCAAAGCAAGATGGAATAAAACATATGGTAAGGCGAGGTGAGGCGCATTGAGAGAATTGGAACAAAGTGTGTTGTGTGCATTGCTGCGGATACTTGTGAAAGAGGACCTTCTTTCCGAACAGATCCAAGAGAAAGCGCAAAAGGAAATCCTTCGCACATTGGACTGGCCGGACTTCTTCTGCTATGCTAATGGCGGAAAGGAGCAGAAACATGGAAGTACGTAAGATTCGATCAGAGATGCGTATGGGTAGGTCCTTTTATGACCTGCCCCTCCGGGTGACGTTTTATGCCCGGGTATCTACAGACCAGGACGAGCAGATCAACAGCCTAGAAAATCAGGTGCAGTATTACACGGAGTTGATTCAGAGCAAGCCCAATTGGAAATTTGTACCGGGGTATATAGATGAGGGCATTTCCGGCGGCTCTACGAAAAAGCGGGACAATTTTAACCGGATGATCCGGGATGCCAAGGCCGGGATGTTCGATTTCATCATCACCAAGGAAATTTCCCGGTTTTCCAGATCGACCCTGGACAGTATCAAATATACCCAGGAGTTGCTGGATTACAATGTGGGGGTGTTCTTTCAGAACGATAATATCAACACATTAGACACAGACAGTGAGTTCCGGCTGGTGATTATGGCGGGGGTTGCCCAGGATGAGATACGGAAGCTGTCGGAGCGGCTGAAATTCGGCTTCCGGCAGGCCATCAAAAACGGTCATGTGCTGGGCAACGACAAGCTCTATGGCTATGACAAAAAGGACTGCGTCCTAACCGTCAATGAGGAGGAAGCGGAGATCATCCGCATTATCTTTGACCTTTACGGCAACCAACGCCTTGGGACCCGCACGATTTCCAAAAGGCTGATGGAGCTGGGCTACACCAGCCGGGAGGGGAACGCCTTTAACACCCTGACCATCCGGCATATTCTGGAAAATCCAAAATATAAGGGCTGGTACTGCGGAAATAAGAGCCAGAGCGTGGATTACCGGACAAAGCGGAATATTTTGCTGGATGAAAGTGAGTGGGTGACGTACCCGGATCCCTCTATACCAGCCATCGTTCCGGAAGGACTGTGGAATCGGGCCAACGCCCTGTACAAGAGAAGGAGAGAAGAAATGAAGTCACACAGCAGCGGCCTCAGCTTTCACAACCGTTATCCCTACAGCGCGAAAATCTACTGCGAGGAACACGGAACCACCTTTCACCGTCAGGTGATTCAGACAAAAAAGGGGCAGCAGGAGGTATGGCAGTGCAAGGTTTACCGCAGCCACGGAAGGGCGGCATGCTCGGCACCCCAGATTCGCAGCAGTGACCTGGATTTGATTCTCAGCGATATTTTCAAGGAGCTGGTCCGGGACAAAGAGAAAATCATTGATTCTCTGGTGACGGTTCTGACCAATATTCCCAAGGAGGTAGACTATGGGAAGCTCCGCTGCCAGGTGGAAAATGAGATGGACGATTTGGAGCGAAAGAAAAACCGGCTGCTGGATTTGAGCATCGCCGGTGCATTGACGGTAGAGGAATTCAAGGAGCGCAACGATGCCTTCAACGCCCAGATTCTGGAGTGCCAGGGAAAGCTGACGGCCATCCGGCAGGAGGAAGAAAACAGGACTTCCGAAGAACTGGATATCCCGGCCATCCGGCGGGCGCTGGACGAGGCGTTGCGCTTCACTGGGGAAATCGATACAGCGCTGGTGGCAACGATTCTGGATAGGGTTGTTGTTAAGAAAGAAAGCACCAAGGATGATATTCATCTCGACATTTTTCTGAAGCTGGGCAGCACCTATGAGGCCGTCTATACACCCCTCAAGCACACCGCGGGCATCACCAGTCTAAAAAATACTACGCACAAACCGCCGACCAGGAGGATTTGATTTCCATTGGGACGATTGGGCTGATCAAGGGGATCACGACATTCGATGCCAGCAAGGGGGCGAGACTTGCTACCTATGCTGCCAGGTGCGTAGAAAATGAGATACTGATGTATTTCCGGGGGCAGAAGAAGAGTGCGCAGGATGTTTCGCTGTCCGATTATATCGAGACCGGTACCGATGGGGCGGCGCTTTCTTTGATGGATGTGGTCAGCGAGGACGGCGATCTGCTGGAACAGGTGTCCTCCCGGGAGAGCGCGGAACAGCTGCATCGGGCGATTCGGTCTTGTTTGACGGAACAGGAGCGGGAGGTGGTCGTATTGAGGTATGGACTGAATGGAAAGCCGCCGAAGCGGCAGCGGGAGGTGGCGATCATTACGGGGATCAGCAGGAGTTATGTGTCCAGGATTGAGAAGCGGGCGCTGCAAAAGCTACGGAGGGAATTGGAGGAATGATATTTGCGGCGGGGCGGCTTCGGTTCTGGTGAGTGGAGTATGCGTTAGAAGAAAGATTTTTAGGGATTTTTTTGGTTGCACCTTCGGGTGCAACTTTTTTTGTCTTCTTGGGTTTGGATGAAAGGGAGGTTACTATGGAACGCAAAAGCGTGGAAAGGGAACTGAAGCAGCGAATCCAGACGGGGAAAATCCGGAGGGAGGATGTGACGCGGCGGCTGGCGGAACTGGCGTTCGGGAAAGCCAACGACTGCGTGCGGCTGGCGCTGGAGGATGAGCCGAGGCTGGACAAGTTGGACCTGAGTTTGCTCAGCGAGGTCAAGCGCAACGACAAGGGGACGGTGGAGATCAAGCTCATTGACCGGTTACAGGCGCTGGAACAGCTGGCGACGGTGGCGGACGGGGAGCAGACGGACATGGACGATTTCCTGAAGGCGTTGCAGGGCGGCGGGGAAGAATGACGGCATTTTCGCCAAAGCAGCGGACGGTACTGAGCTGGTGGTTGCCGGGGAGTCCCAACCGGGACAGGGAGGCCATCGTGTGCGACGGGGCGGTCCGCTCCGGGAAGACACTGGCTATGGGGCTGAGCTTCTTCCTGTGGGCCATGAGCTGCTTTAGCGGCCAGAAGTTCGGCGTCTGCGGCAAGACGATCGCGTCTCTGCGGAGAAATGTGTTGTCCGAGATTTTGCCGAAGCTGGAAGCGCTGGGGGCGAAGTGGAAGGAAAAACGGACGGATAACCTGCTGACTGTAAAATTCCGGGGGCGGGAAAACCAGTTTTACGTCTTCGGCGGGCGGGACGAAAGCTCCGCAAGCCTGATTCAGGGTATCACCTTTGCCGGGGTGCTGCTGGACGAGGTGGCGCTGATGCCCCGCAGCTTTGTGGAGCAGGCATGCGCCCGGTGCTCCGTCGCCGGGAGCCGGTTATGGTTCAACTGCAACCCTGCCGGGCCGGGGCATTGGTTTTACCGGACGTGGATTCTGGAGGCGGAGAAGCGGAACTGTCTGCGGCTCCACTTCACCATGGAGGACAACCCTTCCCTGACGCCTGAGATCCGGCAGCGGTATCAGAAGCTGTACACAGGGGTGTTCTACCGGCGGTTTATTCTCGGACAGTGGGCGCAGGCGGAAGGTCGGGTTTACGACTTTTTCTCGCCGGAAATGGTGGGGAAAGCGCCGGAAAGCTGCGAAAAGTGGTACATATCCTGCGACTACGGGACGGTGAATCCTACGTCCATGGGGCTGTGGGGGCTGTGCGGCGGGGTCTGGTACCGGGTGAAGGAGTTTTACTTCAACTCCCGGGAGGCCCGGCGGCAGATGACCGACGAGGAATACGCCCGGGCGCTGGAGGGACTTGCCGGGGGACGGCGAATTTCAGCGGTGATCGTTGACCCCTCGGCGGCCAGCTTCATTGAGGTTCTGCGGCGGAAGGGGTGGCGGGTGCGCAAGGCGGAAAACGATGTTCTCAGCGGTATCCGGCTGACCTCCGATCTGCTGAAGGCCGGGAAAATCGTGATTTGCGAGGGGTGCGCGGACTGTCTGCGGGAGATGGACGAGTACGTCTGGGATTTATCCGGCGGAGGGAAGGACAAGGTACGCAAGGAGCACGACCACGCCATGGACGACATGCGGTACTTCGCCGCCACGGTTCTGGGGGAGCGGCAGGAGGGAGTTTCCGCGTGGGCGGTGGAGAGAAGGCGCTGACGGGGGACGTCAGGGTAATATTTGCTTGAAGGGAGCGATTTTTTGAAACGAAAGCAGAAGGAAACCGGAGGCGTTGCGGCGGTGTGCCAGCTTCGCACCGGGAACACCCACCCCTTTGGGGTGATGAAGGGGTTTACGCCTCTGGGCGCCGGGGAGGAGCGGATTTACCGGGAGATGCGGGAAGCCATTCCGGTGCTGGACGCCGCGGTCGCGAAAATGGTGCGGCTGTGCGGCGGGTTTGAGGTCCGGTGCCGGGACCGTGAGGCACAGCACCGGCTCAATGGCTTTTTGCAGATGATGCCCTGCGGCCGGGGGCAGATGGGCATTGAAAGCTTTTTGAGCGGGTATCTGGACAGCCTGCTGACCTATGGCCGGGCGGTGGGCGAGCTGGTGGTCGCCGGGGGAAAACTGCGGGCGGTATGTTGGGGAGATGTGACGGCGCTGGAAGCGCAGGAGGGGGAAAATCCCCTGGAAACGGTGCTGTGGGGTACCGATGAGCATGGTTTGCTGCGGCCGCTCCCTTATCAGCAGCTCCTGTTGTTCACCACGATGAATCCGGAACCGGCGCATCCTTACGGCGTGAGCATGTTCCGGGGGATGCCGTTCCTCGCGGACATTCTTCTGAAAATTTACAACACCATCGGCGTTAACTGGGAACGCGCCGGGAACATCCGTTACAGCGTCATCTGCAAAGGCGGCGAAAACCTCGACCCGGTGACGGCGCAGGAGCGGGGGAAAGCCGTGGCGGCGGAATGGAGCCGGGCCATGGAGGACAACAAAAACGGCACGGTGCGGGATTTCGTGGCCGTGGGGGATGTGGAGATCAAGGTCATCGGCGGGGAAGCGCCGATTCTGGATTCCGAGACCCCGGTGCGGCAGATCCTGGAGCAGCTGGTGGCAAAAACCGGGCTGCCACCCTTTTTGCTGGGGCTGAACTGGAGCACCACCGAGCGGATGAGTACCCAGCAGGCGGATCTGCTGACCTCGGAACTGTGGGCGCTGCGGCGGACGGTGGAGCCTGCCATGCGGAAGATCTGTCAGACCTATCTTGCGCTGGAAGGGCTGGACAACCGGGTGGAGATCGAGTGGGACGACATCAGCTTGCAGGATATCACGCAGGAGGCGCAGGCGGCGCTTTACCGGGCGCAGGCGGAAAAGTGTCTGGCGGATGCGTCCCAAAATGAAAATTCTTGAATGGAGGAACCGGCATGGAAATCAACAAGGCGGCACAGGCCGCAAGCAGCGGCGCACCTACGGCGGTACAGCTGGAAGCGATCAACAATCTTGCCAAGGCGCATCTGACAGCCCAGCAGGTTTACGTGTTCTCCCTGCGGCTGTGCGACGATCAGGTAGACCGGGACTTTGAGCGCTTCGACAGCGCCGCACTCCCCGGACTTGCCAAGCTGTTTATCGGCAAGACGGGGATCGTTGACCACAAGTGGAGCAGCGACAAGCAGGTGGCGCGTATCTTCCAGACCGAGGTGGTGCGGGAGGACGGCGCGGAATTCATCAAAGCATGGGCGTACATCCGGCGGGGGGATGCCAACGACGAGATCATCGCCGACATTGAGGCGGGAATCAAAAAGGAGGTATCCGTGGGGTGCGCCATGGGGCGCTCCGTATGCTCCATCTGCGGGAGCGACTACGGTTCCTGCGGGCATCGGAAGGGCGAGAGCTACGACGGGCAGGTCTGCTGCGCCATTTTGCAGGAGCCGATGGACGCCTACGAGTTTTCCTTTGTGGCCGTCCCGGCACAGCGGGAGGCCGGGGTGCTGAAGGGGCTGGGCTGCGGAAAGCCCAAGCTCAAGGAGCTGGCCGATGAATTCGGCGCGCAGGCGGAATACCGGGCGCTGTATCAGCAGGCAGAGCTGGGGAAGCGCTACCAGAAAGAGCTGGAGGACAGCATTGTGCGTCTGGGGCTGTCGCTGGAGCTGGGCGTGGAAGCGCCGGTGCTGCGGAGCATCGCCAGAACCGCCGCGGCGGAAGACCTGATCAAGCTCAGGTCGGCGCTGGAAGAGCGGCTGGCGGAGAGTATGCCGCTTACGACCCAGCTGGGCGGCTGCCGGGGGAAAGAGGAAAAAGTAGAAAGTGGATTTTTGATTTAGGGATTTTACGGGGCTTCGGGGCGGCGCGGGGCTTTACGTGAATGACACTGCCGCGATACATCATAGGTTCTCCGGCGAAGGCCGGCAGCCATAAATTTACTTGGGAGGATATCAAATGGGTTATGACAATCTGAAACTGGAAAAGGGTATGTACCGGCAGGAGGGTATGAACTTTACGCAGGTGCTGGAATCTCTGGACCCCAGCGAAAACTACCGGGGCACCGCGCTGGAGGGCACCGACGCATTTCAGCGGCAGCTGAAGCGCTTCGGCATCCGCGCCAAGGGGGCGGGTTCTTCTCCTGTGGAGAAGTTCTTCCGCACCATGGACTCCGCCGTGCTGTTTCCTGAGTACATCGCCCGCACCGTCCGGCAGGGCATGGAGGAGAATGACATTCTGCCCGCCATCACCGCTACCACCACCGTCATCGACGCCATGGACTACCGCTCCATCTACTCCATCCCCACCGACGCGGACAAGGAGCTGAAGGACGTGATGGAGGGTGCGTCCATCCCCGAGACTGCGGTGAAGACCAAGGAGCATCTGGTGCAGCTGAGCAAGCGGGGCAGAATGCTGGTGGCGTCCTATGAGGCCATCCGCTTCCAGAAGCTGGATCTGTTCGGCGTGATGCTGCGTCAGATCGGCGCACACATCCAGAAGCAGCAGCTGGCCGACGCGGTGAATGTGCTGATCTCCGGCGACGGCAACGAGAACGCTGCAACCCAGTATACCATCGGCACCAGCCCCATCTCCGGCACTAAGGGTACGCTGGCTTACGACCAGCTGGTGGAGTTCTGGGGGCAGTTTGACCCCTACACCATGAACACCATTCTCTGCTCCACCGCCACCATGACCAGCATGCTGAAGATCTCCGAATTGCAGAATCCCCTCACCGGGCTGAATTTCCAGGGCACCGGCAAGCTCAGCACCCCTCTGGGCGCACAGCTGCACCGCACCTCTGCCGTGTCCGACGGCGTGATCATCGGTCTGGACAACCGCTACGCGCTGGAGCTGGTTCGTGCCGGCGACGTGCTGGTGGAGTACGACAAGCTCATTGACCGGCAGCTGGAGCGGGCGGCCATCACCTCCATTTCCGGCTTCGGCAAGATCTGTGACGGCGCGTCCCTCGTGCTGAACGTATGACGCTGACGGAACAGGTTTTTGCTCAGGCGGCGCTGCTGGCGGGGGAACTGGACGGGCGGCAGACGAATCTGCTGCGGCTGCTGTGCGGCGCGTCCGCTTCCTCCCTGACGGCGCGTCTACGGGAGGGATTGACGCCGGAGGACTGCAAGGCGGATTTCATCGCCGCGGCCAGTCTGCTGGCGCTGGCGCAGCTGAACGGCGTGGACGACGACGCGCAGGTGGAGGAGTTCAAGGCCGGTGATCTGACGGTGAAGCAGGGAAGCAAGAATCGGGACGCGGCTTCCCAGTGCTTGCAGCGTCAGGCAGAGCTGATGATCGCGCCCTATCTGAAAGACGGTTTTTCCTTCCGGGGGGTCTGACATGCGGAGAATGGTTGAGAAAATCATTGCTCAGTACGGTACGGATATGCGGCTTACCAGCGGCACTGAGACGAAAACCGTCCGGGCTTTCTTCCGGGCGGTGAACGCCAAAAGCTGGCAGAGCATGGAAAGCGAGGCGACGCTCCTGGGAGAGATCTCCCGGGGGCAGTACGCCTACATCGGCCCCGTCGGCGCGCAGGTGCGGGAGGGGGATACGCTGACCCTTGGGGATAAGACGTATCTGTTCCGGCGGGCGGAGCTTTATTACTACCGCAATCAGCCGGTCTACCAGTGGGGGCTGTGCGTGGAGAAGGGTGTGAACGATACTTGGGCATCTCAATCCTAGAGCTGGTGCTGCGGCGGCTGCGGGAAGCAAAGTTCACGGCGGACGTGGCCTTCCCCGGGCAGAAGTTCCCGCAGATCACGAAGCCTGTGGCGGCGGTCCACATTGAGAAGGTGGACAGAGCAAACATGACGGTGACGGTGGAGGTCAACATCATCTGCCCCGCCGCCATGGGCGGCACCGCCTGTGAGGTGGAGGCTCTGCGGGCAACGGAAATTCTGCGCTGGTCGGGGGCTGTGTGCATACAGAACGGGTGCACCTACGACGGGATCAGTCAGGTGTACGTGGTGGCGATACTGGCGACCTTCACCTGTGTGACGGAGGCCAGCAAGTGCAGCCTCGGCCCCGGGTTCCGGGCGTACATCAACGACATCGTTCAGCCCAACGCCATCGCCTTTTCCGAGGAAGAGGTGTCGGGGGTTCAGGCGGAGTATGTTACCGGCGAGTCGGCTCCGGCAGGAGCCAGTCAGGGAAGCAGCCTGTGGTACATCCAGCTGGAGGAGCTGTTCCCCGCCGGTACGCCGGAAAAGGCGGAGCCGGTGGGCGCATTTACGCTGGAGATCTCCACGGACGTCAAGACGGAGCTGTATTATCACTGCCGGTGGACATCCGTCAAGCGGGAATTTTCCAGAGAGGGCCTGCGGAAGACCCGCAAGGGCATCGCCATGCTGCGGCAGGAGCAGGAGGACGAGTAAATGGACAAGCTCAAGTACAAGACCTTTGTCTGGCCCCACAATCCCACGGTGTACAAGGAGGAATATCTCCGGGAACCCCAATACTACAAGGGGGACGATGGGGAATACTACTTTGACGCCATGGGGGACGAAAAGCTGACCATCACCGGCACCGGGGCATTCTTCGGCGACGACGCCTTTGTCCAGTTCAAGAAGCTGGCGAAGCTTTTTAAGGAGACGACGCCGGGGAATCTGGAGCATCCCATCTGGGGTATCCGGTACTGCTACCTTACCGGGCTGGAAATGACCCAGGAGCCGAAGGACAACTACGTCAGCTACCGTTTTACCTTCACCGGCGCGCAGACAAACGGCGTGGTGCCGAGGTAACGGCAAAAGACGCTTTACGGTAAAAATCCCACGCAGCCGCAAGGCCGCGTGGGATTTTTGTTTGCTCGGAAGATTCTGATTATTCCAGCTCAAACGCGCCGGTGTAGAGCTGATAGTAGGTGCCCTTCTGGGCGATCAGGTCTTCGTGGGTGCCGCGCTCGATGATGCGGCCATGGTCGAGAACCATGATGCAATCGGAGTTCATGACCGTGCTCAGACGGTGGGCGATCACGAAGGTGGTGCGGCCCTTCATCAGGGCGTCCATGCCGTCCTGCACCAGCTTTTCCGTGCGGGTGTCGATGGAGGAGGTGGCTTCGTCCAGAATCATGACGGGAGGATCGGCCACGGCCGCACGGGCAATGGCGATCAGCTGCCGCTGACCCTGGGACAGACTGGCTCCGTTGCCCGTAAGCATAGTGTTGTAGCCGTCGGGCAGGCGGGTGATGAAATCGTGGGCGTTTGCCAGCTTCGCCGCGTGGATGCACTCTTCGTCAGTGGCATCCAGCTTGCCGTAGCGAATGTTGTCCATCACTGTGCCGGTGAACAGGTTGGTGTCCTGTAAGACGATGCCGAGAGAGCGGCGCAGATCGGGCTTGCGGATCTTGTTGATGTTGATGTTGTCGTAGCGAATTTTGCCGTCGTCAATGTCGTAGAAGCGGTTGATGAGGTTGGTGATGGTGGTCTTGCCCGCGCCGGTGGCACCCACAAAGGCGATCTTCTGGCCGGGCTTGGCGTACAGAGTCACATCGTGCAGCACCAGCTTCTCGGGGACGTAGCCAAAGTCTACGTTGGTCATGGTGATGTCGCCCTTCAGCTCGGTATAGGTGACGGTGCCGTCCGCCTTGTGGGGGTGCTTCCATGCCCAGTGGCCGGTATGCTCCGGGGTCTCGGTGATATTGCCGTTTTCGTCAATTTTGGCGTTGACCAGCTGGACATAGCCGTCGTCCGTCTCCGGCTGTTCGTCCATCAGCTCGAAGATGCGCTCCGCACCGGCCAGCGCCATGACGATGGCGTTGATCTGGTTGGAGACCTGACTGATGGGCATGTTGAAGGAGCGGGACAGGAGCATGAAGCTCATCAGGCTGCCAAGAGACAGCATATTCCCGCCGGACAGCACGCACAGCGCACCGCCCACGATGGCCAGAATGGCATACTGGACGTAGCCAAGGTTGTTGTTGATGGGACCCATCATGTTGGAGAGCGTACCGGCGATGCGGGCATTGCGGCACAGCTCCTCGTTGAGCTTGTCGAACTGCTCCTTGCAGGCTTCTTCGTGGGTGAAGACCTTGACCACCTTCTGACCGTTGACCATTTCCTCTACGTAGCCGTTCAGTGCGCCAAGAGACTGCTGCTGGCCGACAAAGTATTTGGCGGATTTGCCCGCCACCTTCATGGTGACGAAGACGATGCCGGTAACGGTGAAGAGCATCACGATGGTCAGCACCCAGGAGGTTTGCAGCATCCCCACAAAGACCACCACAATGGTCACCAGGGAGGACGCGCACTGGGGGATGGACTGGGAGATCATCTGCCGCAGAGTGTCAATGTCGCTGGTGTAGCGGGACATGATGTTGCCGGCGGTGTTGGTGTCAAAATACCGCAGGGGAAGCGTCTGCATATGGGCGAACATTTCGTCCCGGATGTGCTTCTGGGTACCCTGGCTGACCTTGACCATCAGGAACATGAACAGGAAGGACGAGATCATGCCCACCGCAAAGATGCAGGCAAGCTTGCTGAGATATCCCCACAGGGAAGAAAAATCCGTAGAGCCATCCCGCACCATAGGCAGGATATAGCTGTCCACCAGTGTGCCGAGGGAGCGGCTGCCGGTGGTCTGGGCGACGGCGTTGGCGATGATGCACAGCAGCACCACGCCCAGAGTGGGAAGATAGGGCTTCATGTAGCCCAGCAGCCGCAGCAGGGTCTTCCTGGGGTTCTTGGCTTTGCGGCCGTCGCCGCGCATTCTGACAGGAGGCATTATTCTTCCCCTCCTTTCTGCTGGGAGTAGTAGACTTCCTGATAAATTTTCGACGAGGCCAGCAGGGATTCATGGGTGCCTACGTCCTTCACCATGCCGTTGTCCAGCACGACGATGATGTCCGCATCCTGCACGGAGGCGATCCGCTGGGCGATGATGAGCTTGGTGGTGCCGGGAATTTCCTCCCGGAACGCCTGACGGATCATGGCGTCGGTACGGGTGTCCACGGCGGAGGTGGAGTCGTCCAGAATGAGGATCTTGGGCTTTTTCAGCAGCGCACGGGCGATGCAAAGACGCTGCTTCTGACCGCCGGAGACGTTGGTGCCGCCCTGCTCAATGTGGGTGTCGTAGCCGTTGGGGAAGCTCCGGATGAACTCGTCGGCACAGGCCAGACGGCAGGCGTGAACCAGTTCCTCGTCGGTGGCGTTTGGGTTGCCCCAGCGGAGGTTTTCCTTGATGGTGCCGGAGAACAGCTCGTTCTTTTGCAGCACCATGGCCACGTTGTCCCGGAGTACCTCAAGATCGTACTTCCGGACGTCGATGCCGCCCACTTTCAAGGTGCCCTCGCTGACGTCGTACAGGCGGGGGATCAGCTGTACCAAGGTCGTTTTGCTGGAACCGGTGCCGCCTAAAATGCCGACCGTCGCGCCGGAGGGGATGTGCAGGTTCACTTCCTTCAGCGCCCGGTGTCTGGCAGTGGCGGAATAGCGGAAGCTCACGTTCTCAAAGTCGATGGAGCCGTCGGGAACCTCCATGACGGCGTTTTCCGTGGGGGAGGTCAGGTTCGGCTGCTCGGTGAGGATCTCATAGCACCGCTTCAGAGGGGCGCGGCTCATGGTCAGCATGACGGCGACCGTGGAGAGCATCATGAGAGACGAGAGAATCTGGCTGGTGTAGGTGAACATGGAGCTGAGCTGGCCGGTGGTGAGGCCGAGATCGGGGTTGTTGCCGGAGGCAATGACAAGGTGCGCACCGATCCACGAAATGGCCAGCATACAGCCGTAAACGCACAGCTGCATGATGGGATTCGCCAGAGACATGATGCGCTCGGCCTTGCAGAAGTCCTTGTAAATGGTGCCGGATACGGAGGTGAATTTCTCGGTCTCCCGGTCTTCCCGGACGAAGGATTTGACCACCCGGATGCCGTGGACGTTCTCCTGCACCACATTGTTCATTTTGTCGTAGGTGCGGAAGACCCGGTCGAAAATGCGGAACACCTTGGGGATCAGGCAAAGCAGGGCGCAGATCAGGATGGGCAGCGCCACGCAGTACACGAGGCTCAGCCGCACGCTGATGCCCATGGCGGAAACCAGCGCCAGAATCAGCATCATGGGGCAGCGGATGGCTATACGGATCATCATCTGGAAGGTGTTCTGCAATGTCGCCACGTCGGAGGTCAGCCGGGTGACGATGGAAGCAGTGGAAAATTTGTCGATGTTGGAAAAGCTGAAATCCTGCACCTGATGGTACATATCGTGGCGCAGATTTTTGGCGAAGCCGGTGCCGGCCTTGGACGCAAAGGCGGCGGACAGAACGCCGAAAGACAGCGACGCCAGAGCGCACAGCACCAGAATGCCGGACTTGGCGGCGACGACCTGCATATCCTGCATTTTGATGCCGTAGTCATACAGGTCGGCCATGACCAGAGGGATGAGCACCTCCATGGCGACCTCGCCGACCATGCACAGCGGGCTGAGCAGGGCCGCCCACTTATATTCCCGGATGCACCGGGCGAGTCTTCTTATCATGTATCAGATTCCTCCTTGGTTTTACGGATACAGGCGCTTGCGCCCATGTTGTCGATGGCGCGCAGGAGCATGGAAGTGAACAGCTCCCGTTCCTCCGGGGAAAAGCCTGCCACCACCCGGGCTTCGTTGTCGAGAATGACCCGGTTCATGGTCTCGTGAAGCTCGTCTCCCTTGGGCAGCATGTAAATGCGCTTGCAGCGGCGGTCGGTTTCGTCCGGCCGAAGCTCGATGAAGTCCTTCTTTTCCAGCCGGGACAGCAGCCCCGAAACGGTGGGGTGGCTCAGATGAAAGGTTTCCTCAATGTCCCGGGAGCAGGGCGGCTGAGACCGCTGTGCGAGGTAGCCCATGATGTGCCCCTGAGCGGACGTCAGATCCATGGATGCCAGCGCGTTATCCATGGATGCCTTCATGCAGCCGCTGAGAACCTTCAATAGATACCCATAGTGATGTGTCATGATGATCACCACCTTGTCAATAATATGTAGCGTGCTACATATTAGCATATCACTTTTCAAATTGCAAGAGGGTCATAAAAAGTTTACAATCGGGGAGTACAGGGCGCAAAACCGCCGGGATTTTTGCAATCCCGGCGGTGAATGATTATGGACGGAAGCCTTCAAAAATAGACAGCCAGCCTTCTTTCAGGGCAGTGTCGTGGTCTTCTTTGCTCCGCAGCGTCCAGCTGACGCCCTGAACGCGCCACAGCCTGCGGCAGAGCCAGTTGCTTGGCGTGCTGTTCCGGTCGGCGAATTTATAGGCGATAAAATCGGGACGGGACAGGAAGTTGGCAAGGTTGTGGGTCAGCAAAAATTTCAGCGTGTCCGAAAGATCGGTGCGATCCCGGAAGAAATTCTCCGAAAGCTGCCCGCGAATGATGTCCGGACGGTTTTTCCGCAGCCACGCGATGCACCGGGGGTCAAAGGACTCGATGCAGAATACACCCTTGTAGCCTTTCAGCATGTTGCAGGCCGTTTCGGCGAGCTTTGCATGGTTGCCGTCTTCCGGCTTCAGCTCGATGATGAGGGGAACCTTTCCGTCTACCAGCGTCAGGACGTCCGCAAACTGGGGGATGGTGTCTTCCGTGTTTTCCAGACGGTAGTTTTTCAGGTCTTGCGTATACAGGTCTTCGATGCGCCCGGCCTGCCCGGTGGTGCGGTTGAGCAGGGAGTCATGCATCACACCGAGATTGCCGTCCTTGAGCAGATGCAGGTCAAACTCCATGCCGTAGCCGTTCTCCACGGCCAGACGGAAGGCGGTCATGGAATTTTCGGCAGCGCCGTCGCCGTGAAGACCACGGTGGGCATAGTTCCAGCCCCGCAGTTCCTTCATGCCCGGGTGGCTGCTCCGTCCCTGAACGGCCAGCACCCACAGCAGCGCGAGAATCAATACAATTATCAACAGAGTCATAATTGTCCCTCCAAAGCATTAATTGTCCACGTCAAAGGCATCCAGCCCCTTTTTCGCTTCCACCTTGTTATCGCCATGCTTCACAAAGCCCATGGTGACAAAGGACGCGAACACGAAAATGGCGGCGTAGGGGAACAGGGTCTTATAGTCCACATGCTCCAGCAGCCAGCCCGCCACAATGGGGGTCATGATCTGGGCGGACATGGAGAAGGTATAGTACAGCCCCGTAAACTTGCCCACCTCGTTGCCGCTGCATATTTCCACCACCATGGGCAGACTGTTGACGTTGATGGCCGCCCATGCCATGCCCACCAGAACAAACAGGCCGTACAGCACCGGGCTGAAGGAGTCGGACATCATGGTATAGATGAACGCGGCAAAGAAGCTGCCTGCCAGCAGCAGCGTGCCGAAGCGGATGGTCTTCCGGCGGCCGACCTTGCTCGCCACGTTGCCCACCGGGATGTAGCTGAGAATCGCGCCGGCGGTGGCGATGGTCAGGCAGGTGTTGGCCTGAGCCAGCGTCATGTGCCATGTGCGGCCTGCATAGACGGAGAACCATGTGGTGACGCCGTTATAGCCGATGAACCACAGGGCGATGGAGGCCAGCAGGAAGCCCAGGCTCCGTTTGACATCCTTGGGCAGGGTTTCGCCGTTCTCCGTGACCTGCGTCAGATTGTCTTCCGGGTGGGCGTCCTCATAGCGCTTCTGCTCCGCCACCAGCTTGGGTTCGTCCACGCACAGCAGAATGACGGCAAGGGCGGCCAGCATGATGCCCCCCACGATGGCGAACAGGGGCAGGTAGGAAACGTACACATCCGCGGTTGTTTTGTACAGAAACGTGGTAATAATCAGGTAGATGATGCCGCCCAGGGCGCCCATCAGGTTGATGATGGCATTGGCTTTGGAGCGCAGGGGCTTTGGGGTGACGTCGGGCATCAGCGCCACGGCGGGGCTGCGGTAAGTACCCATGGCGGTCAGCAGGATTCCCAGACCGATGATAAAGCACACCTGTTTCCAGGTATCTGGGGAAGCGTGGAAGCTGTCGGTGAGAATGGGCAGCGCCATCATCACCGCGACGGCCGCGAGGGTGCCGAACAGAATATAGGGACGGCGGCGGCCAAGGCGGGAGGTGCATTTATCGGACAGTCCGCCGAACAGCGGCAGCAGGAACAGGGCGAGGATATTGTCCGCCGCCATGATCATGCCGGAAACGCTTTCTCCCATGTGGAAGGTTTCCGTGAGAATTTTGGGGATCAGATTGTCGTACATCTGCCAGAAGGCGCAGATGGACAGAAACGCGAAACCGACCAGTACGGTGCGCTTGGTGTTGAGCTTCATTGAGGAGCCTCCGTTCCCATGTAGATATAACCGTATTATATCTGTTCTTTTGGGAGAAGTCCAGACCTTCTTGTCTAAAAAAAGCAAAAAGCGGGTAAAATAGGCGTCAAGTCCTATTTCCGGCGCAGCACAGAATTGTGTGAATGAATCGTAAATTTTCAGCCTGAATTTACCAAAGGCAGAGAAAACGACTTGCGCATTTTCCCGGGAATGGTATAATAGGCAAAAGGGAATACCACAGGATAATCGAGGTTATCGAAATGAAAAAGATGCTGTTTATCATGAATCCATTTGCCGGGGTGAAACGGGCGAACCGGCATTTGGCTGACATTTTGCTGACATTTACACAGGCGGGTTATGAGGTCATCACCCACATGACGCTGGGACGGGGAGACGCCACCGCCGTCGCCCGGGAGAAGGGCAAAGATGTTGATCTGGTGGTCTGCTGCGGCGGCGACGGGACGCTGAACGAGACCATTACCGGCCTTCTCAGCGCCGGGGCGGACACCCCCATCGGCTATATCCCCGCCGGTTCCACCAACGACTTTGCTTCCAGCCTGAAGCTGCCCACCAACATTCTCAAGGCCGCTCAGACCATCGTGGAGGGCGAGCCGGTGAGCTACGACGTAGGGCGGTTCGGCGGCCGGTATTTTTCCTATGTTGCCTCCTTCGGTGCGTTTACCAGGTCCAGCTATGCCACACCCCAGAATGTCAAAAACGCACTGGGCCACACCGCCTACGTTCTCAGCGGCATTACGGAGCTGTCCCAGATCCGCAACGAGCACGTGAAAATGGAGATCGACGGGCAGACGGTGGAGGGGGACTTCCTCTTCGGCGCCATCTGCAATTCCACCTCCGTGGGCGGCATTCTGACGCTGGACCCCAAGCAGGTGGACATGGGCGACGGTCTGTTTGAAATTCTGCTGGTTCGCGCGCCGGAGAATCTGGGGGAAATCCATGAGTGCATCCAGGCGCTGCAAAGCCAGAAGTACAACTGCGCCATGCTCACGTTCCGCAGCGCCCAAAAGGTGCGGATCTTTGCCGACCCGGAAATGCCCTGGACGCTGGACGGCGAAAAAGAAGACGGCCACGAGACGGTGGAGGTGGAGAATCTGCACCACGCCATCCGGCTGATGCAGAAGAAGGATGAGGATGCTTAACACCACATTGTGCTATGTCACCCGGGGCAGTCAGGTGCTGATGCTCCACCGGGTAAAAAAGAAAGCCGACATCAACAAGGACAAGTGGATCGGCATCGGCGGAAAATTCGAGGGGGAAGAATCCCCGGACGAATGCCTTCTGCGGGAAGCGAAGGAGGAGACCGGCCTGACCCTGACCTCATGGCAGTGCCGTGGCGTGGTGACGTTCCTGAACGACACCTGCGAGGGCGAATACATGTACCTGTTCACCGCCGACGGCTTTGAAGGGGAAATGACCCAATGCGACGAGGGCGACCTGCAATGGGTAGAGCGGGAATTCCTGAACGCCCTGCCCAAGTGGGAGGGCGACCAGATTTTTCTGGACTTACTGTGGCAGAATGCACCGTTCTTCCTGCTGACCCTGCGTTACCACGGGGATACCCTAGTGGAAGCGATACTGAATGGGGAAAAGATACGCTGAGACTTGAGCCGACAGACGCGCGTCTGTCGGCTTAATGTCCCTTAAAGCCTCACAGAGGAAAGCCGCCCGCAGGCGGTAAAATAAATTCGGAATCATTTTGCGTCAGGGCGTGTACCTGGGGCGAGATTTGTCAAGGGCATTTTTGCTATTCGTCGCACCTAAGCGAAAGATGATTTGCAACGCAGTATCGTTTTGTTATACTGAACTCCAATTAAAATCTTTAAAAAAGATTTTAATTGCCTGAAGGGC
>ENA-UOJO01001108-UOJO01001108.1-human-gut-metagenome-genome-assembly--contig:-P57-NODE-1108-length-36227-cov-7.842226_pt1 | contig 36227 bp, 36 predicted proteins | sample MGYA00242351_ERZ723898 | MGnify/ENA metagenome assembly ERZ723898 | reverse complement strand
CGCGGGCTTCCGCAACGAATCGATTCCCGCGCTGTCGCAGCCCGGAGCACCTTACGGGGCTGTGGAAACGGAGGGCGGCGTAGCTCTTTTCCGCCGCGGAGAACAACCTGCCGATTCTGCTCAAAGAGGGTCCGACGCTACAACACATCGTGCGCCTGCACGATGCTGCTTTTTGTTGGCAAATGAATATTTTCCACCTCTCATCCGAGGTGAAGTTGGAACAGCTCCGGCACCACGACGGCTACGAGCATGCGATGTTCTACCTCGGTAAAGGAATGAAGCAGCTGTCAAAATTCGGCACCCTGACAGCCGCAAAGACCCGGTGGGAATTGCTGTTGTCTACGGACACGCCTCTGGGGACAGGATGCTATGAAGAGATGTAGGACTACTATCTGCTGCACTTCTCCCACCCTCAATTACAGGATACGCAGTTACGGATGTATCGGCTCCCGCAGTTCGATATCGGCTGGCAGAAGTACGCCGATCTGTTCCGGCTCGAACGCAACGATAAAGATAGGGAGAGGGATGCCTTCGACAATATCCCGCCCGAAATATTCGCCTCGAAAGCATTGCTGGCGTACGGCATACGGACCGATACGTTCGATCTGGTGCCGACGGTGCGGAATTATGAGAAACTGATCGATAATGTTTCGCACACCTCGTATCACAACAACTACTACTACAACTTCGACATCGCCGTTTTACAGACGATGCAGCATAGAGGTGCGCTACGCGCAACCATGATTAGTTATTTCCCATGAATGGCCCCACGCAAATTGGCTGTGTTGCAGATTCTGCGGGTCGGAGCCTGCGGAACACACCCACAGTAGCGGGCCTCCGCGGGCGGAGGCTTCGGCTCGCGCGGCGCCTCGGCAAATCCCAAATAAATTTGGTTCTGCGCCCGGCTTGCACGCTTTGCGGAGGACAAGCCTCCGCTTAGACAGGCGGCGCCTCGGCAAAATCGCAAACTCCGTTTGCTTTTGCACTCGGCTTGCACTATCTTTGTATCCGATGAAACCGCCGTTTCTCGATATCATTCCGCACCGGTTCCGCCGGAGAAGTTTAGGGGTGACGCTCAGCGTCTTCACACGCGCATTGCTCAACTTCGCGGGGCTGGCCGTGCTGATTCCCGTGCTCGTCATCATCCTCGACACGGAAGGCATCCGCTCCAACCGGTGGCTGGCGGCGCTCTACGACTTCGGAGGATTCACGAGCGACCGCACGTTCATCCTCACGGTATGCGCCTGTGTCGTGGCGGTGATCCTGTTCAAAAGCCTCGCCAATCTGGCCCTGTACAAAATCGACCGTACCTTCATCTACGACCTCTATCGGGAACTTTCGCGCCGGCTTTACGTCGACTACCGCAACCGGGGGTTGGGATTCATCAAAAGTTCCAATTCGGCGGTTTTGGCGCGCAACGTCAATGTCGTGTGCCTCACCTTCGTCACGGGCGTGCTGATGCCCGTGGCCGCCATGGCCAGCGAAGCGGTGCTCTTCGCCCTGCTATTCGGGTCGCTGGCGATTTACAATCCGCTCGTAGCGCTGCTGACGCTCGCGATCTTCGTACCTTCCGTAGCGCTCTACTACTACCTGGTACGGCAACGCCTGAACCGCTACGGCGAGGAGGAGAACCGTGCGCAGCGGCGCAAGTCGCGCACCGTGATCGAGACCTTCCGCGGCTATGCCGACCTGGAAATCGCGGGCGCCTATCCCGCGATGCTGAGCGACTTCGACCGCTCGATGGATGAAATCATCCGCGTGCGGCAGCGCAACGCCACGATCGCCGCGCTTCCCCCGATGTTCACCGAAGTGGGACTGGCCGTCGGCATGGCCGTCCTCGTGGCGTTCTGCGCCGGAACGGACAACACGCAAATGAAACTGCTGTTCGGCATCTTCGCCGTCGCTGCATTGCGCATCATGCCCTCGGTGCGCAGCATCATGGGGGCGTGGACGTCGCTGCGTTACAACCGTTACACGATCGACGTGCTGCGCGACGCACGGCTCTACGATACGCCCGCAGGGATCGACACGACACAGGAACGGATGCCATTCGAGCGGGAAATCCGAATCGAAGGGCTTTCGTTCCACTTCGACGACGCACCCGACCGCGACATACTGCACGATCTGTCGCTCACGATCCGCAAGGGCGAGCGCATCGGCATACGGGGTGCGTCGGGCGTGGGAAAGACGACGCTGTTCAACATCCTGCTGGGCTTCTACCGCCCCACGGCGGGCCGCATCACCATCGACGGCCGACCGCTCGACGAAACGAATCTCCGCAAATGGCAGAACACGATCGGATACGTTTCGCAGAGTGTCTTCATTGCCGACAGCTCCTTCATGCAGAACGTGGCGCTGGGCTGCGCCCCCGACCGGATCGACCGCCGGCGTGCGGCGCAGGCATTGGAAACGGCCAAACTCAAAGAGTTCATCGACACGCTGCCGCAGGGAATGGAGACCCCGATCGGCGAATGCGGCTGCCGGCTCTCGGGCGGGCAACGCCAGCGGCTCGGCATCGCCCGCGCACTCTACAAGCAGGCCGATATCCTCTTTTTCGACGAAGCGACCTCGGCGCTCGACAACCGCACCGAGGAGCGGATCAACCGCGCTATCAAGGAGTTGTCGAAGGCCAACCGCGAGTTGACGATCATCGTCGTCGCCCACCGCGAAAGCTCGTTGGACTACTGCGACCGCATCATCACCCTGGGAGAAAAAACAGCATAGATATGGACTATCTCGTAGCACAAGACCTGATCCGCAGCGAACACCTCGACCTCGTGCGCGAAGGCGGGCTGAACGGATTCAAGCCCTTCGAAACGACCTGCGGCGCGGCAACCGAGCCGCTTATAAGGCTGTCGCCGGCAGAACCGCTGACGCTCGACGACTTCGCCGGCTACCGCGAACTCGACCGATTCGATTTCGACGAGGCGGTCGCCGACTGCCACTTCGGGCGTTACGACGGCGGCCGGCTCTTCTACATGACCGCATCCGGGCAACGACCGGTGCTCTTCGCCAAGGCCGACGGCGACCCGCTCGTGCGGAGCAACGTCGCAGCCGACGGCCGCCCCGACCCCTCGCTGCTGCGATTCGGGCTGTGGATGAGCTTCGGCATCGCCCACAACCCGCACAGCATCGCCATCCACTCGTCGGTGATCGTCCACTCGGGCCGCGCCGTTCTCTTCCTGGGTGAGTCGGGAACCGGGAAGAGCACCCATACGCGCCTGTGGCGCGAACACATTCCCGGTGCGCAACTGCTCAACGACGACTCGCCGATCGTGCGCGTCGTCGAAGGCGTGCCGACCGTCTTCGGGTCGCCGTGGAGCGGGAAAACACCCTGTTACCGCAACGAGAGCTACCCCATCGCCGCATTCGTGCGATTGGCCCAGGCTCCGCACAACCGGATCGCCCGACTGCCGGTCGTCCGGGCGATCGGCGCGCTGCTCCCCTCGTGCCCGCCGGCATTCGCCTACGACGCACAGTTGCAGGACAACATCTGCGACACGCTCTCGCAACTGATCGCCCGCGTGCCGGTCTACCAGTTGGAGTGCCTGCCCGACGCCGACGCCGCACGGCTCTCGTTCGAAACGACGATCGCCGACCGATGAAACGCACCGTTCCCAACCGTATGCTCTTTGCGGAAACCCGCGACCAGCTGCTCGCGGGACGCGAAGTCGTCGTCCGCGTATTGGGCCAGAGTATGCTGCCCTTCTTCCGAAGCGGCAGCCGCATCACGCTTCGCCCCCTGCGCGAAGGCGATCTGCGGCGCGGACACGTGGTGCTGGGCGAAACCGACAACGGCCATTTCGTCGTCCACCGCATCCTCACGGTCGGCGACGAGCGCGTGACCCTGCTGGGCGACGGCAACACCGTAGGGACCGAGACGATACCCCGCGAGCGAATCTACGGCATCGTCGACTGCGGACGGCTGCACCTCTGGCTGGCCGAGCGGTGGATGCGCCTCCGCCCGCTGCGCCGTTATCCGCTGGCGATCCTGCGCCGCATCTGCCGCAAATAAAAAGCGGAACCGATTGTCGTCGGCCCCGCTTCTCTCTTACTCTTCGTCGGCGAACATCGGATCCCACGCCGGCAGGCGGACAGGCTTCTGTTTCAGGACGTCGAGCACGCGCTGCGGCACGTATTTTCGCTCGACCACCAGGCGGAACATATATTCATCGAACCAGCGGTCGGTCATGATCAGATGCCCCTTGTAACCGCTCGACGGCCCCCAGCTGTTCTCCACCATCCACTTCTTCGGCCGCCCGTCGGCATCGAGGTCGACGGCCACAAGCGTCATGGCATGGCTCGATCCGCTGGCGAAACTCTCCACGCGACGGCGTTTGTCCATGCCGAAGGTGGTGCCCATGAGCGATTCGTAGTCGAAATTATCTACGTCAAGCAGGCCGCGCCCCGAGTCGAGGAACTTGCCTACGTCGCACGAGAAATACATCATCGTGCTGTCGCGAATCGACGCAACGGCCATCCGCTTGATCTCCTCGACCGGCAGGTTCACATAGGTCCAGTTGCGGCCGTCGTAGACATGACGGTCGTAGTCGATTTCATAGCACTCGTAATAGTCGCGCGTGGGATCGTTCATCAGCATGACATAGTTGCCCGTGAGATCGTCGGCGACATAGGTTTCGAAAAACGACCTCGGCGTGTATTCGCGCGTATCGACCGGACGCCCCTCGGCATCGCGCCGCGTCCACGTGAAGCGCACGGGCGGCTCGCCCAGATTGAGCACGAGCATCCGGTAGATCACCCCCAGCATCTCCGTCTTGCGGCTTTCGAGTTCGGCCTTCTCCGCACCGTCGCGGGCGGCTTCACGCAACGAAAGCCCGTATTCGCGCAATTTGAGTTTCAGCAAGGAGGCCATCTGGGCGGTATGCTCGCTGCTGTACGTTTCGGGCATCGCCTCCTTAGGCACCAGCCCGTACTTGCTCACGATATCCGCAACCCCGGTAAACTGGCCGCCGTCGCTGAGCGGGTTCTTGAACAGCCACTCGACCGTCCGATCCTCACGCGGTGCGTCGCGGGTATCGATAACCCCTTGCAGGAAGAGGTTCGCCTTCTCCAGCTGATCCCAGAAAAAACAGTAGTTCTGCGAAAACTCGAAGGCCCCCAGTCCGTAGCGCGCAATCATGCGGGCGCGCAACACGTTCAGACCTGAGAAGAGCCAGCAACGGCCCGACTGCTGCTGGTCGGTGACGCCTTTCGACGGTACCCTATGCGAAAAATAGGTGTCGATTTCGCCCTGATTCGGCTGGTTGACGACCAGCTTGCGAATATCGTTGTTGCAGATCGCATTGCGCAGCGCGCGGTCGGCAGGCGTATCCTCGTAGGAAGCACGTATCCGCAGCAACATCCCGTCGCTGATCCCGCCGTCGTTTTGCGCCCCGAGGGGCAACAGGGACGATACGGCAAAGGCCCCGATAAGTACGATTCGTTTCATAATTCGGTCTCGATCCGGTTTTTACGAACCGAAGTGATACAAACGGTTCTCGGTTCGACAAAGATAGTGCAAGCCGAGGGCAAAAACAAACTCGTTTGCATTTTGCCGAGGCGCAGCCTATCTAAGCGGGGCTTGTCCCCGCAAAGTCGTGCAAGCCGAGGGCAGATCCAAATTTATTTGGGATCTGCCGAGGTGCAGCCTATCCAAGCGGAAGATTGTTATCTCCCCGTACAGAACGAAAGCACAGAAGTACCGCAACGGCCACTCTCCCCGACCGATAACACAGAAAGAATCCCGCGACCCCGCCCCGGTCGATTCGGAAAACAATACCCGCACCGTATAAAAGGCCGTAACACCATATACCGCCGCTGCCGTAGCACGGATACACGAAAACGGCCGATCCTTCACCGGATCGGCCGTCATTCTCGGAAAAAGAATCGTTTACGATTCGAGCGCGAAGCGCTTGTAAGCGACAACGGTAGCCTCCTTGTCCGCTTCGTGGATATACTGGGCGATGGTCTTCTTTTCACCGACCAACTCCTGATTCAGCAGTGTGTTCTCCTCGAAGAACTTGCGCATCTTGCCTTCGGCGATCTTTTCGAGAATGGCCTCGGGCTTGCCTGCGTTCTTCGGATCCTGCTTCATCGCCTCGATGGCGATCTGGCGCTCATGCGCGACTACGTCGGCCGGGCAATCGGCCACGTCGATCGCGATGGGAGCCATCGCCGTAGCCTGCATGGCTACCGCATGGGCCACCTCCTCCGGAACGACCTTGTTGAAGCCCAGAATCGTACCCAGCTTCTTGTTGAAGTGAACGTATGAGTGGCAATAGGGAGCCTCGATACGGGCGTAATAGGCCATTTCGACCTTCTCGCCGGTCTGTCCCGATTTCTCGGTCACCATCTCTTCGACGGTGCGTCCCTCTGCGTTCTTCACGGCCATCAGCGTATCCTTGTCGACAGCATCGGCGGCAACGGCGATATCGATCATCGCATTGGCCGAAGCAGCGAACTCGGCGTTCTGAGCAACGAAGTCGGTCTCGCAGGCGAGACACAGCATGTAGGCTTTCGTGCCCACGATGCGCGTTACGACGACACCCTCCGAAGCGTTGCGCTCGGCACGTTTGGCAACGACCAGCTTACCCTTCTCACGGATGATGTCCTGAGCGCGCGCAAAATCGCCTTCGGCCTCCATGAGTGCATTCTTGCAATCCATCATGCCGGCACCGGTCATCTTGCGGAGCTTCATTACATCAGCAGCTTTGATTTCCATAATTATCCTTTCTTTAATAAAGTGTGGTTACTGTATTCATCGGGCATTACTCGGCCTGTGCCTCGGCGGCAGCCTCGACCTTCTCGGCAGCGGCGGTTGCAGCCTGCTCGGTGGCAGCCACGACCTCTGCTACGGCAGCCTCTTCGGCGTCGATCGTAGCCTTGACGGCCTTCTTGATGCGGGGTTTGCCCTCCTTCTTGGGTGCGCCCTCCTCTTCGGAGACGATACCCTCCTGAGCCTCCTTCTCCTTTTCGAGACGGCGCTCCTCCGTACCCTCGGCCACAGCGGCGCAGATGGCGGTCAGAATCACGGCGATTGAATTCGACGCATCGTCATTTGCAGGAATAACGTAATCGATGTCGGTTGGATCACAACAAGTATCTACTATTGCAAATACGGGGATATTCAATCGTTTGGCCTCTTTGACCGCATTGGACTCCTTCATCACGTCGACCACGAACAGGGCCGCCGGAAGACGGGTCAGGTCGGCGATGGAGCCGAGGTTCTTCTCCAATTTCGCACGCTGACGCTCGATCTGAAGCTTCTCGCGCTTGGAGAAATTGTTGAATGTGCCGTCGGCGGTCATCTTGTCGATGGTCGCCATCTTCTTGACGGCTTTGCGTATCGTGGGGAAATTGGTAAGCATACCGCCTGCCCAACGTTCGGTAACGTAGGGCATACCGATAGCCGCCACCTTTTCGGCAACAATATCCTTGGCTTGTTTCTTGGTGGCTACGAACAGCACGCGGCGACCGCTCTTGGCGATCTGCTTGATAGCCGCAGCGGCCTCATCGATCTTGATCACGGTCTTGTGCAGGTCGATGATGTGAATGCCGTTCTTCTCCATGAAGATGTAGGGAGCCATTTTGGGGTTCCACTTACGCTTCAGGTGACCGAAGTGTGCGCCGGCCTCCAACAATGTATTAAAATCTGTACGTGACATTTCAATTCGTCTTTTTTAATTTTAATTCTCTTTGTATCAACTCCCCGGTAGTGGCACAAGCCAATCCGCGAAGTTTTCCGCGACGGGGCAATCTGCAAGTAGACATATATAATAATATGTGGTCTTGCGGATTTGGAACCCGCGTCGTGCATGCCGAAAATCCGTCCGGTAAGGATTAACGCTTACTGAACTGGAACTTGCGACGTGCGCCCGGCTGTCCCGGCTTCTTACGCTCAACCTCACGCGGGTCGCGGGTGAGGAATCCGGCCTTTTTCAGCACCGGACGCATCTCCGCGTCGATCTCGCACAATGCGCGTGCGATACCCAGACGAGCGGCCTCGGCCTGTCCCTTGATCCCGCCGCCATCGAGGTTGATGACGATGTCGTAGTTTTCGACGGTGTTGGTGGCCAGCAGGGGCTGCTTCACCTGAAATTGCAGGATATCGAGCGGGAAGTATGTTTCGAGCGCCTTACGGTTGATTGTAATCTGACCCTTGCCCGGCTTTACGAAAACGCGGGCGACAGCGGCTTTACGTCGGCCTACGGTGTTTACAATTTCCATACTCTTCTTACTTAATCTCGTTCAACTTAATTGCTTTGGGGTTCTGCGCGGCATGGGGATGCTCCGCACCGGCATACACCTTGAGGTTCTTGAAGATAGCCTCGCCCAGACGGGTTTTGGGAAGCATACCGCGAACGGCCTCTTCGATCACGAACTCAGGCTTCTTCTTCAGGTAGTCCTGAGCGGTCGCGAAACGCTGGCCGCCGGGATAACCCGTGTGTCGTACATAGACCTTTTCGGTCAGTTTGTCGCCCGTGAGCTTCACTTTCTCCGCATTGACGACGATGACGTAGTCACCGCAATCGACGTGGGGTGTGTAGCCGGGCTTGTTCTTGCCGCGGAGGATCTTGGCGATCTGCGAAGCAAGACGTCCCAACACCTCGTTCGTCGCATCTATCACCACCCACTCCTTGGTGACGGTAGCTGCATTCGCCGAGATTGTTTTGTAGCTTAATGAATCCACTTTGTTTACGTTTAATTAATACTTGTTGTTAAATTGATCCAATTCCCGCTTTTACGGGTGCGCAAAGTTAGTAATAATTTTCCAAAACGACAACATCGGTCTAAAAATAAACGGATTTATCCGCTTCGGGTCTGCAATTTCGGGAAGCGCTCTGCAAAAGACACCGCACAGCGGCTTCCGCCGGAGCTCCGCCCCGCACGACGGACGGACCCGCCGCAGGCCGGAAATCCCCGCCCCTCGAACGGCCGAAAACAGCGCATCCGCCCCGTTCAGGAGGCGGATGCGCCGGCGATCATTTCGGCTGCGGCTGCCGTGCGTCATTCCGCCTTTCCCCCGAAATAGAGGTCGAGCAGCCGCTTGGCGGCGATGAACGAACTGATCTTGTCGTCGAGCACCTGTCCTTCGAGCACGGAGATCTCGGCCTCGATGCGCGGGTCGCGGTAGAAACTGTTTTTCAGCGTTTCGTCGATCGTCTCGTACATCCAGTACTTGTTTTGCCGATTGCGGTTGTGCCGGAAAAAACCGTTGCCCTGCGTATGGTCCAGAAACTCCTCGACACCCTTCCACACCTCTTCGAGTCCCGCACCCGAAACGGCCGAACAGGTATAGACTCGGGGGCGCCACTCCGACTCGGGAAGCGGGAAGAGTTGCAGCGCACTCTCGAACTGCGTCTTCGCCAGCTCGGCCTTGTGGATATTCTCGCCGTCGGCTTTGGTAATCACCATGAGGTCGGCCATCTCCATGATCCCGCGCTTGATGCCCTGCAACTCGTCGCCGGCGCCCGAAATCTGCAACAGCATGAACAGATCGACCATCGAATGCACGGCCGTTTCCGACTGGCCCACGCCCACCGTCTCGATGAAGATCACGTCGAAGCCCGCCGCCTCGCACAACACGATCGTCTCGCGCGTCTTGCGTGCCACGCCGCCCAGCGAACCGGCCGACGGTGAAGGACGGATGAAGACGTCGGGGTTGGCCGAGATGCTCTCCATACGCGTCTTATCACCCAAGATCGAACCGCCGCTGCGTTCCGAACTGGGATCGATAGCCAGCACGGCCAGCTTGTGGTGCAGTGAGGTGACCATGTTGCCGATCGCCTCGATGAAGGTCGACTTACCCGCGCCCGGCACGCCGGTGATGCCGATGCGCACCGACCGGCCGGCATGGGGCAGGCAGCGTTCGATGATCTCCTGCGCCTGCGCATAATGGTCGGGGTTGCTGCTTTCGATGAGCGTGATGGCCTGCGACAGCGTAGTAATGTTACCCTCCAGAATGCCCTTCACATACTCCTCGGTCGAGAGACGGTGTTTCTTCTTACGAACGAAATACGGGTTGACGATCGGCTGATCGGCGACGCCTTCCGTTACGGAAAGGGCCGAATCGTGATGATGGTCGACATACTCTTTTTCGTAGTGATCTATTTTCGTGAAACTCATGTTATTTTAAAGGTTTGAATCAAGTATCGCTTCGGTCAGTTGACGCGGATTTCCCATCCACAGCGCACGGCCTTTGGCCGAAACCAGCACCCCGAAAGGCAGGTATTGGACGTCGTAGGCGGCGAAACTGCGGCCGCTGTCGTCGAAAGCCACCGTCAGATTGCCCTCGGCATACGGGCGGACGATCCCGCCGACGGCCTCCGGACTCTCCCTGACGACGACCACGACGTTGACCCGATCGCCGAACTTCCGCCCCAACTCCTGCAAATGCGCGAGCGATTCGACGGCCGGCCGGCTCGTGGAGTGGAAAAAGACGAGCAAAAAAGTCCTCCCCGGTACAGGCATACGATCGTCCAGCCACGATTTGACTTTCAAATCGGGCGTCTTTTCACCCAATGCGACATTCTGCGATGCGGCGCCCAGCGTCCACGACAGCAGAAACAATGCGAGGAAAATACGTTTCATAGCCGTTGTTTTGCAGCGAAGATAACGATTTTTTGCCTTTCGCGCTAATTTTTCACGGGGTTTTCGGCCCGAAGTCTGTCTACGGCAGCGAAGCGGTACGGGCCAAAGCGGGTTTCGACAGAGGAAAAGGCCGTCCCGAATAGCGGTAAAGGCCGTTCATGTAAGATTTTTCGAAGATATTTCGTTCAAATAATTATGTTTTTTAAAATATTAGGATTACTTTTGTGTGCGTCAAAAACGGACGCGGGCAAGATTTCAAATTCTAACAACCTAAATAAAAATTATTTGTTATGGAAGTATCTCACATTGAGCATCTTGGCATTGCAGTGAAGAGCCTCGATGAAGCGATTCCCTACTGGGAGAACGTACTGGGCCTGAAATGTTACGCGATCGAGGAAGTGCCCGACCAGAAGGTGCGCACGGCCTTCTTCAAACTGGGCCAGACCAAGATCGAACTGCTCGAACCGACGTCGGAGGATTCGACGATCGCAGGGTTCATCGAGAAGCGCGGCATCGGCATCCACCACATGGCACTCGCCGTCAAGAACATCGAGGAGCAGCTGGCCGACGCCGAAGCCAAGGGCATCCGCCTGATCGACAAGACCCCGCGCAAGGGCGCCGAAGGCATGACCATCGCGTTCCTGCACCCGAAATCGACGCAGGGCATCCTGACCGAACTTTGCGAGGACAAGAACAACTAATCAAATCATACGACAATCATGAGTGAAATTCAGAACAAGATAAACACGCTCATCGAAAACCGCGAGAAAGCCCGCATGGGCGGCGGTCAGAAACGGATCGACGCACAGCACGGCAAGGGCAAGTACACGGCCCGCGAGCGTATCCAGATGTTGCTCGACGAGGGATCGTTCGAAGAGTTCGACATGTTCGTCACGCACCGCTGCTACGACTTCGGCATGGACAAGAGCCATACCTTCGGCGACGGCGTGGTGACGGGCTACGGCACGATCGGCGGCCGTCTGGTCTACGTCTTCGCACAGGACTTCACGGTGACGGCCGGTTCGCTGTCGCTGTCGATGTCGGACAAGATCTGCAAGGTCATGGACATGGCCATGCGCAACGGCGCGCCCTGCATCGGCCTGAACGATTCGGGCGGCGCCCGAATCCAGGAGGGAATCAACGCGCTGGCCGGCTATGCCAACATCTTCCAGCGCAACGTGATGGCATCGGGCGTCATTCCCCAGATTTCGGCCATCTTCGGCCCCTGCGCGGGCGGTGCGGTCTATTCGCCGGCACTGACCGACTTCATCATCATGAAAAAGGAGACCTCGAACATGTTCCTCACCGGCCCGAAGGTCGTCAAGACCGTCACCGGCGAAGACGTCACGCAGGAGCAGTTGGGCGGCGCCATGATGCACACGACCAAGTCGGGCGTGGCGCAGTTCGCCGTCGACACCGAGGAGGAGGGCATCGAAATGATCAAGAAACTGCTCTCCTACATGCCGCAGAACAACATGGAGGATGCTCCGCTGGCCGTCTGCACCGACCGCATCGACCGCCTGGAAGACTCGCTCAACGAGATCATCCCCGACAACGCCAACAAGCCTTACGACATGGCCGAGGTCATCAAGGCCATCGTCGACAACGGCGAATACCTCGAATCGGCGGCGAGCTACGCGAAGAACGTCATCACCTGCTTCGCCCGTTTCAACGGCCAGTCGGTGGGCATCATCGCCAACCAGCCGAAGTTCATGGCCGGCGTGCTGGACATCAACGCCAGCCGCAAGGCGGCGCGGTTCGTGCGTTTCTGCGATGCCTTCAACATTCCGCTGGTCACGCTGGTAGACGTTCCGGGCTTCCTGCCGGGCACGACGCAGGAGTACGGCGGCGTCATCACCCATGGCGCGAAGCTGCTCTTCGCCTACTGCGAAGCGACGGTGCCGAAGATCACCGTCACGCTGCGCAAGGCCTACGGCGGCGCCTACATCGTCATGTCGTCGAAGCACATCCGCGGCGACATCAACTACGCATGGCCGACAGCCGAAATCGCCGTAATGGGCGCCAGCGGAGCCGTAGGCGTGCTTCACGCCAAGGAGGTGGCCGCGATCGAGAATCCCGAAGAGCGCGCCAAGTTCGTGGCCGAGAAGGAGCAGGAGTACAACGACAAGTTCTCGAACCCCTACAACGCCGCACGCTACGGTTACATCGACGACGTGATCGAACCGCGCAACACCCGCTTCCGGATCATCCGCGCCCTGCAAGCGCTTTCGACCAAGCGTTTGCAGAATCCGCCGAAGAAACATTCGAATATTCCCCTCTAACAATTGCACGCTATGACAATATTATCAGCAATCGATTGGGGATGGCCCGAGATGCTGTGGACGACGCTCATCAGCATCTGTCTGGTATTCGGCATTCTCGTGCTGCTGGTGTGGATCATGAAACTTTTCGGAATGATCTTCGTCAGCCGCCGCAAGGCGGCCGCGGCCGCGACTCAGAGCGGCAAACCCGTCGAGCAGGGCCAACTGCACGAAGAGGAGATCGCGGCCATCGCCACCGCACTCAAAATCTTCAACAGCGATCGGCACGACCGTGAGTCGGATGTGCTGACGATCATGAGTATCAAGCGCGCTTATTCGCCCTGGAACTCGAAAATTCATGGGCTAACCCAGATGCCCGACAAAAAATAAGTATTGGAACAATGAAAGATTACGCATTGAAAATCAACGGACATAATTACGACGTGCGCATCGACGACGTAAACGAATCCTCGACCCTGGCACACGTGGTGGTCAACGGCACGGCCTACGAGGTCGAGATCGCAGGCGCCAAAGGAGCCGCGACGAAACGTCCTCAGGTAGCTCCCGCCCCCCGCGAAGCCGACAGCGCGAAAATCACCCCCGCTACGGCGGCTCCCGCTCCCCGTATTGCGCCGGTAGCCCCCTCGACGGGTTACACGATCAAGTGTCCTCTGCCGGGTACCGTGCTCTCGATCAACGTCAAGGTCGGCGATACGATCGCGACCGGTCAGACGCTCGTGATCCTCGAAGCCATGAAAATGGAGAACAACATCGACGCCGACCGCGCCGGCGTCGTCAAGCAGATCTTCGTCCAGCAGGGCGCTACGGTCATGGAGGGCGATAACCTGATTCTCATCGAGTAGGCTTATGTGGACACTGCTGAGTTCAAGTTCCGACTTTGTCGGGGAGAGCCTGATCCGATTCGGCGAATCGACCGGTCTGGCCGGTTTTTTCAGCGCCATGGGTTGGGGAAACATCGTGATGATCGGCATCGCCTTCTTCCTGCTCTATCTGGCTATCCGGCATAAGTTCGAGCCGCTGCTGCTGCTGACCATCGCATTCGGCATGCTGCTGACGAACCTGCCCGGCGCCAATCTCTACCACACCGAGCTCTTCGCCGGAGGGCATGTCCATTGGGACATCTTCGTCGCGAAGGCGGGCTTGCTGGACTACCTTTACCTGGGCGTCAAGCTGGGCATCTACCCCTGCCTGATCTTTCTGGGCGTAGGCGCCATGACCGATTTCGGTCCGCTGATCGCCAATCCCAAGAGTTTCCTGCTGGGCGCTGCGGCGCAAATCGGCATCTTCGTGACGTTCCTCGGCGCCTATGCGATCGGATTCTCGCCCGAACAGAGCGGTTCGATCGGCATCATCGGCGGTGCGGACGGTCCCACGGCCATCTACCTCACCTCGATGCTGGCCCCCGAACTGCTGGGCCCGATCGCCGTAGCTGCCTACTCCTACATGGCGCTCGTGCCGGTCATCCAGCCGCCCATCATGCGACTGCTCACCAACAAGCACGAACGTGCGATCCGTATGCGCACGCTGCGTCCGGTATCGAAAACCGAGCGTATCCTCTTCCCGATCATCATCTCGGTCGTCATCGCCCTGCTGCTGCCGAGCGCAATGCCGCTCGTGGGCTGTCTGATGCTGGGTAACCTGATGAAGGAGTGCGGCGTGGTGGATCGCCTGAGCAAAACGGTGCAGAACGAACTGATGAACATCGTGGTGATCTTCCTCGGCCTGACCGTCGGCGCCACGGCGACCGCCGAAGCGTTCCTGAATTTCCGCACGCTGGGCATCCTCGTGCTGGGCGTCATCGCCTTCTGCCTGGGAACCGCCGGCGGCGTGCTGCTGGCCAAGTTCATGAACCTGTTCAGCAAAGAGGAGAACAAGATCAACCCGCTGATCGGTTCGGCCGGCGTGTCGGCCGTACCGATGGCCGCCCGCGTGTCGCAGATCGAAGGACAGCGCGAAAATCCGGGCAACTACCTGCTGATGCACGCCATGGGGCCCAACGTGGCCGGCGTGGTCGGTTCGGCCGTCGCCGCAGGTATCCTGCTGTCGTTCCTCGGCTAAGGGTAACGCCCCGAAAAGAGAGGAGCGCGGATTTCGAAATCCACGCTCCTCTCTTTTTATTCCGGCTGCGACTCCCTGCGCAACCGTTCGGCCAGTTCGGGCATCCCGACGGCCGCCCGCTCGCGCAGATGCGTCAGCGGATTACGGATCGTCCGCACGTCGGGAGTACCGGGGTCGACCAGATAGATCGGCACCCCGGGACGGACGTAATGCACCAGCGAAGCCGCCGGATAGACCGCCAGCGACGTTCCGACGACGATCAACACGTCGGCCGCCGCCGCAATCCGCACCGCATGGTCGAACTGGGGAACCGCCTCGCCGAAAAAGACGATATGCGGACGCAACAGCGCCCCGTCGGGGGCCGTGGCATCCAACGGCTGTTCCCACCCTTCGATCGGAACGATCAACGCGGGATCGCGCGAGGAGCGGAGTTTCCGCAGTTCGCCGTGCAGATGCATCACACGGGTCGAACCGGCGCGTTCGTGCAGGTCGTCTACATTCTGGGTGATGACTTCGACGTCGAAATCCGCCTCCAATCCCGCGATGGCCAAATGAGCCGCATTGGGACGGGCCGCCAGCATCTCGCGGCGGCGTTTGTTGTAAAATTCGATTACCAGCCGGCGATTGCGCGCCAGCGCCTCGGGCGTACAGACATCCTCGATCCGGTAATCGGCCCACAATCCGTCGGCATCGCGGAAGGTGGACAGTCCGCTGTCGGCACTTACGCCGGCTCCGGTAAAGACTACGACTTTTTTCATCTCGAATGATCGATTCGGCGGCATCCGCCGCATTCCGTCCATAAAGGTAGGCAAAATCCGGAAACGATCCAATGCCGTACTCGAAAAAGAGGCGCATATTTCCGTCGTACGACAGCCGATTCCGACACTCCCGAACCGAACATCCGATTCCGCCGCGATCGATCCCCAGGGATGAATTTACACTCCGTTCCGTCAGGCGGACTCCGCACGCACGCTCCGCCGCCCCGATTCGTCGACGCGCTCCATCCTCAGCAAACGACATCTTTCCGGTGCGAAACCGCCGCCGCCACCGGACGCCTCCTCAGCCGACAACGGTACTCTTCCGGAAGCCCCTCCGCAACCCTCTTCCGGAAAAAAGAGGCTGCGAAAAACGAAGCGAATGATCAATATGTCTGAAAAAATCGTTATTTTCGCTTATCATATTCATTCCACTTAATTCAGTTTTCATGATGAAAAGTCATCTCATTTTGCGGTTGCATCGGATAATTCTGATCGCCGCGCTGTTTTTGGCTGCATCTTGCAAAGAGGACGATACCTCCGTGCAACTGAAAGCTCCTCAAACCCTTACGGCAATCCCTTCCGAAACATCGCTCCTGATCGAATGGGGGGGGGTGGACGAAGCTGCCGCCTATGAACTGGAAGCCCGCAGCGACGACTACGCCTTCTCCACCCGTGTCGAAGACACCCGTTACGAGTTGACCGGACTCGAAGCATACACCGAATACGAGGTACGCATCCGCGCGCTGGTCGTTTCGGGCAACTACCTCGATTCGGAATGGAGCGCATGGGAGCGGTTCAAAACCCTCGACAAGACGATCGCCGACGAATTCGACGGAGGCAGCGGCACGGAAGAAGATCCCTACCTAATCGCACGGCCGTCGCAACTGGCCCTGCTGGCACAATGCGTCAACGAACAGACGGCCGGCTATTTCGAACCGGACGTCCACTACCTGCTGACGGCCGATCTCGATCTTTCCGGCTATGAAAACTGGACGCCGATCGGTACCGGCCCGCAAGACGGAAGGTATCCCTACGAGAATCCCGAGAAGGCATTCCAAGGCGTTTTCGACGGAGGCGGCCACACCGTGAACAACCTAAACGTCGCTTACACGGGTGCGACGACCTTCACGAGCGTCGGACTCTTCGGAGTGAACGACGGCACGATCAGGAATCTTCACGTCGCGGGCACAGTCTCCGCGACGACATCCTGCACCGACAAAAGCTATGTGATCGCCGGCGGCATCGTCGGTTTCAATATCATCGCCTACGAGGACGCCATGAACACCCGTCCGGGTTCGGGAGCCATCGAGCACTGCTCCTTCACGGGTTCGGTATCGGCATCGTGCGGCAACGACCCGACGGGCACGGCCGACGCAGGCGGCATCTGCGGCATGGCCGAGTCGGGAAACATCGACTTCTGCGAAACGACGCTCGACGCGGCACACACGATCAGAACCGAGGGCGGCGAAATCTCGATGACCGGCGGCATCGCCGGATCCATGAACGGCGGACGCATCTCCGCCTGTACCTTCACCGGTACGGGAGTTCTCGAAGCAGCCTTCAACACCGTCCCCGAAGGCTATTACGTCTATGCCCAAGCGGGCGGCATCGTCGGTTCGACCGCCGAGGCCTCGATCGAAAGCTGCACGGCGGATTTCGGCGGCTCGCTGCTCGTTCCGAAAGGCGGGGAAGCAACTTGCAACGCGGGCATCGTCTGCGGCAATTCCGGAAGTTCCATCACCGACTGTACCGCAAAATTTACGGGCGACGCCTCAATCGAGAGCAACGGCGCCATCAGCTTCGGCGGCGCTGTCGGATCGCTCTCCGGCGTCGGTGAATGCGCCGTCTCGCTCGTTTCGACCGAAATGGGTGGAACGGTGAAGATCGCCCAGGGCGACGAATATTCCGACGTACATGTCGGCGGTGTCTTCGGATCGGCTTCGAACGCTACGGCGTCGGCTTGCGACGCTCTCCTATCGGGCGACATCGAAATCTCTTCGAATGTCGCCGACGGCACGACCAACGTCAACGTGGGCGGTGTATGCGGCAAAAGCGGTATGCTGACGGCCGGCTGCCACGCCGAATGGACGGAGAGCGCACACGTGAAAATCGCCTCCGACCGGAGCAATTTCGGCGGCGTGACAGGCCTGACACAGGCTGAAAGCAACTATGCCTTCCTCGTCGGATGCTATGCCCTCTGCAAGGGCCGCGTAGAGATCGAGCCCAAGAACGGCACGGACTACACGGCCAACGCAGGCGGTATCGCCGGAACCTTCTCAGGCTACTCCATGATCTACCCCGTCGTCATGGAAATCCCTGCCTATATGGACGGTTGCTACGCCCTCGTCGAAACCGACTTTTCGCTCTCCGGCGGCACGGCCCGCGGCGTGGCCGGCGCATCGGAGGCCGCTCTGCTCAACGGCGTGTTCTGGGGGTCGACGCAAGACGGCGTCTCGGAGACGCTGCCCGACAGCAAGGCTTTCGCAAGTCTCGATCAGAGCGGTTTCGAAGCGGCAATCGCCGAGATGAACGACGCGATCGCCGCTTCGATGATGGCCCAACTCGTGCAGGTCGGCTACACGTACGATACGTCTCTGGGACATCCCGTCCTGACAGGCGCCCGCTGACCGGAGCATCCCCGACCTCCATTTATAAGTTCACCCCTGCCGGAAAATCCGACAGGGGTGAGCCCTTTTCAGAAACCGTGGAGCGGTTCCCTTTCAAATGCACGCTCGTCCCGAAAAACGGAACGTTCCGCGCATCAGTGCGTGAAGACACGCCCCTTCTGCTTGACCTTGGCTTCGTAATCCAGACGCGACTGCGTGGGATATTTCAGCTTTTCGAAGCCGGCGACGGCGTTGCCGATGTCGCTCAGCAGCATGTCGGCCATATCGCGCGACATTCCCTGACGAACGACCACGCGCATGACGACCAGCGAATCAATGTTCTTCGGCATCGTGTAGGCGGGAACCATCCAGCCGCTCTGTTGGAGTACGGCCTGCAAATCGTAGAGCGTCCATTTGGCCGTCTTGTCGTACTCGGGATTCATGTACCAGATGAAGAGCGGATTTTGCAGCTCCTTCGAATAATTTTCGAAACACTTCATCTTGCCGATCTGTTCATGGCAGTAGCAGGCTACGTCCATCGAATTCTGCTGCACCTCCTTGTAACCGTCGAAGCCCAGGCGGATGAAGTTGTAGTACTGACCCAGAATCTGCGCCGCAGGACGCGAGAAGTTGAGCCCTACCTGCGTGATGTTGGCGCCCAGATAGTTGACGCTGAACGACATCTCTTCGGGCAGATACTTCTTGTCCTTCCAGACGACCCAGCCCAGGCCCGGATAGACCAGTCCGTATTTGTGTCCCGACGTGGAGATCGACCACACCCATTTGAGGCGGAAGTCCCACTTCACCTCCGGATTGAGGAACGGCAGGATGAAACCTCCCGACGCCGCATCGACGTGGATCGGAATATCGTATCCCGTCTTCTTGTTGTAGGCGTCCAGCTCGCGGTCGAGCGCCTCGATGTCGTCGTTGAGTCCCGTCCACGTCACCCCGGCGATCGGCACGATGCAAATGGTGTTCTCGTCGCACATCGCCAGAGCGTCCTTCGGATCGAGCGTCGGCTTTTCGAGCGTGAGGGGCACCGTGCGCATCTCGATCTGCCACAACTGGCAGAACTTCTCCCAGACCACCTGGAAGGCGGAGCTCATCACCAGATTGGGTTTGTCGAAGGGTTTGCCCTCGGCCTTGCGTTTCGCGCGCCAGCGCAGCCAGGCCGCGACGCCGCCCAGCATACAAGCCTCCGACGAGCCGATTCCCAGCGCGCCGGTCTTCCACTCGGCCTTTTCGGGCGAATTCCACATGTTGGCGATGATGTTGATGCACCGTCCGCACATCACCGCCACACGCGGATACTCGGTCTCGTCGATGTAGTTGACGTTGATCGCCTCGTTCATCAGGCGCGTAGCGTATTCGTCCATGTAGGTGGTGACGAAAGTCGCCAGATTCAGACGCGGCTGCGTCTGGGGATAGGTCTCGTCCTTCACCATTTGGTAGGCGATCTCAGGTGTGGTTTTGTGCTGCGGAATGTTCTGCGTCGGAGCGGGAGTGAGCATCTTTTCCGATCCGAAGACAGCCGTCGTAGCATTGGCCCGTGTCTCTTGTTTCGTGTTCATAGCGGTAATGTGTTTAAAAATTACAAGGTGCGTAAATCCATAAACTATGCCACTCGGAGGCCATTTCCGAAGACCGGAGGGACCTCGTCGCCGAAAACACCTCTCTTCGGCTGCACCTTAAACACTTCGCCCCGACAGAATCGAACATGCGTTTGCTTCTGCGCTCGACTTTTCGTACTTTGGCTTGCGCCGTAGATACTCCGTCTCGGCAGAATCAAACATGCGTTTGCTTCTGCGCTCGACTTTTCGTACTTTGGCTTGCGCCGTAGATACTCCGTCTCGGCAGAAACAAACATGCGTTTGCTTCTGCGCTCGACTTTTCGTATCTTTGACTGCGCCGAAGATAGGTCGCTCCGCAAAAACGCAAATAAATCTGCCTTCGCATCCGGCTTATTCGTACCTTTGGCTAACGTTATGAACGAAACATTCTCTCTTTTCCTCTGGGCGATGACCGTACTCGCACTCGCGGTGTTCGTCGCACTCCATTTCGTCGAAGCGGGATACGGCTACCTCTTCAACCGAAAATTCGGGCCGGGCATCCCCAACCGTATCGGATGGATGGCGATGGAGTCGCCCGTCTTCATCGCCATGTGCATCCTGTGGCTCTGCTCCGACCGTGCACTCGAAGCGGGACCGCTGGCACTTTTCATCCTCTTCCAGAGCCATTACCTGCAACGGTCCTTCGTCTTCCCGCTGCTGATCCGCGGGAGGTCGCAGATGCCGCTGGGAATCGTTCTGATGGGGATGGTATTCAATACGCTCAACGCCCTGATGCAGGGCGGCTGGATCTTCTACGTCTCCCCCGCCGGCTACTACGACGGTTGGTTCGCACGTCCCTACATCTGGGTCGGCGGTGCGCTGTTCATCGCCGGCATGGTCATCAATCTCCGCTCCGACCGCATCATCCGCCACCTGCGCCGGCCGGGCGATACGCGCCACTACATCCCCTACGGCGGAATGTTCCGCTATGTCTCGTCGGCCAACTACTTCGGCGAACTGCTCGAATGGATCGGTTTCGCCGTCGCGTCGTGGTCATGGGCCGGCGCGGTATTCGTCGTCTGGACGTTCGCCAATCTGGCGCCGCGATCGGCCTCGCTCTACAAACGCTACGAGCAGGAGTTCGGCGAGGAGTTCACCTCGCTGCACCGCAAACGCATCCTTCCTTTCATCTATTGATTCCATGGAAAAAGAGTCGCTGTTGTTCACACCCTACAAATTAGGTCCCGTCACGCTGCGCAACCGCACGATCCGTTCGGCGGCATTCGAATCGATGGGCCGCGCCTACGGCCCCACCGAACAACTGAAAAACTACCACGTGAGCGTCGCCCGCGGCGGCGTGGGAATGACCACACTGGCCTACGCCGCCGTCTGTCGTAGCGGGCTGTCGTTCGAAAAACAGCTGTGGCTGCGACCCGAAATCGTCCCGGGACTGCGCGACATCACCGAAGCCGTCCACCGCGAAGGAGCCGCCGCATCGATCCAGATCGGCCATTGCGGCAACATGACGCACTACACCACGGCCGGACAGATTCCGATCGGTGCATCGTCGGGCTTCAACCTCTATGCCTACACCCCCGTGCGCGCCATGCGGCGCGACGAAATCCGACAGGTGGCCGCCGACTTCGGCCGTGCGGTGGATACGGCGTACGAAGCGGGATTCGACTGCGTGGAAGTACACGCAGGCCACGGCTACCTCATCTCGCAGTTCCTCTCGCCCTACACCAACCGCCGCCGCGACGAGTACGGCGGCTCGCTCCCGAACCGGATGCGCTTTCTCAGGATGTGTCTGGACGAAGTAATGGAAACGGCCGCCCGCCGGAACATGGCCGTACTGGTGAAACACAACATGGAGGACGGTTTCAAGGGCGGCATCGAAATCCCCGAAAGCCTCGAAATCGCCCGCGCGATCGAAACCTACGGCGTCGACGGCATCGTCCTCTCGTCGGGTTTCGTGAGCAAGGCGCCGATGGCCGTCATGCGGGGCATCATTCCGCTCTACACGATGAGTTACTACATGCAGTGGTGGCTGCGCATCTTCGTGCGGCTCTTCGGACGGTATATGATTAAACAATACCCTTTCGAAGAGTGCTTCTTCCTGGAAAACGCCAAAAAGTTCCGCGCCGAGCTGAAACTGCCGCTGGTCTACGTGGGCGGGCTGGTGAGCCGCGAAGGAATCGAACGTGCGCTCGACAGCGGGTTCGAACTGGTGCAGATGGCCCGCGCGCTGGTCAACGATCCGGCTTTCGTCGACAAACTGCGCGAGGGCGACCGCTCGACACGCAGCGCGTGCGACCATCGCAACTACTGCATCGCCCGCATGTATTCGCTCGACATGCAGTGCTGCAAACACTGCCCCGACCTGCCGCGCAAGATCCGCGAAGAACTGGCAAAACTCCCGTAACGATGAAAAAGCACACGATCGCAACCGATTCGAAGACGGCGCTCGTGACGGGCGCCGCCCACGGCATCGGCCGCTGCTATGCCGAACGGCTGGCGGCAGCGGGCTACCGGCTGATTCTCGTCGACCGCGACGGCGGCACGCTCGACACCGCACGGCAGGAGTTGGCGGCGGCGCACGGCGTCACGATTGATACCCTTGTCATGGACATGGCGCGCATGGAGGCGTCGGAGGAGCTGTACGCCGCCGTCGCACGGCTGGGCGCCGAGGTGGAGGTACTCGTCAACAACGCGGGCGTCTTCTCCTATCTCGACATCCTCGCCACCCCCGTCGAACGGATCGAACGGATGATCCTGCTGCACGACCTGACGCTCTCGAAAAACTGCCGCGCCTTCGGGGCCGACATGGCGCAGCGCGGCAGCGGATACATCCTAAACATGTCCTCCTACTCGGTCTGGATGCCCTTCCCGGGCATGGCGCTCTACACCGCCACCAAGGCCTACGTGCGCTGTTTCTCGAAAGCCTTCGCCAAAGAGGTCGCCGAGCGAGGCGTCCGCGTGACGGCCGTGTGTCCCGCCGGCGTGGCGACCGACCTCTACGGGCTCTCGCCCAAATGGCAGCATATCGGCCGGCGGCTGGGCGTGCTGATTTCGCCCGACAGCTGTGCGCAGCGGGGGCTGCGCGCGCTGTGGCGTGGCCGCCGCTGCATCGTCCCCGACTGGTGGAACCGCCTGTTCGTACCGCTGTTCTTCTACATGCCCGACTTCGTGACGCGCCGTATCCGCCGCTTCACGATCCGCTTCCAGCGTTGAACGGTCTCGGGGCGGGGCTTCGCCCGGCAGGAGTACGGAGCCGACGACGATAGGCGATTCCGTACCGCACGGCGGCGGCATCCGACCGGGAGAACGATTTTTCTTGCCGAAAAGTTTGTAATAACCAAAAAAGCGTGTATCTTTGCACACCGAAATCGATTGGGAAATTGGTTTCGAACGACCTCGGGGTGTGGCGCAGTCCGGTTAGCGCACCTGCTTTGGGAGCAGGGGGTCACAAGTTCGAATCTTGTTACCCCGACGATCAGAAAAAGGAAGTTCTTTCACGGGCGGAGTTCCCGTTCGATGCTTCGGCACGATCTCCGTTCGACAAGTTTTCGGGATGTAGCGCAGCCCGGTTAGCGCGCCAGCTTCGGGAGTTGGAGGTCCCGAGTTCGAATCTCGGTATCCCGACAAACTTCCTTTCAGAGCCACTGAGCGATCAGTGGCTTTTTTGTTTGCTTTTCTTTCACCGAATAATACGACGATTCTATCGACAAATCGGATATTTTCCATCTGAAAATTTGGAAAAGTCACGGGGGGGGGTAAATTTGTCCGCTTCAATTCCGAAGCAGGCAAACCGGAAAGCCGAAAGACCGGAGCAACAATCATTTTCTATGGAAAAAGCATCTCTTCTAACCTGTTTCGCAACCGCCGCTTTGTTCTCGCTTCATTTCCTCGCTGCGACTGCCGCCACAAACAATGCGAATGCACCGGCATCGCTCACGTCGGTCCTTCCGAGCGACAACGCCTCGGCGGAGATGGTGCACAAAAGACACACGACCGCATACTATTTCAACCAGGTCTCCTGGTTCGATTGCAATGCGGAAATTTTCGAAGACACCAGCACCGGAGATTCCTGGATCAAGATTTTCCACAACGGCTACAAAAAAGGCCGAGTCGTATCCAATCCCGATTACAATCCGCGCAAACTGACCGGAGTACTCAACAGACGCCTTTCGTCACGCTATATGACGACGGCCGACAACGGGATGACCTATTATTTCAACTGAAAATGGGGTATTTTTTTCGGAAACGAAACGAAGAAATGTCCCGAATGCGGAATGATCATCCCCTCGGAGGCCCGCAAATGTCCCTACTGCCGTACCGAATTCGGCGAGCCGAGCCTGTCGGACGACTTGAACCGTCTCGGATATTTGGGTTATCCGTCGGTCATTCTGACGATCCTGCTATTGCTGCACACTTGCAGTTAGACAATCCGGATCGAAAATCACGAGGTGCTGTCTGAAAAAGAATCAGACAGCACCTCGTCAAAAAGCGGAGGGATCAATACACCTGCGTAATAGTGCCGGAGTACTGTACGGGATTGTACCAGACCGACGAAATGGTGAGGTTGGCGCCTCCCGACGACGAGTAGATGTCGAAGGTGAAGGTGTAATCGTTGGCCGAGAAGAGCGTGGTGGAGAAGGTCACGATCCAGCCTTCGTTGGTCTGTTCGGCACGGTACCCCTCGACCGACGGAAGCACGTAGTTGAGCACCGTGTAGTAATAGGGAGGAACATAGCCCTTGATGTAGGGAAGGCAGACGTCCACCGTGCCGTCCCAGAACCCGACCGTGAAGTTGGGATTGATCAACTGGCGCACGGGACCCGCCGGCTGACGCTGCATACTCGAAGGGTTGAACTGGAAATTGCGCGACAGGATGATCGAGTCCATGTGCTTTTCGAAGGCGGCCAGCCGTTCGGCGCGCCGCTTCACACGCTCTTCGTGGCGCTGCTCGCGCACCTCCGTGCGTTGAGATTTGGTTTGGGCCCGCTGAGACTTCGACTGCTGTTGGGCCGTAACTGCGACAGCCGATACCACTACGGCAGCGGCAGCCATCCATACGATAATACGTTTCATAGGCAAAAGAGTTTGCATTTGACCGATGTCAACGCAAACTCCTTGCCACAACATATTGCAAACCCGTCCGTTCGATAGGATTTCCGGCTGCACGCCCGTTCCGTCCGGCGGTAGCTCCACGGCGGCACGCCGTGATGACCGACCATACCCCACCCTAAATCCCTCCTTCGGGGAGGGACTTCGCGGGAAACCCGACTCGCTACCGACGTACCGGCAGCGCAATCCTGCCGGAAAGACAATAGAAGTGATTTTCTTCGAGACACAGCGAATCGTTCGTCGGAAAAATTCACGACAATGCATTCGTCCCACATACAACCAGCAAATCGGTTACGACCGGTTAGTCGCCCGAAAACGTCTGTCACAGTCCCGTTAAAGCCCCATTTGCCGCAGAAAATGTCCCGTATAACTCTGCTCGACGGCGGCCACCTCATGCGGCGTACCCGCCGCGAGCACCCGTCCGCCCGCCGCACCGCCTTCGGGACCGATATCGATGATCCAGTCGGCGACCTTCACCACGTCGAGGTTGTGTTCGATGACAACGACCGTGTTTCCGCGGTCGACCAGCTTGTTCAGCACGTCGATCAACTGGCGGATATCCTCGAAATGGAGCCCCGTAGTCGGCTCGTCGAGGATATAGAGCGTGCTGCCCGTATCGCGTTTCGAGAGTTCGGCGGCCAGCTTGATGCGCTGCGACTCGCCGCCCGAGAGCGTCGTGCAGGGCTGGCCGAGCGTCAGGTAGCCCAACCCCACCTCCTGAATGGCACGCAGCTTCTGGTAGATCGACGGGATGTTTTCGAAAAACTCCACGGCCATGTTGACCGTCATGTTCAACACGTCGTCGATATTCTTGCCCTTGTATTTCACTTCGAGCGTCTCGCGGTTGTAGCGGTGGCCGCCGCAACTCTTGCAGGTGACATAGACGTCGGGCAGAAAGTTCATCTCGATGGTCTGCACTCCCGCACCGCGGCACGTCTCGCAGCGGCCGCCCTTGACGTTGAAGGAGAAGCGTCCCGCCTTGAAGCCGCGCACCTGCGCGTCGGGTGTCATCTCGAAGAGTTTGCGGATGTCGGCGAAGACGTTGGAGTAGGTCGCCGGATTGCTGCGCGGCGTGCGGCCGATCGGCGACTGGTCGACCACGACCAGCTTGTCGACGTGTTCGATTCCCTCGATCGAATCGTAGGGCAGCGGGCGGTCGAGCGACCGGTAGAGCTTGCGGCTCAGAATAGGGCGCAGCGTTTCGTTGACGAGCGTCGACTTGCCCGAACCGCTGACACCCGTGACGAGGATCAGTTTGCCCAGCGGGAAATCGACGTCGATATGTTTGAGGTTATTGCCCGACGCTCCCCGCAGGACGATATGACGGCCGTTGCCCTCGCGCAGCGTCGCCGGAACCTCGATCCGCCGGCGGCCGGTCAGATAGTCGGCCGTCACGGAGTCGGAGCGGAGGATGTCGTCGAACGTACCCGACGCAACGACGTGGCCGCCCTTGCGCCCCGCCTTGGGGCCTACGTCGACGATCCAGTCGGCTGAGCGCATCATCTCCTCGTCGTGCTCGACGACGATCACCGAGTTGCCGGCATCGCGCAACTCCTGCAAGCTGCGGATCAGCCGCCGGTTGTCGCGCTGGTGCAGGCCGATCGACGGCTCGTCGAGGATGTAGAGTACATTCACCAGTTTCGATCCGACCTGCGTCGCCAGCCGGATGCGCTGCGACTCGCCGCCCGAAAGCGAGCGCGACGAGCGGCTCAGCGAGAGGTAGCCCAACCCCACTTCGATCAGGAACCGGAGCCGTTCGCGGATCTCCTTGACGACCTCCTGCGCGATCTTGCGCTCCTTCTCGGTGAAATGCTCCTCGATGCGGGACATCCAGTCGGCGAAATCGGAGATTGACATGGCCGACACCTCGGCGATGTTCCGTCCGCCGATGCGGAACTGCAATGCCTCGCTGCGCAACCGCGATCCTCCGCAGACGCTGCACGGCTTGTAGACGAGAAACTGCTCGCGCCACTTCTCGCCGCGCTTGGAATCCTCGTCGAAATTGCGGCCGATCCACTCGGCCATGCCGTCCCACGACACCAGACGCTTGCCGCCGGCGTTGGCGAATTCCGTCAGATCGACCGTCAGCGGCTCGGAATCGCCGTAGAGGATGGCGTTCATCCCCTCCTCCGAAATGCTCTGCACCGGATCGTCGAGCGTGAAATCGTAGCGGCGCCCCAGCATCTCCAACAGCGCGAAAAGCATGTTGTTGCGGTACGGCCCGAAGGGTTCGATCCCTCCGGCGCGCAGCGACTTCTTCGGATCGGGAATGATCTTGCTGCGGTCGAAGACCGCCTCGACGCCCAGCCCGTTGCATCGGGGGCAGGCCCCCTTGGGCGAGTTGAACGAAAAGGTGTGCGGCGCAGGATCTTCGAACGCGACGCCCGTAGTGGGGCACATCAGATGCCGCGAATAGTAGCGCATCGTCTCCGTATCGTAGTCGTAGAGCGCCATCGTCCCCTTGCCCTGCCGCATCGACTCCTTGAGCGAAGTCATCAGCCGGTCGCGCGACTCCTCGCTCACGCGCAGGCGGTCGACCACCAGGTCGATCGTGTGGATCTTGTAGCGGTCGAGCTTCATGCCCGTCGAGAACTCGCACATCTGGCCGTCGATACGGGCGTGGAGGTAGCCCTTCTTCACCAGCGACTCGAACAGCTCGCGGTAGTGTCCCTTGCGGCCCTTGACGATCGGTGCGAGCAGCGCGATGCGACGGCCTGCGAAATCGCGCAGGATCAGGTCGAGAATCTGCTCGTCGGAGTAATGCACCATCTCCTCGCCCGTAGCCGGCGAATAGGCGCGCGAAGCGCGCGCATAGAGCAGACGCAGGAAGTCGTTGATCTCGGTGACGGTACCCACCGTCGACCTCGGATTTTTGTTGGTCGTCTTCTGCTCGATGGCCACCACGGGGCTCAGCCCCGTGATCTTGTCCACATCGGGACGCTCCATCGTCCCCACGAACTGACGCGCGTAGGTCGACAGGGTCTCCATATACCGCCGCTGCCCCTCGGCATAGATCGTATCGAATGCCAGCGACGATTTGCCCGACCCCGACAGGCCGGTGACAACCACCAGCTTGTGGCGCGGAATCGTTACGTCTATATTTTTCAGATTGTGTACCCGTGCGCCGAGTACCTCGATTGTCTCCTCTCGTTTCATCTTACTTAAATCGCATCCTGCATCCGAAATATTGTGCAAAGGCAATGCAAACCGAGCGTTAGGCCTAACCCCGCCGGGCTCTGCCGGGACGCTGCCCGTCCGGACCGGAATAAATTCCCGGCAAAGGTAGCGATTTTTCCGCAAACCGCATTCCGCGCACAGTCATCGCAGCAGGAAATCGTCGGCATCGCGCCATGCGGGAAATTTCGTCCGGAACCGATCGAGCGCTTCCCTGTCGAGCCGGGCCGTGAAGCCCCCCTCCGAAGCGTCCGCCTCGCAGAGCGGCGTCCCCTTGAAATCGACGACCGCCGAATCGCCGGCATAATGGTTCCACGGATCGTCGCCCGTGCGGTTGACGCCGACGACATAACACTGGTTCTCGATCGCCCGGGCCCGCAGCAGGGTCCGCCACACCTCCCGACGCGGCGCCGGCCACGAGGCCACGCAGAGAATCGCGTCGTAATCGCTGCGACAACGACACCAGACCGGAAAACGCAGGTCGTAACAGACGAGCGGCAAAAACCGCAGTCCGCCGTATTCGACCACTACGCGCCGCCGGCCCGCCACAAAATGCGCATCTTCGCCGCCGATAGAAAAAAGATGCCGCTTGTCGTATCGCTCCGCACCGCCCGCCGGCCGCACGAAGAAAAAGCGATTGGCGAAACGGTCGCCGCTGCGGACGACGGCGCTGCCGGCCAACGCCGTCGCATAACGTCGTGCGGTGCGGCGCATCCACGCGAGGAGTTCCTCCTCGTCCGGCAGCGCCGTTCGCCACGGTTCGGTGACGAACCCCGTGGCGAACATCTCGGGCAGGAGGGCCAGATCGGCACCGGCCTGCGCGACGAGCTCTTCGGCACGGCGGAGGTTGCGGGCAGCGGCCTCCCACTCCATCGAGAACTGACACAGGGCGACTTTCATATCGACAAAATTACGAATAAAACGGGAAATCCGGCCTGCGTTCGGCAAATCTTTCGTACCTTTGTACGGTACGAATCCCGACAGCCGACCGGACTGCATCCCGGCAAACAGGCCCCGTCTGTTTTGCATCCTGCCTGCGCCGTTTTCGCCGTCGAACCGTTTTAACTATGAAAGCCGGACAAAACCATACGCTCACCGTGACCCGTATCTCGGACTACGGTCTCTATCTCGCCGATCAGGAGGGGCAGGAGGTACTGCTGCCCAACCGCTACGTTTCGCTCGCCGACAAGGTGGGCGACGCGGTCGACGTCTTCGTCTATCACGACTCCGAAGACCGGCTCGTGGCCACGCGCGAAACGCCGCTGGCCCGCGCCGGCGAGGCCGCATTCCTGAAAGTGGTCGACAAGAACCTCCACGGAGCGTTCCTCGACTGGGGGCTTGCGGGCAAAGACCTTTTTCTGCCCAACCGCAACCAGCAGGGCGGGATCTTCGCCGGACGTTCCTATGTGGTCTACGTCTATGTCGACGATGTGACGGGACGCTGCGTGGCGACGAACAAACTCAAAAGTTTCGTCAACAACGAGACGCTCACCGTCCGTCCCCGCGAGGAGGTCGATCTGCTGGTGGCTTCGGAGTCGGAGATCGGTTACCGCGTGGTGATCGACAACCGCCATTGGGGAATGCTCTACCGCAACCAGCTTTTCCGACCCGTGCAGGTGGGCGACCGCCTGCGCGGCTACGTGACCAAAATCACCGACGACCACCGCATCGACGTGTCGCTCCGACAGCCGGGCTATGCCGGCGTGCAGGACGGTGCCGACCAGCTGCTCGGCATGTTGCGCGAAGCGGGCGGGCGGCTGCCGCTCGGCGACGACAGCTCGCCGGAAGAGATTCACCGCCGCACGCAGCTCAGCAAGAAGGCGTTCAAACGTTCGCTGGGCGTCCTGCTCAAACGCGGGGTCGTCGCGGCCGATGAAGAAGGGATCAAACTGACGAAACAGTAGCGATATGGGCAAACTCGCAACCGCCGAGCGCGTATCGCGCGACGCATCCGACAACTTCGTCTTCCAGCGGTCGCTGCTGGCCTACGACCGCGCGGCAGAGATCGTATCGGGCGATGTGTTGGAGATCGGGACAGGAACGGGATACGGCATCGAACTCGTCGCGCCGCATTGCGACCGTTTCGTCACGGTGGACAAATACGCCGCCGGCGGAGACCGCCACGCAGCCAACGTCGAATTCCGACGGATGTGCGTGCCTCCGCTCGGCTTCGGGGACGAATCGTTCGATTTCGTCATTACCTTCCAGGTGATCGAACACATCGACGACGACGCAGCGTTCGTGCGTGAAATCGCCCGTGTGCTGCGGCCGGGCGGACGGCTGATCCTCACCACGCCCAACGCTCCGATGTCGCTCACACGCAACCCGTGGCACGTGCGTGAATACCGGATCGACGAACTGCGGCGATTGCTTTCCGAAGCATTTTCCGCCGTCGAGACCCACGGCGTCTTCGGCAACGAGCGCGTGATGGAGTACTACGAACACAACCGCCGCAGCGTGGAGCGCATCGCCCGCTTCGACCTGTTCGACCTCCAGCACCGCCTGCCGCGCCGGCTGCTGCAACTCCCCTACGACCTGCTCAACCGCATCAACCGACGTCGGCTGCTGCGGCAGAACGAGGCGCTGACCACTTCGATCCGCATGGACGACTACCGCATCGCACCGGCGGCCGAAGGATGTTTCGACCTCTTCTTCATCGCGACGAAATAGCCCGTCCGCAACCGGATAAAAATTCGACGGCCGGAGAGGGATCGCCTTCTCCGGCCGTCGGCATTCGATGCGCGATCGGCTATTTCTGCAAATCGGTCGTATCGGCCACGACCATGTTCTTGTCGACACGCAGCGTCACGTTGCCGTCGACCTCGATCAGCAGCGTGCGCTCCTTGATCTCCTTGACCGTACCGTAAATACCGCCGGCGGTAATGACCTTGTCGCCTTTTTTGAGACCTTCGCGGAATTTCTGCATCTCCTTGCGGCGCTTCGATTCGGGACGCCACATGAAGAGCCACAACACGAGGATCATCAATCCGATCATAATATAGAAGCCCCACGGAGACGGCTGCTGCGGCTGACCGGCAGCCGCCTGTAACAGATTCATCATATTTTCAAAAATTAAAGTTTGAACTTCTCTCTTCGTTTTCCCGCCTCGGCAAAGCCCGAACGAGTTCAGCTCTGCATTCGGCTTATCGAAAACGGCGGCCTTCGGCCTTCGTTCGCCCCGACCGCCCCGGCAACCGACGCCACCCGCAGACGGTTCTGCTCCGTTTGCCGGCAACAATCCGGTTTACGACAGCAAATATAACGATTATTTCGGATTTTCCAACATCACTGCACGTCGGCCTCGACGTAGAGCCGCAGCGGACGCTCGCCGCCGGAGAAATAGACGCGCAGTACCTTGAAAAGCCAGCCCCGCTGGCCGCTCGTATCGAAACGCACGGCCACACGCAGCGTATCTCCGGGCATAATCGGCTGAGCGTCATATTCCAACGAGGTGCATCCGCACGACGATTCGCTCCGGACGACTACGAGCGGCTCCCCGCCCCGATTGCAGAAACCCGCTTCGAGCCGCGCCGTTTCGCCGCTGTGGAGACGTCCGAAACGCAGGGTATCCGACATGTCCGTATGCAGCGATTCGGCCGAAACTGCGATAATGGGGCCCGAAAATGTCCGATGCCCGCTGCGAGAGCCGCAGCCGCAAAGCAGCACGAGCGCCACGCCGACGGCCGCGCAGCCAGCCCCAAAAGCACTCCGCAACCTCCGCATGGCTAAATGAGGCCCCGCCCCGTTTTCTGGATTTTCCCCTCCTCGGTCAGCGCGGCGACCAGTTTGTCGAGCACGCCGTTGATGAAGACGCTGCTACCCGGCCCCGAGTAATATTTCGAAATCTCGATATACTCGTCGAGCGTCACTTTCACCGGAATTTCGGGACACGAAGTCAGTTCGGCGACGGCCGTCGCCAGAATCAGATAGTCCATGAAGGCGATGCGCTCGATGTCCCAGTTGCTCGTGAAGCGTTCGATATAGCGCTGCGTCTGGTCGTAGTTCACCAAAACCTTCTCGAACAGCGTCTTGACAAAGGCCAGATCGTCGTCGCTCTTGAACTTGGGCAGCACCTTCACGTCGGTCGACGAGGCGCGCAGATTCGAGAGCGTCCGCACGACCATCGTCAGCGCGAAACCCAGATCGTCGCTCCACAGGATCGACTGCTCTTCCAAAGCGGCTTCCAGCTCCTCGCAATCCTCCAATTCGTTGCGGTAAAACTCCTCGACGAGCTGCTTGTCCTCCGAGAAGGTCCGCGTCGGATTTTGCATGTAACGACGATAGTAGTCCGACGCCAGCAGCCGGGTATAAAGCAATTTGATGAGTTCAGGATAACGCGCCCAGTTGAGTTTGTGCGACGAGAGATAGTCGTTGACCGTCTGGCTCGACGCCAACAGGGCGATGGCCTTGTTCTCGACGAATTTGGTATTGGGATTCAGATCCTCGTAGGTCGGCAGTTTCTTCCGGCGGGCCGTTTCGAGCCGCGACTCCGCATGGCGGCGGACTTCGACGATCAGCTCCATCAACTGAAAATAGAGATCGTAGGTCTTGTCGATCGATGCGAGCAGTGTTTTCTCGGAGGCGATCATATTAGTCGAATCCGATTTCAGGTGTCCGAAAAGGGCTTTGACGACCTTGACTCGGAGTAATCTGCGGCTTAACATATTTTGAGAACTGGTTGCGTTTCGTTTTGACGCGGCAAAGATACGAATAAGTGAGTACAATGTCAAATTTAATTTGAACATTGCCGAACGGGAGTATCTAAGACGCAGTCAAAGATATGAATTAAGTAAGGGCAAAAGCAAACAATGTTTGCAATTACCCTCGCTTAATCGTATCTTTGGCAGACAAAAAACGACAGAGAAGTGTACGACGTAATCATCATAGGCGCCGGCGCCGCAGGCATGATGGCCGCAGGAACGGCCGCACAGAACGGCAAGAAGGTGCTCGTAATCGAAAAGATGGAGAAGGCGGGCCGCAAGATCCGCATCACGGGCAAGGGGCGCTGCAACCTGACCAACGCCCGCCCGCCGGAGGAGTTCGCCGAGCAGGTGCGCACCAACGCCGATTTCTTCGCGACGGCATTCGCCGAATTCAACAACCGCGCGACCATCCGCTTCTTCGAACGGCGGGGCCTGAAACTCGACTTCGAACGCGGCGACCGCGTATTTCCCCACAGCGGCAAGGCGTGGGACGTGGCCAACACGCTGGAAGAGTGGTGCCGCGACAACGGCGTGGAATTCTGGTTCCACACGCGCGTGACAGGGCTGATGACGCTCGGCGGCAAGATCTTCGGCGTACGTTACATGAACCGCCGCGGCTTCGAACGCAAGGAAGAGGCCGCACGGGTGATCGTCGCCACGGGCGGCGTCTCCTACCCCGCCACCGGCTCGACGGGCGACGGCTACACGTTCGCCAGCGAGACGGGGCACGACATCGAACCGCTGCGTCCGTCGCTCACGCCGCTCGTCTCGCCGCACCCGCAGTTGAGAGAGTTGCACAAGTTGCTGCTGCGCAACATCCGCGCGACGCTCTTCATCGACGGCGAAGCCGTACGCGAGGAGTTCGGCGAGATCGGATTCTCGGAACGCGGCATCGAAGGCGCCGTGGCGTTGCGGATGAGCCGCGACGCCGTCGACGCACTCATCGACGGCCGGCGCGTGAAACTCTCGCTCGACCTGAAACCGGCACTTACGGTCGAAATCCTGCAAGAACGCATCCGCCGCGAAATCGCCGAGATGCCCGAAGAGGAGTTTTTCGCCGAACTGCTCCGCAAGTTGTTGCCCAAGCCCCTGGTGATGCCCGTCTGCAAAGAGTTGGACATTCAGTCGAAGACCTACGTCAAGAAGATCGGCGACAAGGAGATCGACCGCCTGATCTCACTGCTCAAAGGATTCGTGCTGCCGATCTCGGACTATGCGCCGTTCGAATACGCCGTCGTGACGGCCGGCGGCGTCCGCTGCGACGAAGTGAACCGCTACACGATGGAATCGCTCAAAGTCAAGGGGCTCTATTTTGCCGGCGAGGTGCTCGATCTGGACGCCAACACCGGCGGCTACAACCTCCAGATTGCATTCTCGACCGGACGGCTGGCCGGACAGCTCAAACAATGAAACTCGCCGTCCGATACCGTTTCCGCCGCAACGCCGAACGGCTCCGCAGCCACTTGGCGCGCGCACGGTTTTTCAGGGGACACGGCGTGCACTCGCCGTTCGTCTACGCGATCGTGCGGCAGGTATTCATGAAAACCGAACTGGCCGAAGGCGACCGTTCGCTCTACGCCGCCCTGCGCGAACGGGGCGTGAACGAACGCCGCGCCGTGCAGTTGCAGAACCTCTTTATCCATTGCGGATACAACCGGTTCGGCATGAACCGTGCAACCGAAGCCGATCTGTGCATCGCAACCGCCGACACGCCGACCGACCGGCTGCCGCAGCTGGCGGAGGCCGCCCGACGAGAGGGGGCGACGCTCTGCATCATGGAGCCGTATGCCGACGTCGAACGCCGCAACTGTTGCAGGCGTCTGGCGGCGGAACACCCCTCGACGTCGATCGACAACAGGGGTTATCTGCTGCTTTTCAACGGAACATTGCCGAAACAACATTTCAAACTATGACGAAAGTATATACGAAAACAGGAGACAAGGAAACGACGTCGCTCGTCGGCGGCGAGCGCGTGTCGAAGATCGACGAGCGGGTCGAAGCCTACGGAACGGTGGACGAGCTGGGCAGTTTCACGGCCTATCTGAGCGACCATCTGCGCTCGGACGAGGAGCTGGCCGAATACCTCGGCGACCTCGACCGCGTCGCATCGCAACTGATGAGCGTCGCCGCACTGCTGGCCGTAGGGCACGGCGGCGAAGGGAAACTGCCCGACATAAGTCCCGAGGCGATCGGGTATCTGGAAGAGCGCATCGACGCGATGCAGTCCCGCGTGCGGCCGATCACCAAATTCACGATTCCCGGCGGCCATCCAACTGTCTCGCTGTGCCACGTCTGCCGCACGGTCTGCCGCCGCGCGGAACGCGCCAGCCTGCGCGCAGCAGCACTTCACCCCACGATCAGTGCCAACACGCTGGCCTACCTCAACCGGCTGTCGGACTACTTCTACCTGCTGGGACGCGCGCTCACGGAGTATTACAAGGTCGAAGAGACACTCTGGCGCCCGTAACGTACCGCCGGACGCCATGTAAGGCCGGTCGGCAGCGAAACTTCCGCCGTGCCGTCGTCATTTCCTACGAAAAAGGGGCCCGACAGAACATTTTCATACCCGCGCGAAGATTTTTCGAGGATTTGTTTGCAGGTTCGATTTTTTTTATATTTTTGCACCTTCGAACAGCTGGGGACGTCTTTCGGACGTTTCCGGCCGCAGAACTAAAAACTTGATACCGTTATGTACTGGACACTTGAACTCGCATCGAAATTGGAAGATGCACCTTGGCCCGCGACCAAAGAGGAGCTGATCGATTACGCAGTTCGTTCGGGAGCGCCGTTGGAAGTGCTTGAAAACCTGCAAGAAATAGAGGACGAAGGCGATATTTACGAATCGATCGAAGACATCTGGCCCGATTACCCCTCGAAAGACGATTTCTTCTTTAATGAAAAACAGCTATTAAATACCTGTCAATCAATAAGATTGGCAGGGATTTAATTTGTTTGGACAACGGTGTTTGACCGCCTCAAATGGCGCGGTTTGTTTGGATAAAATACATTTTTCGGAGGAAAAATCGGGATTTGTTTGGACAAAATTCATTACCTTTACAGAGGTTTGTGAGTATTATCGCAACCTCTGTTTTTTTTAATTTCAAACATCTCCAGTATGGGACGACCGAAACGACTATATCCATTGGGACGCTATCGCCTGCATATCCGGGGTGAGATCGATCCAGCCAAACAGTATCTTGTCCAGCTTGAATACACCTGGAACCGGCAGGTGATACGCAAGGGCATGAACATCTTTGTCCGGCTGGGCGACTGGAACGAAAAAGCCAACAAGGGACGCGGAGGTGTGAGGGCGAGTTATGGTCCGGAGGCCAACCGGATCAACAGCCTGCTGCTTGCCCGTGCGGACAAGATCGACGGA
>ENA-UOJO01001099-UOJO01001099.1-human-gut-metagenome-genome-assembly--contig:-P57-NODE-1099-length-36420-cov-9.393813_pt1 | contig 36420 bp, 60 predicted proteins | sample MGYA00242351_ERZ723898 | MGnify/ENA metagenome assembly ERZ723898 | reverse complement strand
TGCCGGTCAGCCTCAGCCACAACCTCCGCAAATCGGGCAGTGTCCGCCTCAATGTCTCCCTGCGCCGCCGCCATGTCCCGCATAGCAGTCTCCGCATCGGATATAGCGGCAGTCGTGTCCTTGTATTTCGTCTGCAACTTAGCAAGCGCCGTCTCACTCTCGTTGTAGGATATAACCAGGTTTTTCACACGCGCGTCCTGCTCACCATATACCGCCGCCGTCTTGCTGATCTGTTCCGCAATCTGCCGCGATTTTTCAGTCTGCAGCTCCATTGCCCCCGAGAGCGACGCCTGCTGCTCTTTGAGGTTTTCCATCGGATTTTCCGTCACCTTGTATTGCTCGGCAAGCAGACTAAGCTCCGACCGGTTGACCTTGAGCACGGAGTTGATATTATTTATCGCCGTTTTAAATTCTTTCTCACCCTCGACGTATAGTTTAAATTTCGCTCCGTCCGCCACAACCGCACCCCCTCTCAGTCAAAAATATCATCATTCATTTTGTCCTCCCGCGCCTCGCTTATCATGTCCGCATAGTCTATGTACTCGTCAATGATAGCCCCCGCGCGCCTAAATCCTGCCTCCGTGTGTGTGTATCCTAAGTTTTTCACCGCTAAAATGCGAAGGCGCGAAGCCGTCAAACGCTCACCCTCGTCAACCGTCTCGTTGCCGTCACGGTCAAATACTATGGGTTCCCAACGTTCGCCACCTCCGCGCCGTTTCAGTTTTTTGCTTTCATGCAGTCCGCAAGCTCCGCCACGACAGTATCGCACATAGCAGTGTACTCGGGATAAGTCAGCCGCGCGCCGATGTAGTCGGGAGTTATTGTCTCTCTCTCACCGATGTAGTATCTGTGCTCGTTAATCATCCACGCCGCAACATCCTTGACGCCCGCAATGCCGCTCTCAAACAGCTTCTCAGGCGAGCCGTATTTGCCCTCGATTTTCTCAATCACGTTGATGTCGCAGCGGAGAGTGTATTCAACTCCGTCTAATCTGATTACGTTCATCCCGTCCTCCTATTACGCCTCGCCCGAGAGCATCGACGTCGTAGCTACAATTTTTTCGTCAAGCAGAGCCGCCGCCGCATCGGGAGTGTCAACCCACTTAGACTTGTACCTCCACTCGTCGCGCTGGTTTTTCGACACACGACCGGTGAGCGAGGACGTGCCGTAAGTGATTGTTTGTCCCTTAGTCGCAAAATTGTCCGCGGGTATGCCAAACTTAACGCGCAGATAGATAACCGCACGATACTGCTTGACTCCCGACTTGACGCGCCCGATAACTCCGCCGACACGCACATATGATGCAACGTCCGTCGACTTGCTGAGCACATCTCCGTCTGTTCCCACACTCGCGCCGAGTAGGTCCTTTTCGACTGCATCTTCAAGGTCATCAACCTCAAGCGTCATGTCGCCGTCAACAAACTCCGTGTCATACTCCGCAAGTCCGTCGTCGGCGTATAACTCAGCGTCGGATGTGTTAATGGTCGTATTCATATTGATTCCTTTTCCGAGCACTTTAACCGTGGTTCCGAGTGTTTCGGTCTCAACTCCCGCAGTCGAGGTCGATACAGTCACAGTCACGTATTTCGGCGACCTAAAGCTAACCTTTGCCATAGTATTACCTCATTTCTTTTTTAATTCCGCCAGCCGCTCTTCAGCGTATTTTTCCATCGCCGTGAGCGCCTTGCCCCTGACCGCACGGACCGCCTTAGATGCAAAGTGTGTCGGCTCTCGCCAGTATTGCCCTCTCAGCTCCCGAGCGGTTTTCTTTTTTCTTTTTCCCGTGGACGTGTCAATCTCAAAACGACCGCCCCGCACAGCACCGGACTCAAACGACCTCGCAATCAGCATATACGGTACCCCGCGGGGGAATCTGCCGTAAGGTGGCTCTTGATAACCACCCCAACCGATAGACACGTTGTAGTTGCCGTCCTTGTCGCGCTGCATCGGAGTGATGCCAAAGTGCTGCACAAGCTCCCCCGCTCTCGACTCCGGCAGAAGCTCACCCTGCAAACGCTTTTTCATCTCGTCCGCAATGATGTCCGCCCCCACACGGAGAGTGTCGTCCGCGATCTCAGGGAATTCCGCAATCGCCCGCGCAACCGGCATTGTAAAGTCGTCCGACTCAATAAATTTCGCCAGTGCCACAGTCAACACTCCAGTCTATCTGATATACGATAAGCCGCAAGTCAAAATCTCGTCCGATGTTCGTCACGGCGAAAGACACGTCTGCATCAATCAGAGCGTTAATCATTTTGCCGACAACCTCATCATACTCCGCCGACGTGTAGTAGTAGATAATCCCTCTCGGGCGCATTATCTCCGGCTCGTCGTCGGCGTCAAGCACAGTATCGATTGATGTCTCACCCCAAATTATAAATTGACTCGGCTTTTGCTCCGGCGCAACAAAATGATAAACCGGCACGCCCACAGTCAAGAGCGCATCTCGTACATCCTTAATTGTTGCCATCTCGATATCCCATCCTCTCAAGCGATAAGTCAATTACTTCACATCCCGCGTCCTCGTCACGGAGATATTGAGCTTGCAAGACTCGATATCTCTCCTTGCCGAGTATAGCCACGTCGTCAGCTCTGACATCTACCCCCAAGGCACGTATTCTCACCGCTCGGTCAATGCGTGAGTTTGCCTGTTGAGCCGCGTAATACCTGCTCATTCCGACTGTACGCTCTCCGTACCAGCACACATGGTATTCCGTGAGTTCTTCGCTCATCATGTCTCCGCTTCGCCCCGCGTCTTCCGGCGTACGGCAAAGCCTCAATATGCCCCGATCAAGTATCATGTCTAACCTCCGATAGCCACCGTTCCCGACGAGCTAATCTCAGCCAGTCGGGCATAGGCTCGTTTTTGTCGCGGTTGGAATATTGCCAGCATACATAGTCGGCGGCAAAGACTATATCGCGCGATGAGTTGCGGAGGTGTATACCCGCCTCGTTAAGCTCCCCGATAGCCGCCTTTATGCGCTCCGTCAAGTACAAGTCAAGAGCAGTGTCCGACTCAAGTATGTTAAGCCGCCCCTTGACGACCGCGAGTATAGTCTCAATCATACGCCGACCTCCTCACCTCTCGCTCTTAGGTACCCTCCGATGCCGCATTAGCCGTGTCCTGGGCAAATGTTACCGCAGTTCCCGATACGGCGGTTGTGTTAAGCGAAAATGCCGCAAACGCCTCGCCTGCAATCGGTCTGCCATCATATCTCGCTACACCGGCAAATACAGTCTGGTCGTCCAGGAATTTCACGTGTTCGCTCTTACGGATTTCAACACCGCGTCTCTCGCCAAGGAGGTACTGTCCAAAGTAACCGCCGACCACAACATTCTCCGGCATAAATGTCAGCTCAACTACGTTGCCGCCAAGTATAGGCATGGTGTTGTTTACTCCGGCAACAAGCGCACCGGCAGCGTTGGACGCGAGAGTGTCAACCTTAATCGACGCCCATGTTGCGGGATTCATTACCCAAGTCTTCTCCTCGCCGCCCATGTTGTATACGTTCTTTACGGTGCCGAGGATTTTAAGCATTTCTTTGAGCAGCGCATTGCCGGTCACGGATGTTGCGGACTGCTTGCCGACGTGCGTTGTGCTGAGGTTGGTAAATGTCGGAGCTGTTGACGCACCCCACCAAGCCGGAGATGTAGCCGCGACAAGTCGAGGTACAATTCCGACGGGCATGTTTGTGCCGGTACCGTAAAGAATAGCCTTGTCAATCGCAAGTCCTATCGCCTGACCGAGCATGTCAACCACAAGCGCCGCAAGGTCTTCGGAGCTGTCCTGGAGGTACGGATTCGGTACAGGGATATAACCCGCAACCTTTTCACCCGCCATCTTGACTTGTGTCAGTGTAAAAGCAAGCTCGTTAAATTTGCCCACCGTGTCAGTCCAAACAGCCTCGGGTGCAGCACCGATAATGTTTTGCTTGCCCTCTCCCGTGATAGCCTTGACCGTTACAAGCGGCATCAGCTTAGAGTAATTTGTGATTCTCTCACGGAGTATTGGGAGCATGACGGTTGGTACAGCAAGGGAGGTGTTGGTAATGCCGCGGATAGCAAGATCGCGAGTTTCACCAACCCAACGTCTTACACCCTCATCCTTCCACGCGTCCGCAATCTTTGTTCTGTACTCTGCATTGTATCTGTCCATTGTGATATCCCCTCTCATAGTAGTATTTTGTGTTTTCGGCTCTGCCGGAGTCTGTTTGCCGGAGTGAGCCGCGCGGGTCTCAATCTCACTAAGCTCATCCTTCAGCTTTTTCTCTTCCGCGTCCATGTCGGCAGCGCGAGCAGTGTTTTTCTCCTCGTCCGCACGGATGGCAGCGTCCTCCGCCTCAATCTCTTTTGTCTCACTCTCAAAAGCAGCGCGCTCTTCCGGCGGAGTGCTGTCGTTAATCTCGTCGAGTGCCGCAACAGCCGCCGCCTCTCTCGCCTGCCATTTCACACGCATCTCACTGACCGCCGCAATGTCCGCGTTAAGTGCAGTGCGCTCCGCCTCAATCTCCTTGAGACGGCGTGTAATCAAAATCTGTCTCAGTGCCATTTCTTGTACCTCTCTTTCATCTCAGTTTTCCATCGCCTGAGTAAGTCCGCGTTCTCTCGCCCTCTCGCTCCTACCTCCGTCGCCTCGTAAGCGGGGAAGGTGCAGACGGAAAACTCAAAAACGTCTATCTCACGCAAAGTGTAATGTACGGTCTTCGCGGTTGTGTTGACCTCGCGCGTCTCGTCGCGGATGTACCCACCAAAAGACGCCTGCGATACATCTCCTCTCTTAAGCCGAGCGTATACGTTCATCGCGTCCGCATCCTCGGGATTTACGACGCACCGCACATATACACCGCGCCCGTCGGCAGTAACCGTCGCAGTCCCCGCCTTAGTGCGTCCGAGTACAAGCGTAGTGTCGTGATTTGCCAAAACTCGTATGTCGTTGCCGAGATACTTATCAAAAGCACCGCGGTCAATCGACTCGGTCATAGCAAATCCGTCCCAGTTCTCGCCGAGGTTGTAGTTGTCGTTAAATACCGCAAAATATCCCTCGATAACGCGCTCATCGTTGTTCTCGGACGTCCTAAACTCGCAGCCGCAAGTCCGTACGATTTTCTCATTCATCGCCGTTGTCCCCCTCTCCTTTCAGTTTTTTCTGGTCCCCGAGCCGGTCAGCAGGGATGTAGTTCTCAAGTGCAAGCAGCTCCTCCATGTCCTCATCGGGAGACAAACCGAGCCAGTCTCGCCACTCGTTACGCCTCATCGCCATACGGTCGACAAGCTCCTTGCCCGCACTCACAAGCTCCGTTATTGAGTATGAGTGCAAAGAGCGCGGATTAAACGTAATGTGATAGTCGGGTGAGTATAGCAGTTTGCGCGTCAGCTCCTGCTCGATAACCTGTGCGATTGACATTACCGTCGTAGTGATAAAGTTGTCGTACTCATCACGGTTAAAGTTCCCGACGCCGACCATAAACGCAGGCACTCGATAGATTCCGGCTATTCGCTTGATATCGAGTTCAAGATTTTCTTTGATCGCAAGGTCGGATACGGTCAAAGGCTTGATTTGCTGCAGCTCCATCGTCTCCGCGGGGATAATCCACGGCACCCCTCTGTCGTTAGAGTCGACAAAACGGTCTATCATTTTTTGTCGTCCATCCCGTGTGGATAAGTCCTCGGTCAGTCCGTCAACCTTCATCACGATGGATGGCGCCGGCGACTTTTGGAGCGCGGTTTTCGTCGCGTTAGCCTGGTTAATGCAGTCCACGATTGAGGACAGAGACACCGAGCGACCGCGCCCAATCCAAGGACGTTCCGGATCTGGATTTATCGCAAAATGCAAAATCTCGTCCGGCGAGTAAACGGTCTGCCCTACACGTATTTTGTATCCTCCGTCCGGCAAGTCGTCAAACATCACCGAGGACGGACGCGCCGGCATGAGCGACAGCAGATTTCCGTCCGCGTCAAATCTCGGGACAACGACGCAGTTGCCGTTTCCTACGGTGAGCAGCGTCGACACGATATTGTACACAAACGCCTTTCGGTTTTGATAAGCATTCGGCACGATATCAATCGCCCTGCTTAGTCCATTTACTACCCTCACGTCCCCCGTGTCGGTGTTGCGCATGAGCCGCAGTGTCATGTTTGACACCAAATCGGCAATCGCGTCAACGCACATAGCCACCTCGGGACAGGAGTATAACGGCACATATCCGCCCGCAAAGAGCAAATCCCAGTCCGTTTGAGTTACAATCCCAACCGCGCGGGGAGCGTCCCTCTGCCGGATAAACAGTTTCTTTATCTTGTCCGTTAGTTTCATAATACCTCCGTTTTTCGTTTAATCCCACTCGACAGTGTTTCGACCGAGGTTCTCAAGCATTCTCATGCACGCAAAAACGCTCGCGTCAAAAATATCTATTCGCGTGTTTTCGTCAACCTTGTCGTACATAACCATGTCGTCGGTCTTTTCGATGGCGTGTACGTTCTCCACACAGTACTCATACGCGTCCGAGTGGAGATAGTACAGCACCCCATTCTTAGCCGCGTTTTCGATATAGCGGAATCCCTCGGATTTTTTGTAAAAGTACTGCGGTTGGTCGATAATTTTAAATCCCGCCTTTTTCATCGCCACAAAATACTCACGGCAGAATTTGCGGTCATGTCCAACCTCGGCAATTTTAAATCCGCGCCGTTTCATCTCGATAAACCACTCCACAACCTCCGCATGGTTGACGGTCTTGCCGTTTGACATCGTTAGCCATCCCTCGTCTTGCCATCCAAAGAGCGGTATGTTGTCCTCGTCCGCTTTTTTCTCCGCGGCAGTCACGGGAAACCAACAGTGCGGGATTATGATATTCACTCCGTCGTACACCCCGTAGAGTACCGCCGCCGTCAAGTCGTATAGCTTCGATAAATCCGCGCCGCCGTACCACTTGATAGGCAGTTTTGCCAGCTCATCAAGCGTCCAGTTGTATTTACGGTCGGACGTTTGGAATTCGAAAAGATTAAAATACGCCCGCGCCGAGGACACAAACACATTGAGCGACTTTTGTATAAAGTCCTTTCTCTGCTGCGGATCGTTCTGTGCTTCGAGCGCCGCCGCCGCCATTTCCTCCGGTCTGATAGTCACACCGTAGTTAGGATTCGCCGCCTCGTGCTCCGCAGGATTCAGATAGTCAACATCTCCATCCTCGTTTTCCCCCGCCTTGCAGATAAAAATAAACAGTCGGTCGGAGTAAACGTCTTCCGCGTCCGAGTTCAAAATCCTCTGACACAGCGCGAGACGTTGAGCACAAAAGGTGTGCCGTCCTCCGTCTCCCGCGGTCGATATGCCTATCATCAGCTTGTTTGAGTAAGCCTTCATCGCCTCGCGGATTATGTTGTACTGCTTCGCCGATTTAAAAGCGTGTATCTCATCCGCAATTGCAATGTTGCAGTTGAGCGAGTCCTGCCTGTCGGGATTCGCCGCGAGAGCTTCGATATACACGGACCCGCCGCCGATATGCTCGTTGGAGATAGCGTGTACGTTGTTGTTGTCAAGTATTCGCCACCCCTCCGACTCCGCCTCGTCCTTTGAGTCGTATATGTGGTTGGTCAGATTGTTCTCAATGTTACGGTATGACTCCATAGCCTGACGGAGAGCCGCCGCCACGATGTAAATAGTCGCGCCCGACTTGACGGAGAGAAGCGCAAGCGCCCAGGCAAGAGCGGCAACAAACAGCGTCTTCCCGTTTTTTCGCGGGATGAAAATAAATGCCTCCTGCACCCTCCGCAGTCCCGTCTTTGGATCGTAAAACACGAGCATACCGTATATGCAAAACTTTTCCCACGGCTCGAGGATAAGCGGCTTCCCCTTGAGCGGCACACCTCCAAAATCCTCACCTTTTCGATGTACAAATTGAGTCTCGATTTTCTCAATCACATAGTCCGCCTCGCCGCAGTCGATAACGTATTTACCCGATAAAACGTCCCGTCGGAATCTCGCGCAAGCCCGCCTGGTCTCCACACAAGCAATCTTCCGCCCGGAGATAACATCATCAACATACGCCTCCACAACAGCGGCATACTTGCCCGTCATATCAATCCGTCAACCTTCGGCTTTTTTGTTTTTTCAAACGCTTTTTCATTGAGTTTTAAAAGCCCTCTCGGCGTGAGTCCCAGCGCGTCCTCAAGATTCAAAATATCTCGCCTAAGCGATTCCAGGGCGGAGACAGTCGGTGATTTTTTAACTCCCGAAGGCGTCGACACCTCGCAGTCATAACCCCCGTCACGATGTGAGGTATATAATTTTTTGTACTCTTTTTGTAGCGCAACATATCTATCAATCGTCGGCTCAAACTCCTGCTTGTAAGTCCCAAGTGCCTGCATCCTCGCAATCACGCTCGGCTTGTTAATCGCGTTTCCCATCTCGCACCTCCTTTCAAAGTTCCAACTCTCGCGCGCGCCCGCGCGTGGAGGGGGAAAAAGTCCCCGTAGCCATTAGGGAAGCGGTATCAAAATTTTTCGTCGACCGGGCGGGGTCCTCTTGCCTTCTCCGGGTGACGTTTGTTGTGGCAAGCCTCGCACAGCGACTCGAGATTGCTGTCGACGAGAGATAAGCTCGGGTCCTCGTCTCGATGCACAATGTGATGCACCACCGTAGCCCGCACCGGATTACCGCTCTTGTCCGTCCTGTGATATCTTTTGCATTCCACGCACAAATATCCATCCCGCCGAAGGATTCTTGCCCGCTTCTTTTTCCACGCGGCTGAATCATAAAACCTATCTCGCACGTGCGTGTATCCCTCCCATCTATCTCGGCTGTTAATATTTTACAAAGTAAAAGCGGACGCGAACGGACAGATTATCAGTCCGCACTCGTCCGAGCTTTTGTTAGTGTAGATTCCGTCCCGCCCATCGTTGCCATATCTTGCGCACTCCGTCGGACGTGTTGCCGCCCCCGAGCTTACGCGCGACTCCCTCCCATGAGCGGCACTCGATATATCGCGCAACCGCAATCCGCCTCACAAGTGAATCGTCAATCGCCCCGATGAATCTCTCAACCTCCGCCTGCTGCCGCTCAAGCCTGTTGAGCTTGCGGTCTATCTCTCTTGCAATCGCTTTTGATTTGCCGCCGCGTATTTCAGCGACCCGCGCCTTTTCCTCCGCGATCTCTCTCCTGACCGAGCGATACTCCTCAAGTTGTTTACGTGTCAATGCGCACCTGCCTTTCCGCCTCCGTCACTCTTGCGCAGGCTATGTCATAGTATTTGTCGTCCATTTCAATCCCGATGTACCGTCTGCCCTCGATAGCCGCCGCAACACATGTCGACCCGCTGCCCATCGTGTTGTCGAGCACCATGTCTCCCGCGTCGGTGTATGTGCGTATCAGATACCGCAGCAGCGCCTCCGGCTTTTCGTTTGGATGATATCGCGTGTTTGAGTTTTTGCTTTTAAAACTCAATGCGTTAACGGGATAGTTTGTCACTGTTTGCAAACTTGCACTTTTGTTTTTGCGGTAAACGCTCCCCGTCCTCGGTTGCCACAAAATAGGCTCATCAAGTTTCTTTGTGTTTTGCGGATAATATTTGCCAGAGCATTTGCCAAAGACAGCAATCTCCTCGTATATGCGCAGAGGTTGTATATGCGCCGCTCCAAAGTTAGTCTTGTTGCTCTTGAGCCACACCCACATATAGCGATAGTGTAACTTGCCTTTTAGCCCGTGCATCACGAGTTGCGAGGTGAAAGGCTGCACGCAAAATAGCGCGACCGTCCCGCGTGGTTTTAAAATCCGCGTATACTCCGCCCACAGTTTGTCTATCGGAATTATCTTGTCCCATGTCGACGCGGTTGTCCCATACGGCAGATCGCACAGCACAAGGTCTACACTCTCCCTCGGTATGCGCGGCATTATCTCGAGACAGTCTCCGTGGTATAACTCTCCTCCGAGCATGTCGCACCTCCTCTCAAATAGTCCTCAATCACCCGCCGCGCCTCGTCCGCTCCGTGACAGACTACACACCTGTAGCCTTGTCCGCTCAGTGCCTTTAACATCTCAAGCTGTGCCTTGCTCGGTCTGCCGTCAAGTGCTTTCATCTCGACATACAGTCCATGATATCCCTCTCGAGCGCACGGCAAAAAGAGATCCGGCACACCCGCCTTGACCCCCATCGCCTTAAATATCGCCGCCTCGCGCTTCCCCCTCTTGCCGCCGTTTGGTATGTGGTGGAGCAGTCTAAGCTCAGGATACCGCCCCTCCATAAGCGCCGCCCAGCTCATCACCGCAATCTGCTCCTCGTCCTCGGTCGGTACAGCGCGGATTCCGTTTACTCGCGTTTTCACTCTTTCCTCCTTCGCTTTTGGCGGACAATGCCGTTTTTGTCGCGGTAAAACATGCCGTTGTCCGCCTTGTATATCATATAGCTCACAAATAACCCGCCGACCGCCGACTCATCCTGCACATGGATTGACCCCGGACAAACGGAATATCCGTCGTGCAGTTGTGACACAAACCACTCGTCCTGCGGATTCTCACGGATATAGCGCACGTCTTTTTTGCGGATTTTGTAGTCGTTTTCCCTTACCGCCGGCTTTTGCAGATTTTTAGAAGCCTGCCACCTGCGATAGCTTGTCCGTGATTTTGTGATGTACGTCGCCAGTCCGACAAGTCCCGTCTCGTCAAACTCAAGCGTCCTCGTCGAGGTGTGACCTATGCCCCACTTGTCCGACAGCTCCTCCATCGTCAGCCGGCCCGATATTATCGCGTGATGGTGTATTCGTCCGGTCGAGGACTGCTCAGTAACGACGATCCATTTAAACGCCGACTTGTCCGCGCCCGTCTTTTTGGACCATAGTCGCCCAAGCCGACGCATGTAGTTGTACGCCTGTCTTTGCGCGTCTTTGACCGTCTCCGGCTTGTGCTCGTCGGAGTAGGTCAAGTGCAGCGCGATGTCGTCCGGTGTAAAATTGACGTGGATTAAATCGCTCAGCCTGTGTGCGGAATTTTGCGCGTTAAGTCTCTCCTGCACCTCCGACGTCGGCAGTCTCTTAGCGCCGCGCTTACGGGAGACGGGTCTGACGGGATAGAGGTTGACTCTCGCATAGTCACCGCAGTCCGTGATGTGCTGCCTTACATACTCTCTCATATCCGTCTCCTTCCGACGCGCTTTGACAATGGTTGATTACTTAATACTCCATACAAGCCCGCATTCGGGACGCGACTCCCGAGATTTTTTTGCGGACTATATATAATGTTGAAAAGTTACGACAAAACGGGATTAAATTGACTCGCTGTACTTTGAGCTTGCTTTGCGCTCAACCTTGCCGCCCGTGATTTTGAGCGACGTACCATCGGCAAGCACCAACGACGCGGAGTGCAGCAGCTCTTTGGCAACCATAGCCGCAATCTCAACGACGGCGGTTAATTGTTCCTCTTTGAGCGGCTTGTGCAGAGGATAGAGTTTTTCGCACCCCTCTCCGCACGACGTCTCGATAGCAGTCTTGAGTTTTTCAAAACGCATCACCGACTCTCTTTTGTGCTGCGCTTCCGGACAGTCGCAAACATCTTCCGGCGGCTCGTCTGGCGCACATTACATATTTGCCGCAAAACGGGCAGCTTTTTATTTCGATGTCTTCCATGATTTAAATTTCTCCTCAAATTCGATTTCTAAGGCTCTTTTTTTAACCCATGTGTATATCTGCACATCATCATCCCAAGCCTCGGCGTATGCCAGAGTTCCCACTCTCGTTTTTTTGCCGAGCGCCTTTGAGTTTTTATTGCTCGCATCCAATTCGTTTTTTGTGCAAACAACTTCCGCGGCTCTCTCACGCGCCTCGTCACGGCTTAGCTCGAGTTTGCCCATGAGCAGCTTTATGTATCTTTTGCGCGTCATTTTAGCAAGCCTCCTCCGTACACGGTAACGGCATCCATGCTATGACTTCGTCGTCAATCCCGCTGATTACCTCACTATACACGCCGACTTCCCACCATCCTTTCGGCACGATAAATCCGCCTTTTTCGCCATCCTCTGCTACATCTTCGTTGTCATACCAATCCGTGCCATTGTCATCCCAGCAGTATTTACTGTCATATTCGTTGATTTTGCCGTCCTCATATATACCAATCGTGATATGCTCATACTTTTTTCCGCGCACGGTGCTCACTGTATGCAAGAGCACTCTTTCCTCGGCTTTCGGCATCTTTTCTTCGATGTTTATCCAACTACCAAAACTACTTCCCATGTTTTATACACCTCATTTTTCTTCTTTCCTTTCTTTTTTCTCATATTTCCATCCAACAACCGCCGCGTCGGGTCTGCCAATCCGCGTAAACTCCGGCACGGTCTCATGCTTGCCAAATCCCCATGAGATGTGCCAGACAGCTCCGCCCCATGTTCCGCGGCATATCCTGTGTACACGGATTTTCTCGTCGCGATTATATCCGCCCGTCTCCGCAACCTTGACAAGCAAGATCAGCGGAGTGTCCTTCGGCGGCATCGTCTCCTGCGGTCTAATCCAGTTTCCGGCGTTAATCAAGTCCGCGCTTTTCAAAATGGCAGCTCCTCCTCATCGGCAAGTTCCGGCATTTCCGTCGGCGGCGGATATTCTGCGGGTGCTGTCTGCTCGGTCGGCATCTCGGCTTTTTTGTCGACAAAATGTACCTCTCTCGCGTTAACCTGCACTCCGTATCGCTTGACTCCTTGCTGGTCCGTCCATTGAGTGTTGACAAGCTCACCGACGACGTAGATTGACGAGCCTTTGTCAAAATATTTTGTCACAAACTCCGCGCGGGACTCCCAGACCTGCACCGTAAAAAAATCCGCCCTCTCTTTGCCGTTACTCTTTTTGTTGACGCAAATTGTGAATCGACACACCGCCTTGCCCGTTGCCGTTGTTTGGAGCTGCGGTCTCTCAGTTAGCCGTCCCCCGAGGTGAATCTCGTTGTAATTAAAATTTGCCATCGCTCACACCCGTCCGCACTTGTGTCCGCGCCCTTTGACGATCAGCTTGCCACACATCGGACAGGTAGTTACCACGAATTGCTTGTTGAGCGCGTCAAGCTCCGCTTTTGCAGAGAGGTAAATTTTCTGAAAATCCGCCCATCTCACAATCGGCATACCCTTATGCAGTGCCTCCTCTATCTCGACACGCGCACCGTTTGACTCCGCCCAATCGTTAAACACGCATACGCCGTCAGCCTCGCCAAGCATGGCAAGCGTGATACGGAGATACTCGTCATACTCAAGTCCGTCCGGTAAAACCGCGGGACTAAGTACGACATATCCCATCTTGCTAAGCACCTGCTCCGCAAGTCCAAATTTCTCACGGTAATTTTTGTCGTGAGTGACCGCGCCGCTCAAAAAAACTACACGCATTTCCTCCGCCGCCTGTTTCACTTTTTCGCTGATTTCGTAGTTATTCATCCTTGTCTGCTCCTTTCTGCTTCTATACCCTGTTCCATTCCGCAAGCGTAACCGTCGTTGTATGCGCTCCACACATCTTCTTCGGCGTATACAAATCCTGCTTCGCAAAGCTTTCGTGCGTATTTAAACAGAATACAACTCCTCATGCAATTATTTGCGCTTTTTCTTCTATCTGGACAGCTGACACAATTTAAATCTCTGCAATCTTCATACGCGTCATACATAACTTTTACCATCGCCTTTTGTATAGATGGAATATCTATATCTGCAAGGTCTTCGTAATCTCTCGTCGGCATTTTATTCGTCCTCTGCTATAAGTTTTGATTTTATTTCTCCATATGATGTTGCGGTTACCAGTATATTGCCGTTTCTTAATGTCAGCATAGTATACGTCTCATCCGTCTTTACACGTGCAAATCCTCTTATCTCGCCATCGCTTAGTACGATGTCGCCGATTTCCTTTGCAACGCCGTTTTGAGCCGGGTAAATTCGCGCGTTTTTTAACTCAATAAATTTCATCCAAACCTCGCTTTCGTTACCGCTTCACAAAATTCGTCGATTTCGCTCTGCCAAACCGTTGTGTTGCCAAGCTCCCGCCAAATCAGCGGGAATCCGCCTATACCGTCAAACAGACTCGCCATAGTTGCACCGCGCTCAAGATGTTCCGCCAGTCTGCCGAGGACAAATCTCCACGGCGGCAGTGCTATGCTGTTTCCGCAGGCTCTGTATCTCGCGGAGTCTGTGCTTTCCTTGCGCAGCTTGCCTTTTGAGTCTGTCCATGCTCCTATGTCAGTCCATCCGTCGGGATATCCTTGCAGTCTCTCACACTCAAGCGGGGTTATCCGTCTTATGCTATATCCACACTGCACCGCTCCCGGTCTTTTTGCCACGAGCGGCGGTTGAATATCCTCGGCAAACGTCGGAGAAAACTTAGCGTTAAAACCTTGATTAAATGCGTCTCGCCCGATTCCGTGGCAATCGGCAATCACAATCCCACCTTGATTGCTCGATGGATTTCCCCCGCTTGTATCGAGAGTGCGCGATGTCTCAGCCTCGTATATGCCGCTGTCGGGATTATCAGACAACATGGAGTTTGAGTTTTGAGAGCAGATTCCGTACGCTTTTGTCTGCCTCATGATGTACGGAGTGTTGTTGCCACCCGTACCCATGCGCGATGTCAGCGTTTGTACATTGCCATCCTTCGACAACTCAACTCTGCTGTCCGCCCCGTGGTTATCGACTGCGCAAACCGCCGGGATAGCACCCGCCCTCAGCGTAGGTGAGCGTTCTTCCTCAAATCCAACCGACCGCGCATCTGCCGAGTTTCCATCGCAAAATCCCGCCGACACATCCCATCTGTCAACCATAGGCAGCGCACCGTGTGATTCCGCCCGGAGAGTTTCCGTTATTTCTCCCGTGCAAGCTCCGCGATTCGTGATTCCAGCGCATTCCGCAGCATCTCCGGCAATCTCTTTCCGCGTTGCTCTGCTCTCCGCAGTATTCCGCGACACGCTTTCTCGCTCAAAGAGTATTTCGGGAGCGGATTCCCCTCCAAAATCTGCGACAAGCGCGATTCGACGGCGGCGCTGGGGGACTCCCCAAAACTGTGCATCGAGTACACGCCAAGCAACGGAGAATCCGTCTCCCATGATGCAACCGCTTGTTCGCCATTTTCCTCGCGGAGGTCGAGGTACAACGGCGTTTTCGTCCGCGACTCTGACCGTTTCTTCGAGGACTTTTCTAAAATCTTCTCCTCCGTTTGAGGTAAAAGCTCCGGGGACGTTTTCCCACACCATGTATCTCGGGTACTCTTTTCCATATGTCTCGCGCATCTCCTTTATAATTCTAATCTGCTCCATAAAAAGGTTTGAGCGTTCTCCGTCCAGTCCCGCGCGTCTTCCCGCAACGGACAAGTCCTGACACGGCGAGCCGCCTATTATCACCCTGACAGGACGAGCCGTCCTGCCGGATATTTTTGTTATGTCTCCCAAGTGCTCTATCATCTCAAAATCCTCCGCATATTTTGCCTGCGTACGTCCTGCATAATCTCGTCAAAATCCGCGATGCCGCCGACAGCCGCCGCTTTGACAGGCTTATCGCTTGCACCCGCGCGGATCATCACACTGTCCTCGTCCGGCATCTCGACCATCTCTATCCCGTGCAGCTCCAGCACCGCGTGAAGCTCGTTGAGCTGTTTTTTCATCCGCCTGTCCTCCGCGAGGTCGGCTACGAGAAAACTCTCGAGATACCCGCGGATTTTCGGCGCGATTATGTTGTATAGTTTCTCAAGCCGACCCGCTCCGAGCTTGTACTCATCGCGGAGATAGAGCAGCGTTGACGCGACGTAGATTTTGAGCGCCCGCTTGCCGTTGACCGTGTACCATGCCAGCCTTGCCGAGTGCGCCGCAGTCCGCAACTTTTTGTCTCGGTAAATTTTCACCGCGTCGAATCTGTCCTCCGGCACAAGCGCGACCAGCTCCCAATCGGTAAAACCAATCGCGCGAAGCTCACGGTCAAGTACGGTCTGCGTAGTCTCGATGCCGTCCGTCAGCCGCGCCCGCTCATCTCCCTTGCGCCGACCTTTGCCGTTGTCCTCGTATACCCTCTCAGGTGTATAGTCGGCGACCATCTCCGTCAGTCCTCCACGGCTCTCGTCAAAAAACCGTTGAAGGCGTTTGTGTCCGAATCCGTATTCCTCGCGCAGAGTCACGCCAAAAACCGTGTCCGTCCACTCGAGCATCCACATGCCGTACTCCTCCATAAGTCTGTTTTCTCTCTGCGAGTACGCCACCGCCGCCGCAGCACACCTCATATCTTACCTCCGTAAGCCCTCTCAAGTGCCGCGTCGAAAAAGTCGTCCGTTGAAAAGCTCGTGTTTTCCTCCGCCTTTTTGTCGACAGCCGACGAGTTGAGATATCCCGCGAATTTGTTGCCGAAAAGCGTCTCCGGTCGGAGATACTGGTGCATCTTAGCCTCCGGCAGCCACTTGTCGCACATAATGTCGATTACCTTAATCATGTCGTCGACAGTGTAGCCTTCGTTTATCGGATGATTCATCCACTTGCGATGCTCAAGGGTCTGTGAGCGGAATCTCTTGCCGGTGCGCTCGTTGAGGTGGTTTATAATCCGCTCGTACTCCTCATCGGTCAGCTTAGGCTTGTCGGCGAGGACCGTATTCGCTCGTGCAATCGCATCCTCGAATTTTTGATATCGCGCGTCCGTTTCCTCAAGGTCAAGCGCGTATTTGAGGATGTGCCAGAGTATCTCGTTTTTTTCGTCATTGCCCGTGAGCATGATCTCACCGAGCAGCTTCCGCGGCACTATAACCGCATCCTTCATCTTTTTTGTTTTGTCCATGTTTTTTTGCTCCTTGCAAACGTGATATTAGTATGATATAATAGAGCAGTAAGTGTTTCGTGCGCACTTACTCTCGCGGCAGGTCGGTCTCATCCTCATCTGCCGCCTTTTCTTTTTCTCCCAGCTCGTGGCGCAGGTTTCCATCCGCCAAAAACACCTTTGCCGGGTCTGCCTCGGTAAAGCTGTGTCCGCATTTGTCCGCCAGCGTAACTACGTAATACGTCTTAGGATAACCGCGTATAAGCAGCTCGTCCGAGGTAAATACTCGCGTGATTCTCACAATCCTCGTATAGACTATGCCGTCGTGTATCACGGGGAATCTGCGGTATGCCGCGCTGTTGCACTCCTCAATCGTCACGGCGGAACACCCCGAGCGGATATGCCAAAACCACAAGTACGCCATGCACCGCCGCCATGATTGCCGCTGCCTTCGGCGCTTCTTCGACAAACGCGACCACCGCCAACGCGCACAGCAATATCAGCACGCAATACAAATCTTTCGCCAGCCCTCTCATCAAATTAACCCCCTTTCTCGCGCGAGTACCGTATAGGCGTCAAGCATGAGCTTTACCTCGCGGAGGTACTCCTTGCCGGCATACGCAAAATGCTCGTTACCTTTGTACCATCTGTAGCGGTAATTGCTAATCCGGCTCATTATCGCGTCATCGCTAAACTTAGCCGCACGGAGAGAACTTGCCCTCTCACGCACCGCCTCGTCGTGGTACTGCTCCGAAAATCGCGCGACCTCGTTTTCTGTCTCCGTGATTTTGATTGCAACTTTCTTAGCCATTTTCCGCGCCCTCCAAAATCTCCGCCACTTTTCCGCGCTCCCTAACAAGGTCGTCAAAAAGTGCGGTGAGCTGGTCCCATGTCAGCCCGTCGAAGTCGTCCTCCGTCGGCTCGGCGCACCGGAAAAGCGGAATGGACCCGTTGAAAGTTCCATCCGGATTCCTGCCCGCCGCAAATCCGACACAGACGAGATCTCCCACTGTCACTGTCGGTTTGTCAGTCATTTTTCGTCTCCTCCGCGTCCTCGGTCTTCTTGTCGGTCGGCTTGGGCTTTTCTGTGCTCTCACGCGCGATAACCATACCCTCGGCAATTCCCGTTATTCTGATTCTGTCGTCGCTCGTCAGTTTTTCAAAGTTTTCGCAAAGTCCGTCGAGTATCTTCTTGTCTTTTTCACTCATGTTAATATCTCCTTTTATAAAATCACTCTTGTTGATTTGCTTGACTTAATTATATCACTCCTGTTGATTTTTGTCAATAGTTTTTTGAAAAATTTCTTGACAAAACTCAACAATAGTGATATAATATAATCGTAAGGAGGTGGTTGACTTTGGGGTCAATCGGAGAGCGCATAAAGCAATTGCGAAAAGCTCTAAATCTTACTCAGGCTGAGTTTGGTCAACGACTCGGCACTGTCGCTAACATGGTGTCGATGTGGGAAAAAGGAATGCGAATACCGAATGAGCGTCAAATGATTTTGATATCAAGCGTGTACAACATCCAGCGAGAATGGCTCGAGGACGGAACCGGTGAAATGCAGGAGCAGCCTGCCGAAAACGACGAACTCGCGCAGTACCTCGCAGGCATGATGTACGACGAAGCGCCGTCGGTTTTAAAATCGTTTTTGACAATCCTCGCACGGACAACGCCGGAAGAACGCGAAGTCCTCGCAAAAATCATGTCGGAAACGATATCCCATTACACGGAAAGCGAAAAAAATGAAAAAGGTGAGAGTTAATCTCATCTTTTTTATTGCAAAATCTGAATAAATGTGCTATAGTCTATTTGTCATATTATTTTTTTAATGAGGTATTTTATTATGCGTACTTTTAAAATTGCCCTCGGCGCGGTTTTGTCTGCCCTCGGCTTGTATTTTGTTGTTTGGTGTTTTCTCAATCCCGCGGACGCCATGCCTTATCCGATATTTGCGGTTACTCTGATATCCGCAGGCGTCTTTTTATTGGTCAGCGGAATCCGCGGCGAGACTCACTCTGACAGTGAGGACGGAGAGCATTATTGCCATCTCCACCGCCACAACCCAGCCACGGAAAGATGCATAATGTGCAATCAGTGGACTTGTGATGTCGGAGCACATCGAGACAGCTACGGTCGGTTAATCTGCCCTCTCTGCCACGACAAAATAGCGCGGCGCGATTATGCGGAGAAAAACCATATACCGTACAAGAGCAAAACAACCGCCGTGCTCCTTGCCATTTTCCTCGGATGTCTCGGCATACACCGCATTTACCTCGGCAAAAACAGCGGATTTGTTTTTTTGATAATTACCATTTTTACATTTTGGTCGGTGTTTATCCCGCTTGTACTCGAGCTTATCGCGCTCATTGACTTAATCACAATCGCCCGCGGTGAGTGGCAGGACCAGTATTACCGCGACCTCGTATAACGCAAAAGAGAGGATTTGACTCCCCTCTTTTTATTTGCGCTTTTGTAAAATCCCGAGTATCAGCTGCTTCACCAGCTTCAGCCCCCTCTCGTCGCACAGCTCGAGCAGCGCGCGGATTTCTTTCAAAAGTTTTTCTTTTTGCATTTTTACATCCTCCCGTATTGATTTTTGACCCCCTTAATGATACAATGGTCTCGTACTATTTTTGTTTGATTATATTATGCCAAATATTGGTAGCGCTGTCAACCCATTCGACAAACGTTGTCAAAACTGGTGTTCTTTCGAGGTTTTTTACATGGCTTTTCAAAAAATTAAATCTGTTCCGCCGGAAAACGCGCTCAATGCGGTCATATACGCACGATACTCCTCCACCCAGCAAACGGAGAACTCAATTGACGGTCAGCTCCGCGAGTGTAACCGTTTTGCGGATCTCCACGGATACCGAATAATCGGCACATACATTGACCGCGCAAAATCCGGCACGTCGGTTGAGGAGCGCACCGATTTTCTCCGTATGATAGAGGACGCAAAAAAGCAGCAGTTTGCTTATATCATAGTCTATCGCTTCGACAGATTCGCCCGCAATCGCTACGACTCCGTGATTTACAAAAAACAGCTGTCGGCGGTCGGCGTCCGTGTTATCTCAACCGCCGAGACTGTCGGAGACGGAGACGAGGCTATAATTTTGGAGTCGATTTATGAAGCGATGGACGAGGCATACTCGCGCCGACTCTCAACCATCACAAAAAGAGGACTCAAAGAGACGGCGCGAAAAAATCTGTGGACGAGCATACCGCCGTTTGGATATCAGCTCGTCGACCGCCGCCCCGAGATTTTGCCCGCCGAAGCTGACGGTGTGAAAATGATTTTTGAAAAATATCTCGAAGGCGCGACAAAAAAAGAGATAGCGGACGAGCTCAACCGGCGCGGACTCAAAACCAAAAACGGCAATGCGTTTGATTACAAAAAGCTCGACTCCATCATGCATAACCGACTATACACCGGAGTGAGCGAGTACATGGGAGTCGAGCGCACCTGTCCCGCCATCATCTCGACTGAGCTTTTTGACGCGGTGCAGGAAAAATTAAAGGCGAGCGCAAAATACTACGGGCAGAAATCCGAAAACACACACTATGCGCTGTGCGGCAAGCTCTACTGCGGATACTGCGGCAAAGCGATGGTCGGAGACGCGGGAACAAGCAGGACCGGCACGAGATACAATTACTACTCCTGCCCCGGACGCAAAAAGAAAAAAGCCTGCCGCAAAAAAGCCGAACGGCAGGATTTTATCGAATGGTACATCTGCGAGCAGACGTTAAAATACGTGCTGACGGATAAGCGAATAAAAGAGATCGCGGCAAAAGTGGAAGAGCTTGCAAAATCTGAAGCAGACACGAGCGAGTTAAAAGAGGCGGAGCGCCGGCAAAACGAGCTGAACAAACAGCTTGACGAGCTGACGGCAAAATTTATACAGGCAAAAAGTCAGCGAGTGATTGACAAACTCAACGAGCAGGCGGACGAGCTGGACAAACAGCTGACGGCGGTCGAGTCGGATATAGCACGGCTGAGATTGAGAGTGCAGCACACAGTCAGCGCGGAGCAGGTCGAGAGATATCTACGGTCCTTTAAAACAGGCGACCTCCTGAGCGAGGACTTCCGCGAGCGCGTGATTAATACTCTGATACAATGCGTGTATCTCTACGACGATAAGATTATAGTCTATTTTAACATCAAGGGTGCAAAGTCCATAACGCACATCGACGCAATCCGTGACGCCGAATCCCTCGCTGGTTCGGATAGCTCCCGCTGTGGGGAGCTTGACGCGAACCTATCCGAACACATATATATGATATATGCGCAAGGCGCGATAGGTTGCATAATAAAAATAGAGCGGTAAGTCCGCTCTATTTTTTTGCTCACCATCCTTGATTGGGGTCGACCTCGCTCGGCGGAACATCATCGTACTCCATCTCTTCAGTGGTTATTTTAATCGGGTATTTAAGTGCGAAATTGTCTTCTTCGTAGCACGCCATCATGATTCCAATCCATCTTTCATCATGCCACTCGTCACGCACAACCAACTCGCCGTGATAATATTTAATGAGCTGTTCGATGTCTTCTTTGCTCGGTTTGCATACCCACTCGCCCACCAGCATTTTACCAATGATTTCCGGAATCATCGACCTATTCCATCGTGCGATAAGCTCATATACGTCGTAGCCGCCGAACACTCCGTAGCCTTCATAGTGCGTTTCTTTTATTGACTTTCCGTACTCGTTTTGAAATTCCGGCGGAACGAGGAGGAATGAATCTCTCCACTCGTTATCAATCAAACGCTGTTTTTTGTCTGCAAAATACCAACTAAATTGTCCCATTTGTTATCTCCTTGATTTTTGTTTTTGTTTTATTCCCTCGCTGTTATTATATTATACCACCGATTCGGTGGTATGTCAATAGGTTTTCATAAATTTCTTTTGATTTTCTCAATTTATTTTTTGTATCTATAGACAAAACTGCAACAAAAAGAGACGGTTCTCGAAACCGTCTCTTTCCATTTATTTTTCCTCCGGCATGGTAATCACATCAGCCGCCAGCAACTCAAGTACGTATCTCGGCGGGGCAGTCACTCCTGTATCCCAGTTTTCTACGCTCCTTTTTGGCACCCCGTATTGAGCGGAAAATTCTGCTTGCGTCAGCTTGCTAATTTTGCGGATATGTGCAAAGCCAAAGTCGTGTGCAAGCTCCCAAATCGTGTTAAGTGCAACATGGAGAGAGTTGTCTTCCTCAAATACCTCAATTCCTTTTTTTTTGAGGTATTTTTCTTCATTTTCACACTCCGACGCCAGAATCAAATCTTTGTGAAAATCAATCAGCTTCATTTCCGCCTCTCAACTCCGCGTATATTTCCTCGAGGTTGTGACACGAGCCTGTATCGTATACTTCGCGGAGCTGGTATTTACCTTCGTCGATTTCCTCCGGCGCAGCACCCTCAAGCACTCTCTCATATATGCCCCATTCGTCGCTTTGTATTGTCTTGCCGGAGTAGTTCGCTCTTTCTTTATTCCATGATTTCTCCACCATCTTATAGACCAGCATGAGATTCGGACCGTCAAAACCTCTGCACACGCCGACTGTAACCTTGCCGTTTTCGACAAATACCTCTTTGACAGGAGTCCAATAATACCAGCCATCTTCTTTTTTCATCATTTCCATATGCATTTTGATAAGTCTTGCGAATTCTTCCTTAAAATTTTTCCATGAGACTTCTTTTCCGTCGATAACAAGGTAGTTAACCCCCGGAAAGGCGTTATCGCGAATTTCACGCATCTCTTTGAGCCTTTTTTCGATTTCATTTTTTGTCATTTTCGTCTTTCTCCTTTTTTCTTTCTCGACATTTGCGGATTTTTTCGGCATTCCATGTTTTCTCGCCGACAACATACGAGTGTCGGTCATACGGCAAAAATGTTTTGAGGGACTTTTCTTTGATTCCTAATTCCTTCGCAATTTCTGCTCGGCTATAGCCTTTTTCGGCAAGCTCCGCCACTTCTTCGGCTTTTCCCGGCGGAATGATTCCGTTGGTTATGAGGATGCGGCAAACAACTTGATAATTTATTCCCGCCCGCCGAGCAGTTGCAGCAACACTACCGTTTTCCGCTTCGTATATTTCGAGTATTTTTTGTTCACTTATCATTTCGCGCTCCCACTTTTTTTAGCCATTGGGTTCCTCCTTTTGATTTAATAAACAAAAAAGTCGGAGTTTCTTTACTCCGACCGTGATATTCAAATTGCCGTTAGGGATGCCAATCTCAAGCGGATTGACTATAGATCTTGTAGGATCACCCCCGCACACGCGGGGAATAATCCCTAACGGTGACTTAATTATATCTCACAATATCGGATTTGTCAAGTGCTTTTATAAATTAAATTGAGTCATGGGGTGTTATGTACACATTGCCGCTAAAAAGATACCCTGTTGTCATGTCATAGTGAGCTTTAACACCACTTGGATAGCAGACTTTCTTTAGCTTTCGCACTTCTCCATGTATGCATCCGAGTCCTCGGGTAACTCTGCCTCTTTCGTCACACGGATCATCGCAAAGCCACTTTAAACCGTTAATAAAATCTTCCTTGTTTATGCCTTGGTATTCGTGCCAATTTTGGTAAACTCTTGACTTGTCTTCCTCAACAAGTTTTTTCTTGACTTCAAAATAGTATTTATTCATGTTTTTTCTCCTTTGATTTTGTGATACCTCCCGCCGGAGCGGGAACGCGCTGAGCTTAAACCCTGTTTATAGTCGCTCAGCCGACCTTACCAGCCGCGTTCTGCCGCCCACTTTTTGCCTGCCTCAACTCTCCAGTCGTCGGGATCGGCGAGGTCATAGTCGCGCACGGCTTTCCGTGCCTCGGTCTTCGTCACAAACCATCTCTCGCGGAATGCGCCTTGCTCTTTTTTGTACCAGCTCATTGCCGCGTCCCAACTGCGGAATTTCTCAACGTCGGTGTTGTATGAGTTTTCGATTCTACCGTTGACCGCGCTGATTCCGTATACAACCTTGTTTTTTTCAAAATATTCTTTTGCTTCCGTGACTGTCATTTTTGTTTACTCCTTTTCTTTTTTTGTTTTATATTATCACCAACGATAGCCCCAGCCTTTCAGCTCGTCTATAATTTCGCCGGCGTTTGCTGCTGTAAACACCTTATGTACTGTGAGTACATGATTCTGTTTGTAAATGTACTCGAGCGCTTTCGTTTTGTCTCCGCCGCACTCGGCATCCGCGAGGTTCTGGAGGCTTTCTTCAAACGCCGCTCTTACCGCGGGGTCTACCGTCTTATCGTTAAGTCTTTCCTGTGCTGCGATGTACTTTTCAATATCTTTTCTCACATCCGGCTCCATCACCCATATCTTACGAAGCTTTTCGGCGTAGGCAATCTGTCTTTCCGTTCCCTTTGTGATTTCGGGGAAGTTGTACTGTTTAATATATTCGACTGCCTTTTCTTCGTTGTACTGCGCTCTTTTTTCTTTGCAAAACATTTTATTTTCCTCTTAATTTTTGATTTGTTTTATTCCCTTGCTGTAACTATATTATACCACCTATTCGGTGGTTTGTCAATAGGTTTTTATAAATTTCTTTTGATTTTTTTGATTTATTTTTGTGTCTATAGACAAAACCGCAACAAAAAAGACGGCTGTTAAAACCGTCTCTTTTATTTTACTCGACTATGCACTCATAGTATTTTGCGATCTTGTCCTCTCCCGCGTCCTCGTCGTCAAGGAAGGCGTGAGCCATCTTAGCGTAGTAGTCAACCGTGTTGACGTTAAAGTCTTTTGCTATTTCGTAGTAGTCAGAGTACATCATATTCATTGCAGCGTAAAATTCGGCAGGATCGCAGTCATATCCGTGCTGCCGTCTCACCTGCTCCGTCTGCTCAAAATTCCAGTGTCTCCCGGTCGAGCCGTCGGCGTTTTTCATTTTCTCCGTCCACTCGTCCGCGTCCTCACGGGTAAACTTGTCGTGCTTTTTCCCGCGTCTGCCGTAGCTCTCACGCTCGCGCCCGTCATAATCGCGGCGGTCTCTCATGTCGTACTCGCCGTAGTAGTCTCGCTTGCCGTAGCCGTCGTACTCGTCATAGTCAGGCTGCCGGTGGCGGTCATAATCATGGTATCTGTCCTCGCGTCTATCGTATCTGTCATAATCGCGCGGTCTGCGGTCATAGTCTCGCTCGTGTCTGTCGTAGCCGCCGTATTCACCGCGCTTGTCCTTGCTACTCGACATCATGAGCAGCCAGTTTGGATTCAACTTTTTCATACGGTTTCACCTCCCGTTGTGGTGGTCGGTGCTGTGCCGTTGATTGAGCGCAGGTCGTTGTTAGGCGCACAAGCCGGTTTGCCGAGCAGTCTAAAGCTGCCGCCCGTCGGTGTGGTGATTACAACCGCGCTATATCTCGTCCTCGTCCTTATCGAGCAAGCGGTCAGCTGAGCGCAACAACGGTTGGTCAGCGGGTATAGCGTAATGCCATCTCCGATTGTGACGTACACGGGAGCGGTGATTGTCGTCGCCGTCGGAATTGCCTGAGCGACTACGACACAATATTTTTCCCCCGCGTTATACGCGCCCGCCGGGAGATTGATTATCAGATTGCCGCCGGTAAAGGACACCGACTGCGACAGAATGAAGCGCGGACAAAGTCTGCATACATTAGTACAAGCCATTTTTTATACCTCCAAAAAATCAAAAGGGAAGCGGTACGCCGCTCCCCCGAAATCGGTCACGGCTCAAAGCCGGAGTTGTGAATCAATAGTTGCCGCAGTCGGAACAGCCGTAGTTGCCGTACTGCCAAGGTGCCGGAACGTTGAATGCGGGTACGGGAGCCTTACAGCCGAGCTGACTTACAAGATACTGATTCTGCGCCTGCTGTGATGCGGCAAGCTCAAGTCCAAATATCTTCTGTGCCTGAGCTGCAATCTGTGCGTCCTTCGTCGCTATCTCCTGTGCCGTCATTCTGTCGGATATGCCACGGAATCCGCTATTCATTGCGTCGATTATGTCGCGGGTGTTGTTAGCGGCGTTAGTGTTAATCGCGCAGGTGTCGGTTGCCATGCGGTAGCCAACGTCGGCAAATCCGCGCTCCATCGCTCTGCCGTTTTCGCAACAGCACTGCTGGAGCTGTGTCGCAAGAGCCGCCTGTCCTCTCTCAACACCGTTAAATCCCTGCATCATAGCCACATTTGTGTCGTTAAATCCCTGCTGTGTCTGATAGCCGAGGTTGCAAATCGCGTTGCCGACGCCGTGGAAGCCGTTGAGCATTGACGAATTCATATCGTAAAATCCGTCGCAAAGTCCGTTTTGTACGCCGCGGACGGAATTCTCCAGTCCGTTGAATCCAAACTCGCTCTGTAGGTCTGCGCGGGTAAGTCCGCCCTGAGTGCCTGCCGCCATTACGTAGGGGAGTGCGCCCATGCCCGAGGAATCGCCGCCGTTTCCGCCGAAGCCGTTACGTCCCCAGCCGAAGATGATGGCGAGAATGATTACCGCCCAAAGCCCTTCATTTCCGAAGAAGCCGCCGTCACGGTTGTTGCTGTCTCCCTGACCTGCGAGGAAACCTGTCAAAAGTTCGTTGCCCATGTTTTTTCTCCTTTTCGATTTATTCATCCGCTTTCGCGTGATGTTTAAAATTAATTTTTGGACAGTTTTTTAATCAGGTCTCCAGTCAAACCGAAAAGGGAAGTGTTATTTGTTGACATTTGCTTATATTTGTTGTTATTTGCTGATACCGAGTGAGCGCATTAAATCACCAAGGTTTATGCCGCGCTCTTTCGCCATGTTTTGCGCCATGGTCTGTAGCTGGTGCGCGTCCTTGCCCTTGATAAGCTCGACGGCTTTTGCGTACTGCGCCCCTTGTTCCGCGAGATTGCCGAGGATGTTATTAAGGGGCTGACCTGCGCCGAGAGCCTGCATTACGAGCATTGCGGGATTAAGGTTAGGCATTTTCTGTTACCTCTTTCTTTCCCTGAGTGGGATTTTTCATTTTTTCCACCTCCGTTTGGAGGGCGGCAAAAGCTGCGCAAAGTTTGTCAAAATCCGCACGTGGCGTGTAATCTGCCGTGTCCTTAGTCGGAGCTGTCGGAGGCGTGTACGCAAAATCCGCAAAATCCGACGCGCCGGTCTGCGAGTTGAATCTCTTGAGATATATCATGCCGTGCGCCATATCGGGCATAATCACTCCCGCCGCCATAAAATCGCAAGGTGTTGCGAGTGCTTCCTCACGGCTTGTGACCGGGCGGCAGATAAATCCGCTCTGCACCTGCGGTTGTGGTGCTGTCTGCTGCGGTTGTGGCTGTTGAATTTGCGGATTATAACCCGTATAGTACGGATTTTGGTTATAACCAAAGTTGTACGCCATATATCCCTCCATACAAAAAATCTCTCTGTATCTGATATCATTGTACCATCGCAGAGAGATTTTTTCTTTCGTTATTTTTGCGTATATTTTGCGTTTATTTTGCCTTGTTTTTGCAAGAGACGGACGAGCCGTATCAGTGCCGGTTTGTGCCACTTTGATACCGTCGAGTAGTCGCGCCCGACAGCATCACACACGTCCTCCAGACACCCGCGCTCCACATAGAGGATTTTGAGCAGCCGTTTGTACTCCGGTCGGAGATTGCACTTGTCGATAGCCGAGGATATCAATTCCGTATCGTCTATCTCCTGCACCGCATTTTTCTGCCGCACGTGCTCCGTCAATCTCTACGCCTCCTTGTCCTCACTTTCTGCTGATTCAATAATGCTTTTCACGCCCTCCGCGTCAATCCGCGCCGCGTCAACTTTTGCTTCGCCGTAGATGTAGCCGATAATGGAGCTGATAGCCGTGATTGCACCCGCAACCTTGCCCGCGATTTCTCCGTAGTCGCTCTCGCCCACGCCAAACGACATTGCCACGCCGATAATGATGCCGATGATTGTCACCCACAGTTTTCTTGATGTCAGCTTCTGTTTCCAGTTGATTTTGTTGTCCATATTATTCTCCTTTTTCATCTTCATAAGTTATTTCTTCCTCTCCGTAATCGGAGCGATATTCTTGTTTGATTTTTTCACGATTTTCCATTGCTGACTTGATGAGATATCCCACCACGCCGCAGCCCATGGGAGCGCCGATGTATGTCAGCAGTCCGTCAAGAGATGCCATGTCTGGAGCGATTATCAGCTGCACCACAAGATAGCACATTCCGAAAACCGCACCCACAAACCACAGCTTCACAATTGCGGACAGCGTTCTCTTTGAGTATTCAACGTCTTTCTTTTTCATGACTGCGTTAAAACTGCGTTAAATCTGCGTTAAAACGCAATAATGTTGTTGACCGCACGACTGCCGCCCGTTGACCGTCTCTTGATTCCCTCGACACGGATATATGAGCCGCCGCCGTCAAGAGCGATAACGTCCTCAAAGCCTTCGCCTTGTATCTTTCGCCAAACCTCGCCGGACTTGATGTAGTTTGCCGAGGTGGTTTTGAGAGTGAGTACCCATATCTCGCCGCTTCTGATGCCGAGCATGTTTCTCGACGTGCCGTAGGTGGTGGAGCTGTCCCAGCCCTCCGCGTTAACATAGCTCATGTCGACAGGCTTTTTGCCGACCACAACAGGCACTCCGCTGACGGCGTACTTGATTCCCGACGGGATTTTGTCAACACGTTCGATTGTCGGCTTGCCCGAGTACGGCACGAGCAGTGTTGACACCTTTTTGCCCGCAAACTGCTTTGTCGCGTTGTCGGCGATACTGTACACAAGGTGGTTGCCGTAGACGTGTTCAAAAAGATTTCCCTTAGCCGCCGCCGGAATTTCCTTGATATCGCACGCGAGATTAGCGACGGGGAGCGTGTACACCTCGCCGTCCTCCGAGCGGTAATTTGCGAAGAAGCCGCCGTTGATGTATCTCTTCACTCCGCCCTTGCGCTTGTCCGCGTCATGATAGATTATCGCAAAGTTTTTAGCGCGGGTGTACGTAATTCCGTCCTTGTCATAGCTGTCCTTGATATTGGTGTTGCCCTTTTTGCCGGACACATCGAGACTGATGTTTGTGTTCACGTTTTTTTCTCCTTTTGATGTGGATTTGATGTCGTACTGTCCCCACTCGTTAGGTATGCCGAGATATGGTGTCGGGTCTACGGATTCACCGTTTTTGCGGACCTCAAAATGACAATGTGAGCCGAAGGAATATCCCGTGTTGCCCTCGATTCCTACTACGTCCCCCGCCTTGACCTTTTGCCCGACTTTGACTTTTCGCGCCGCCATGTGACACATAAAAATCTTAAGTCCGTCCGCCGTGTCAATGCGAATGTAGTTGCCCCACTGCCATGTGAGATTGCTCTTGTCCGTGATGATTGTCGACGAGCCTATCACTCCGTCACAAGGCGCAACAAGCGTTTTGTCCGTGCCGCTGAGGTCTACGCCCTTGTGATAGTCTCGCTGTCCGTTGAGCGTGCGCCAGCCAAAGTGTGATGTGAGCGTGACCTTGCCGCTCTTGTAAGGCAGATTCATTTTCATTCCGTGTCACCTCCGTTGTGCGGCGGCTCCGTCGGCAGTGCCATGACCTCATTGTAGAGCTGTGTCGCGACGTCGTTGCCGCGGAGCGCGTGATAAGCCGCATAGGCGCGTTTGAGTGCTTCCTTTGCGTAGATGGGGCAATATCCCCTGTCGAGATACTTGTCGTGATTGCGGATTATCTCTGCGCGGAGAAGGCACTTTAAACCTTCCTCGAGCGCACTTTCACGCTTTTTTCGCAGCTTGATGTATGTAACAGCCCATGTTACCGCTCCGCCGCAGACAAACGGCACCGCCCACTTGACGATTGTTTCTATTAGCATTTTTTCTCCTCATTATTTCGTTATCAAGAGAGCATTAAGCCTCCTGCTTCTTCGATTAGTACCCAATACACATACATTCTGCGGGCTGTTGGAAAAGAGCCAAGCTCTTTGTAGCCGCTTCCGCCCTCAACATTAAAATAATCCTTTTGAGACGCAACGCAAATGACAAGCATATCGCCGACATTCACTGTCAAAACGACATCATCACCGCCAACTTCAACAGGCGTTTGTCCATCTTTAGTAAAAGCGACGACATTTACGCTCGATTTCACAGCAAACTCAACTGCTTTTCCGCCCCCACCCGTGGGAATCGCACGGATACAAGCAGGCAAGTCCTCGATTTTCGCTCCGCTGGCGACCGTGCCGCCTTTTGCGGTTATGGCGGAGATAATGTCGGTTTTTGCTTTCGATATCCGCGTTAAATTTGTTTTAATTTCAGTTATAACTGCCATATTTCACCTCATATAGCCGCCAGAGCCGCGCGGATATCGTCTGTAAGAGATACCGTGCCGGTGCCGTCGTGATAACCTGCGGGGATGGTTACGCTAAGCTTAGTAAGTCCGTCGATGGTGAGCTTCTTTGCACCCTGATTAACCATAGTACCTTCAACAGCCGCGCCTGTGCTGTCGACAAAAACAGCTCCGTCAAGCACTTTGTCTGCGGTTGCCGTTACGCCGGACACGTCCTTGTACTTCGCAGGAATGGCGGCTACTGTAACCTTAGACAGCACTTTTCCCGCAGTCGGCGTAATATCCTGCGCCTTTTCTGTCGGAGTAGCAGTCTTTGTCTCGATTGTGATTGATACCTTGCCTGTGCCGCTGTGATAGCCTTTCGGGACGGTGTAGGACGTGTCTGTCACGCTGAGCGACTTTTCAACAGCTCCGTTGTTGGGCATTGTACCCGCAATAGTAGTGCCATCCGCTCCGACTATGGTCTTTGTAGCAAGCACATCATTTTCCGTTGCCGTGACGGCTGACGTGTCGTTAAAATTGTCCGGTATCGCATTAACCGTCACTCCGGATAGCGCATAATATCCCGCATCCGGTGTGACCTGCTGCTGCTTTTTGGTCGGCGTTACAGTCTTAGCCTGCGTGTTGTAGTTACCGCCGCCCGAGACACCTTGCACAGTGCCGCTGCCGTTGTGATAACCTTTCGGGATGGTGTAGCTCTCGCCTTCCTTAACCTGCGCCGACACAGCACCGTTATTGTCTATGCCGTCGATTGCCGTAGCACAGTCCGCAAGTTTTGCCGTAGCCGCCACAAGCCCGAGTGCGACAAGCTTTGTGCGTATAGTGTTTCGCGCGTTGGTGAGTGCCGTCAAAAGTTCTTATGTTGTTGCTGCCATTTTCAAAAATCCTCCGTTAAATAATCGCAAGTAATGCGTTAATGTTTCCGACAACGAGATTAACCCCCGCCGATGTGATAGGTTTGGTGTTGTCCTGCTCGGCGCTATCGGTAGTATCTACTGACAATATGCCGTCTTTCGTGATTGATAAGTTTTTTCCGACAGTGACAATGCCCGCTTTTTCCGAAGTCGCGATATCTACGCGCACCGGATTTTCGTCGAGGTATTTGTTTACCGCGTTCTGTATGTCTTCAGGCGAGCCGCCTCCCTCAGCCGACAGCACGCCGTCCTCGTCCACCTTCAGCCCGCCGCCGAGCGTGGAAAACGGCTTGTTCTGCACCGCCTCCCATGTGGGGGATGTGATGCTCTCGAGCATTGCTATAATCTGCTCGTATACGTCGGGTGCCGGATCGGGTATAGGCTGACCGAGGTAGTCCGCGATACTGTCTTTGACTTTGAGACAACACGGACAAGTGGTTTTGAGTATACTCGGTTTTTCCGCCGCGCCTGCCTGCACACCGACAAATATACGCCTGTGTTCTCCCGCCATCATAGGCACGCCGCATGAGTTTCCGTTCATCACAACCGCCTGATAGCTGCCGTCCTCGCAGACAAAATACACCGTCTTGTAATTGTCCGTCCACTCTTCGTCAAAGTCAAACTCAATCACATAGTCTGAGTTGTGAGATATAACCTCCTCTCCCTCTGTAATTGTCGGCACACGTGAGCGCACCGTGATGTGGATAGTTGTTAGCATTCATTTTCACCTCCTTCAGATTTTACAAACAACGATGTACGTCCCTCTCGCTTTGGCGATGTACACCTTGTCTCCCGCCGCAAAGGTCACGCTTTTGTTGTACGGGTACTTTTTCGTCGAGGCAGTCGTCTGCCCGGGGAATATCAGCGTAATGCCCGCCGTAGATACCGCCCCAACCGTCGCAATCTGGTGAGCCGGTACACCCTCAGCCTCCGCCTCGTACTCCCTCTCTTTTTGATAGTCTATCAAAGTATAATCCTCCTTGCCTTGTGTTCCATCGTGCCGCCCGCGGATATCGGTATTCTCCACTCCGTCTCCGTGTAGATTCCAACCATGTCTCCAAGCTCGAGCGCGACCACGTCAAAAGACTCATGCTCCGGTACGATCGCCGTCCGAAAAACTACCGCCTCCGTAGTCTGGAGCGACTGATATTTGAGTTTGTCCGCGTAAGCCTGCAACGCCACTTGTGACGGGATGTTGTCGACGTCCTCCGTGTAGAGTATCCGCCCCATCTTGCTCACGGAGTACGGCGAGTCCGCGCTGTCGTTGATTGACGTCGCCACCATCGGACTGTCAAGCTCGGGGTTTTCGCAGGTCACGCGGAAAACGTTGCATTTAGAAAACCTGTCGCGCGTTATCTCGTAGTAGTCTTCGATAAGACTGTACTCGCCGGAGTTGTATATGTGGTCTACCGTCGATATGCTCGGCTGCTCGTATTTTGTGAGCCGCACCGCGCCGGAGAGATCCACCCACGCGGAGTTGTATGATATCTCGGCGAGCAGCTGATTCACAATGTCGAGCACCGGCGTCCCAACCTCCCAATCCTGCCGGTCAGTCGCAAAGGTGTAGCTCGTGCTCTCCGCGTCGATGCTCGTCACTCCACAAGTCGTCAGCAGATTGACAATCGCCGTAATGTAGTTTGTCCCCGCGGCAATGTACAGCGGAGTTTCAATTTTTTTGCGCTCCGCTAAGTAGAGCAGGGAGTACCCCTCAAGTGTATACCCCTCCACTCCGTCGCTCCGCGTCTTTGTCTCCGTTGTGATTACAAACACACCGCACGGATAGTCAACATCGTTAATCGTGATTATAGGTCTGAGCCTGTCCGTCAAAAAATCAATCTCGTCCGAGTAATCCGCAAAGTTGCCGCGGATAGTCATTTTGAGCGCGGAGTCCGCAGTGTTCGCAATCTCGACGGACGAGTCCATATCGTGGAGCGTCGCAAAAACCGCATTGTTGCGCAGGACCTCAAACCGCGCCGCAAACGTGTTGTAATGCTCGTGTATCATATAGTTACCTCCTCGTTGTAGTCAACCTCCGTAATGGTGAGTTGAGCCGAGTAAATCCGCGCGTATACCGCTATTCTCACGTCGTCGACCACGCCAATCAATACCCCGCCGCGAGTGTCCTTGTAAATCATCACACGCCCGACAGTGTTGTTGAGCCGGAGAGCCTCGTCGCGAGTTTTAAATGCATATTCCGCCGACATCTGCCGCGTCACATAGCCGGAGTTGTACGCAATCGGCTTAGTCCGTCCCGCGTAATGCTTGTATACAACCTGCCCCGACCGAGAGTAATTGCGCACCCGCTGAGACAGACTGTACCGCAGCGGTATCCACACCGCATTTTCCGCGTCATACATACAGTCGTTTTGCGGAGTCGCGTCAACCACCACATTTGCGGACTGCGCATAATATCCCGTTGTTTTCACCGCGCGGACAAAATATCTCGTCTCGCCGTTTGCCCCTACATCGGTATAGGTTTTTGCCGCCCCCGCATATATCGCCACCCCGTCACGGTATACTATGTACTTCGCCGACGTTCCCGCGTCCACCCAAGATAGAGCGACAGCGTGAGTTGTGACCGCCGCAGTAAGCGTAACCGCATCCGACTGAGCCGAGTTTGTTATCTGCACATACTTGATGTCCGTCCAGTCGCTCCATTTGCCGTTTGACGCCTGAGTACGCACCTGCACCGGATATAGCCCGTCCGCATATATCTTAGGTATTTTGTGTGTTTTCACCGCCGAATAAACCGCGCCCGAGTCGTAGTCGGCAAATCGTACCTGATACGCCACCTGCGCCGAGCTTGTCCAGCCGATGGTGGGCTGCGACTTGCCGTCACAAGTGACAGTCGACGTGCCTGCCTGTATTTTGCAGACAAAAGTCTCCTCACCGTAATAGTCAATCGTGTACTCACCCGAGAGACTGTACGCCGCATACCCTCTCACGCGCCATTTTATAACCCCCTCGGGCAGAGTGTTTGCCGGTATCGTGTAACTGTATTTTTGCGCCACCCTCTCAATCGTCGCTTTTTTCGCAAGTGACACCCACGACTCCCCGCCGTTGGTTGAGTAGTCGATGTCATACTTAGTCGGGTATGAGCCAATCGCCAGCCCGTCAACAGCCGACACGGACCACGTCAGCACAATGTCCTCACCGCCCAGCTTGTTCTCCCCGCCGGAAGGCGACTCGGGAACACACACGGGGAACTTGAGCGTGAGCACCATAGTGGCGTAATTGCTCCAGTACCCCGCCGCCGATACCGCCCTCAAGCGCACATTAATGTCCTCGCTCGGTGCCGATATCTTAGGGTAGTTAGCGACTCTCATCGTAGTTCCGCGTATGCCGGAGATAGCGTCTTGTGTCGAGTCAAGGCTAAAATTTTCTCGCCATACTCCGTGATCATCGACCTCGCACTCAACCCCGTTTTGTTTGGAGTCAGAAAACTGCGAGTAATTCCAGTAAATGTAATATCCCGACTGACACATAGTCTCGCCTGTTGCATTTTTCATTGTTACGACAGGCGGTATAGTGTCATTGGTGTACTCCAAGGTATACTCTATGTAGCATCTAACACCATCGTGATATACGGCATTTTCGTTGAGCGATTCGTCTGAGGACACCACGCCCAAGCCATATGTCATTATTTTATTTATCACGCTGCTGTCAGTCACCTCAACAGTTTTACTCACGTAGCCTCCAACACTGCACGATTGAGTAGTAATATACGTTGCATTGCCAGCCGCTACATACCACGATTGAGCAGTATCGCCTTTGCTGTTGAGTACTCCCCATTTAACAGTTGTGGACGTACTGTTAATCTCCAAAGAGCTTAATTTTAGCGTAAGGGTAATTTTCGTTATTTTTGAGTAATCGCTCAACACATTTGCCGATTTAGGGGGAGTCACAAGCAAAACCCCACGATAGACATAGGCATAACTGCTATATACATCCTTACCCGCATAGGCGTATTTGCCGTCAGACATACTATATGTTGTGCTGTTCATTGTGCTTTTTCTATATGTTTTTCCACTCGCCTCACCCGTATAAGTAGCCATCGCCGTCACCCCCTGACATAGCCGGAGCGTACCACCTGCCGCTGAGCCTGCGCAAGTCTCACGATGTCGTTAAACTCCCGCACATCCGCCGCGCGTATCTCCACATTGTAATAGTTCGACACATTTCCTCCCGACTCAATCCGCGGAGTCACGCCGTTAGGATACACCTCCGATCCTCTCGGCAGCCGCACAATCTCCGGTCCTTTCTCACCGACAACCGACCATCCCCCCGGAGCAAACTGCGTACCGGTTGCGTAGCCAAACATTCCCTTAAAATTGCTCCACGCATATTTGAGATAGTCGTTTGTCGCGTTGTTATCAAGTCCAAATAAGCTAATGAGCGCCGCGCCCAAGCCCTTTTTGACGTTTTCCCATTTCGACTTAAAATTGTCAAGCGTTCGGTTTACATTGTCCATCGAGTTCACAAGATTCTCGTCAAGTACCTTTCCCGTCGTAACAGCCTCCTCACCGTACTCTCTCAAAAGCCGCCCGCCACTCTCAACAATCGGATTCACTTTAGACGCTGCCTCGCCAAAAATAGCCTGCATCTTCGCCATTCTCTCCGTCTTGTTAGAGGTCTGCGAGTATACATCAATGAGATCGTAAAATATCTCGTCAACGTCACGCAGATTTCCTTGAGCATCGTAGAGCGCAACTCCGTACTCGTTCCACGCATTCATCGCCTCGGCTACAGCTTCCCGCTCGTCCTCCGACGCGTTTTTGAGGTCTCCGAGATGTCCCGCGTATTTGCCGACAACGTCATTTGTCTCCTTGATTTTTGAGTACAACGGATTGATAATCTCGGATAAGCCATCCATAGAGCCGCCCGCCTTACCAATGGCATACTCAAGCTTTTGGTAAGCAGTCGTGTCAAGTCCGAGCAGCTGCGCCGAGTCCTTCATATCGCTAAAACTCTGCGTCGTTGAGTCAACAATCTTAACGTACCCTCCGAGAGCCGCCGCAACAGTCCCGACACCTCCCGCCACAGCTCCGATGCTCGACGATACTCCGCCCATCTTGCCGAGTATGTTGTCAAGTCCGCCCGGTATGTTAATACCAACCTCGCCCGCTATGTCCTTGACGCCGGACAGTATACTGTCAAGTCCGCCGCTGCCTTTCTCAAGCTCGCCGACCTTCTTACGGTTTTCCTCAGCCGCCGCCGTCATGTCGTTAAGCGATTCCGTAGCCTCGTCAAGTTGCTTCCGATAGTCCTTTGTTTTCTCCGAGCCTGTACCGTAAGCTTTCTCCGCCTTTTTGAGGTCCTCCGTCAATCCGTCAACGTTTTTCTGTTGCTTTTTTATCGCCGCTCCCAGCTCCTCATAAGTCTTGTTGAGCGCGGCAATGTCTTTTTTGTTTTGTCCAAAAGCACGACCGCCGTTTTCTACGGATTGCGCAATCTCATCCATCTGCCGGTCAGCCTCAGCCACAACCTCCGCAAATCGGGCAGTGTCCGCCTCAATGT
>ENA-UOJO01001065-UOJO01001065.1-human-gut-metagenome-genome-assembly--contig:-P57-NODE-1065-length-37173-cov-29.925535_pt1 | contig 37173 bp, 27 predicted proteins | sample MGYA00242351_ERZ723898 | MGnify/ENA metagenome assembly ERZ723898 | reverse complement strand
ATATAGCAATTACACTTTTACTACTCTTATTGACCGTTTCACAAGTCTGCGCACGCTCTGCGCAATTTCATGGTTGTAAAGGAACCAACTTATAAAATTTGAACTATAACGCTCAATCAATAATGGCAGCTTGCGCCGCCGGTCGGCAGTGGACCCGGCTGTCCGTATGGCCTTAGGGTGTACCCGAGTTTTCAGATGCACCCAGCCCCCTCGGGGCGGTCCTAGTTAAATTGCTTTGAAAAGACTTCGACACGCTTCGTCTCTCAAAATCGTGTGTGATTTTATCATGCAGAAAGCGATTTGTCAATGATTTGACAGGAAAAAGCTCAAAAAACCTTCAAGAGTCATACTTATCGTCATCCGACAGAAAGTGCCGGCGCGGCATAACATAAAAAGAACGGCCCCGGTACGCAGTCTGGACGTACCGGGGCCGTTTTGGCTTGCTTTAGCGCTTGATGTCGTAGTTCATGTTCATCAGGTTGCGGATGGAGCTGACATCGTCGGTGATGTTGGCATCGCCGTGGATGGTGTGCTTGATGGCGCTGCTTGCCACCGCAAAGTTTATCATGTCCATGGCCTTGTAGTTGTGGAGCATGGCGTAGATGAGGCCGCTGGCGAAGGCGTCGCCGCCGCCCACGCGGTCGAGGATGTTGAAGGTGAACAGCTTGCTCTCGAAGGTGTGGCCGTCATACCACATAAAGGCTTTCAGGCTGTTCTCGCTGCCGCTGTGGGCATAGCGGACGTGGCGGGCGATGCACTTCAGGCTGGGGTAGCGCTCGATGAAGTGCTGGAAAATTTCGTCCTGCTGCTCATAGCTGGGCTGCAGAGGCACGCCGTCCTTCCAGTCGCCCTTGGAGTGGTCGTTCTCGTCCTTCCACAGGTGGTAGGGCTCGATGCCCAGCAGCACGTCCACATAGGGCAGGCACTCGGTGCAGAAGTCGCGGGCCTCGTCCCAGGTCCAGAGGGTGGAGCGGAAATTGCCGTCGAAGCTGACGGTCAGGCCCTTTTTCTTGGCCTCCTTGAGCATATCGATGATGAGGCCGCGGCAGTTGGGGGCCAGAGCCGGGGTAATGCCGCTCAGGTGCAGCCAGTCGAAGCCCTCCAGCAGCTCGTCCAGATCGACCTGAGAGAAATCGTATTCGGTGATGGCGCTGTGCTTGCGGTCATAGATGACCTTGGAGGGGCGGATGCCGTAGCCGGTCTCGAGGTAGTATGTACCCAGACGGTTGGAGGGCGTCTCATCCGGCTCGGTGAGGATCATGGGGGTGCAGTGGACGTCGTTGGAGCGCAGCCAGCGCACGGCGCTTTTGCCGAGGCTGTTGTTCGGCACGACGCTGAAGAAGGTGCTGTCCACGCCGAGGTTTGCCAGCGCGAGGGCGATGTTGGCCTCGCTGCCGCCGTAGCTGGCCTCAAAGTTGGTGGCCATGCGGAGCTTTTCGTAGTTCGGCGGGGTCAGGCGCAGCATGATCTCGCCGCAGGTGATGAATTTTGGTCCGGTCGTCTCGTGGCCCAGAATGGGGTTGAAATGTTCCATAACGGTCCTCCTGTTGCTCTTCTCGGGCATTTGAGCCGCCGCCTCTCATATACCCTTCTTGAGACGGGGCGTTTGGTGCTCAGCAGGGCAGCCAGACCCCACATGACGCACATCGTTGTATCCATTATAGTGCTTTCGGAGAGGATTTGCAAGGAAAAGAAAAACACTGTGAGAGAAAATTTGGCAGGATTTTTGTGGATTGTGACGGAACATCCCCGCCCCGCAGCCTCGGGGCAGAACACAAAAGGGGCTGCGGCCAAAAAGGTGCAGCAGCCCCCGAGGGAAAGTATTATTTCAGCAGGTGGCTGTAGTCTGCGCCGCCCACGGTGAGCCGGGCGGTACCCAGGTTGTGGGCAAGGACCACAGAGGTGTCCTCGCCGCCCATGGCCAGCAGTTCGTCCACCGAGAGGGTGGTGGAGCAGAGGATGGTCTGGAAGGTGATGGTGTCGATGCCCTCAGCCCGCAGCTGGCGCAGCGTGGACAGCGAAATGCGGAAAGAGGCCGTGAACCGCCCGACGCGGAGGGAGAGGATGTTGTTGCCCCGGATGCTGGTGTAGGAGGTGCGCTGGCCATCCTTGCCGGTCACGACGAGGCCCGGGAAAACCGACTCCTGCACAGACACATCCGCAGAATCGCCGCCGGTAGAGCCGCCACCCGCAGTGTCGCCGCCAGAAGGAGTAGGCACATTGTCGCCGGGCAGAGGAGGAATGTCGTTTTTATCGGAGTCTTTGCGAGTGATGGAAGTGCCCCCAGCAAGGCCGGTGAATACCTGCTCGTTGCCGTTGGTACCGATGGCCACATTACCTTTTCCAGCGGTGGCTTTGATCGTCACTTTGCCCTCGAGGGTAATAGCGGTATTTGCGTCGCTTTTGAAGCCAGTACCGATGCCAGCGCCGCCAATATCGGCTATTCCTTTTTTTGTACCGCCGCCGACCGCATTGACGGTGGGACTGCCGTTCTCATTGCTCCTGATGGTGATTTGATTGCCAGTGCTATTGCTGTTGTTTTTAGCGCCATAACCGCCGCCGATGCCCGCGCCGCCTGTGCCTCCGGCAGCGTTGACTTCGGTGTTGCCCTCGATGGTCACATCGCCGCGGCCTTCCTTGCCGCCGCCGATGCCTGCGCCTAAATAACCGCCGGTCGCATTGATCTCGCCGCCGCTGATGGTCACTTTGCCGCTGCTGTAGTCGCCGCCGCCGATGCCTGCGCCATAATTGCCGCCGTTTGCATGGATCTCGCCGCCGCTGATGGTCACATCGCCGCTGCCTTTGAAGCCGCCGCCGATACCTGCGCCATATTCTCCACCGGTAGCCGTGATCTTGCCGCCAGTGATCTTTACCTGAGCGTCATTGGCGGCGCCAGCGCCGCCGATGCCTGCACCATATTGTCCACCGGCAGCCTTCAGACTGCCGTTCTTATCGTTGTCCTGAATGGTCAGTTCGCCGCTGGTGTCGGTCTTGTTGTGTTCCAGGCCGGCATGGCCGCTGCCGCTTTTCAGGGTGTTGCTGCCGTCCAGCTCAATGGTGGTATCGCCGCTGCCGGTAACGCTTACGGCGGCGCTGCCGGTGCTGCCGGCATCGATGTTCAGGTCCTTGAGGGTGACCTCCACCTTGTCCTTCTCATTTGCGGCGTTGATGGTCACCGTGTTGTCGGAGGCGGTGTCCTTGTTGCTGCTGGAGATGATGGTGCCCCTGTCGTTCTCGCTTTTGAGCGTGCCGCCCTGCTCCACCTTGTTGGTGCCTGCCTCGGTGCCTGCCGAGATGGTGATGCTGCCATCCTCAATATAATAGGTATCCGCAAAGGCGGGGAAGGCCGCCCCGGTAAGCAGGGCAGCGGTAAGGGCCAGTGCGGCGGCCCGCTGGGGCAGGGGACGGGTTTTATATACCCCCCCCTAAAAAGGTCAACGGACGGCCCAGGATGCGCATGGCCAGCTTGCGGTAAGAGATCATAACAAATCCTCCCTCTTTTGAAATGGGGCAGCAGACGCTGCCCAAAAACAGTCTCTGACCCAATTTTAGTATTTTGGGAGGCAAAAATCAAGAAAAACTGCGCGAATCGCCCTTTTTGGTGCGTGAATCGCAGCAGTTCACACCCCGGTAAGGTCAAAGCTGGGTGTATACTCCTCCCGGGCGCTGCTCTTCTGCTGCATATAGCCGGCGGTCAGCCCCAGATCCATGGCATAATTGACCACCCGGCGGTACTCGTAGGTGGTGATGCGCCGCCCGATGCCGTGCTCTGCGGCCTTGTAAAAGGGGGTGTACTGGCTCATGACACTGGGGATGAAGCAGCCGGGGTCGGCCTCGTTCCATGCGGCCATCTGGTCGAGGACGGCAAAACTGTCGTCGATGTGGCCGGGCAGGGCCAGATGCCGCAGGATGACGCCTTTCTGTAAGATGCCCTCGCTGTCGAACACCGGATGGCCCGCCTGCGCCATCATGGCCTCGATGGCGGGCCTGGCCTGGGCGAAGTAGTCCGGCGCAGAGGAAAGCTCGGCGGAGAGGGAAGAGGAAACGTACTTCAAATCGGCCAGCCAGATGTCGATAGAGCCGCGCCACGCCTCCACGCTCTCCACCGTCTCGTAGCCGCCGGTGTTGCAGACGATGGGCAGACGCAACCCCCCGGCCCGGGCGATGTCCAGCGCCGCGATGATCCAGGGCCGCCACTGGCCGGGGGTGACGAGGTTGATGTTGTGGGCGCCCTGCTCCTGTAAGTCGAGGAAAATTTCGGCCAGGTGCTCGACGGTAATTTCTTTGCCAAGACCCTCGGCGCTGATGGGGTAATTCTGGCAGAAACAGCACTTGAGGGTGCAGCCCGAGAAAAACACGGTGCCGCTGCCCCGGGTGCCGCTGATGCAGGGCTCTTCCCAGAAGTGCAGGGCCGCGCGGGCGGCTTTCAGGGTGCCGCCCGCCCCGCAGAAGCCTGTCTGCCCGGCGGCACGGTCTGCGCCGCAGCGGCGGGGGCAGAGGGTACAGGAGACAGGCGGCGTTGTGGAAATGTTTTTAGACATATTGTCCAACTCCTATGAGAAAGAATCATATTAAATTATCCGAGGCTATTATATCATTTTTGCCCACGGAAGTGGTATACTAAGATTGAATATTGCATGTCATGCAAGAATACTACATGATCTGGAGGACACCATGCGTACAGAGACCGAAGAGATCCGGGACAACCTGAAATATCTGAGCCTTCTGGCCCGGGACTACCCCTCGCAGGCAGCGGCCGCCAGCGAGATCATCAGCACACAGGCACTGCTCAAGCTGCCCAAAGGCACCGAGCACTTCATGAGCGACCTGCACGGCGAGAACGAGGCGTTCGTACATATCCTGAACTCCGCTTCCGGCGTCATCCGCGAAAAGGTAGACATTGTGCTGGGGGATACCGTGCCGGAGGGGACGCGGGCCGAGCTGGCGACTCTGATCTATTATCCGAACGAGAAGCTGCCCCAGCTCAAGGAGCGCTGCGCCGACGAGGAAGCGCTGGAACAGTGGTACAGTGAGACGCTGCTGCGGCTCATCGACATCTGCCGCCTCGTCTCTTCCAAGCACACCCGGGAGCACGTCCGGGCCTGCCTGCCGTCCAGCTGCGGTTACATTCTGGATGAGCTGCTCCACGCCCACTTCGAGGACCACGACAAAGACCTCTACTACGGCCAGATCGTCGGCAGCATCATCGAGAATGGCCGCGCCGATAAGTTCATCGTCCGTCTCTGCGAGCTCATCAAGCGGCTGGCCGTGGACAAGCTCCACATCGTGGGCGACCTGTTCGACCGCAGCCCCCGCCCCGACGTCATCCTTGACCTGCTGATGCGCCACCACGATGTGGACATCCAGTGGGGTAACCACGACGTGGTCTGGATGGGCGCGGCGGCCGGCAGTCCCATCTGCATCTGCACGGTGCTGAAGACCACCCTCTCTTACCACAACCACGGCATGGTGGAGGACTGCTACGGCATCAACCTCCGCCACCTGCAGCGGATGGCCGAGCAGTTCTATGGCGACGACGACTTGACCATCTGGATGCCGCACACCGACACCGCCCGCGGCCCCTACACCCCCGGTATGCTCCATCGCTGCGCCGTCATGCATAAGGCCATCACCATCCTGATGCTCAAGCTCGAGTGTCAGGTCATCGACCGCAACCCGGATTTCAAGATGCAGGACCGCGACTTCCTGCGCCGCATCAACTGGGAGAAGAGGACCGTCATGGTGAACGGCAGGGAGTACCCCATGCGGGATATGTCTTTCCCGACGGTAGACCCCGCCGACCCCACCGCGCTGAACAGCGACGAGAAGGTGGTGCTGCAAAAGCTGGTGCAGTCCTTCCGCCAGAGCGAGAAATTACAGCAGCACGTCGAGTTCCTGTACGCCAAGGGCAGTGTCTACCACATCGAGAACGGCAACCTGCTCTACCACGGCGCTGTGCCGATGACTAAGAAAGGCACCTTCGCTGTGGAGCGGTTCGAGGGCCACGCCTACTCGGGCCGCGCCCTCATGGACTACTGTGACGAGCGCGCCCGCCGGGGCTACTTCGCCCCCGAGGGCAGCGCCGCCCGCCAGAGCGGACAGGATTTCCTGTGGTATCTGTGGTGCGGCAAGCTGTCGCCCCTGTATGGCCGCAGCGCCATGACCACCTTCGAGCGGCTGTATGTCGAAGACGCTTCCACCCACACCGAGGTGAAGGACCCCTATTATACATGGTATAATGAGGAAGCTGTCTGCCGCCGCATCCTCGCCGAGTTCGGCCTTCCCGGCACCAGCCACATCGTCAACGGCCATGTCCCCGTGCAGGAGAAGAAGGGCGAGAGCCCCATCAAGGGCGGCGGACGCCTCGTGGTCATCGACGGCGGTTTCTGCCGCGCCTACCACGAAAAGACCGGCATCGCGGGCTACACGCTGGTCTATTCCAGCCGCACCATGTCCCTGCGCACCCACCAGCCCTTCGAGAGCGCCGAAAAGGCCGTGAACGAGAATCTGGACATCCTCTCCCAGAAGAACATCCTCGAGACGGAGAACCACCGCATCCTTGTGGAGGAGACCGACGAGGGCGAGATCCTGCGGGAGAAGGTCCACGACCTCAAACAGCTGGTCCGGGCCTATCAGCTGGGCTGGATCAAGGAGACCCGCTGCGACGACAGTGTGTGGTAATCAGCGGCAAATGTAAAATTTTCCTGAAAATAAGAGACAAAACCCGAGAATAATAGAAAAGAAACTGGGCAAAACAGAAAATAATCGACGAGCGTGCATTGGGGCTTTGCTTTTTGCTGGAAGTTGTGTATAATAAAGTAGCTGTAATTGTGTCAACTGGTTGTGAGCTTTGTACAGCGAGAAGGAATAACGTACCTTGAACTGACCTTTTGGGCCTGCGGGGAGCGGGCCTGTGACAAGGAGATCATAAAATTGGAAAAGTTTGTTATTACGGGCGGTAAGCCCCTGCACGGCGAAGTCATCATCTCCGGCGCGAAGAATGCGGCTGTGGGCATCCTGCCCGCTACCATTCTGGCAGCGGACGTCTGCGTCATCGAGAACCTGCCGGACATCAGCGATGTGGCGGTGAGCCTCAAGATCCTCAGTGTGCTGGGCGCTAAGGTCCGGATGCTGAACAAGAACACCTACGAGATCGACACCACCCATCTGACCGGCACCAACGTCCCCGACGACCTGTCCCGCCAGATGCGCGCCAGCTACTATTTCCTCGGCGCACTGCTGTCCCGCTTCGGCAAGGCCGAGGTGGCCATGCCCGGCGGCTGCAACCTCGGCCCCCGCCCCATCGACCAGCACCTGAAGGTGTTCAGCGCTCTGGGCGCAGAGGACAGTGTGGACTACGGCATGATCACCGTCCACGCCGACGAGCTGAACGGCGCTCATATCTTCTTTGATAAGGTGAGCGTGGGCGCTACCATGAACGGTATGCTCTCCGCTGTCATGGCCAAGGGTCAGACCATTCTGGAAAACTGTGCCAAGGAGCCCCATGTGGTCGATCTAGCCAACTTCCTGAATATGTGCGGCGCTGATGTGCGCGGCGCAGGCACCGATGTCATCAAGGTGCGCGGCGTCGAGCAGATGCACGGCTGCACCTACAGCATCATCCCCGACCAGATCGAGGCCGGCAGCTACATGGTGGCTGCTGCAGCCACCGGCGGCGATGTGCTGGTGAAGAACGTCACCCCCAAGCACCTCGAGCCTATCACCGCAAAGCTCCGCCGTGCGGGCATTGAGGTGGAGGAGTTTGACGATGCTGTGCGGGTTCGCCGCACCGGCGACATCCTGCCCCTCAAGATCAACACCATGCCCCACCCGGGCTTCCCCACCGATATGCAGCCCCTGATGGGCGTTCTGCTCAGCGTGGCAAAGGGTACTTCCACCGTCACCGAGAGTGTGTGGGACAACCGCTTCCGCTATGTGGATGAGCTGCGCAAGATGGGCGCGAATGTCCAGGTGGACGGTCAGGTGGCCGTGTTCGAGGGCGTGGAGAAGCTTTCTCCCGCTCCGCTCCGCGCTTCCGACCTGCGCGCCGGTGCAGCGATGGTCGTTGCAGCCCTGATGGCCGACGGCACCAGCGAGATCGAGGAGATCGGCCATATCGAGCGCGGCTACGAGAACATCGTGGAGAAGCTGCGCGGCCTCGGTGCTGACATCAGGAAGGTGGAGCGGATGCCCGCTGCACTGGAACAGGCTCTGTAATTAGAAAAACCTCTCCGTCACGCCTGCGGCGTGCTATCTCCCCTGCCGAGGGGGAGGCATTGGCAGTCCGTCAGGTCCCTGCGTTTTTATGACTGCGCAGCAGACGGAGAGGTTTTATTTGTTGAGGTTTATCATGTCTGAATTCATCTCTCTTTATTCCGGTTCCTCCGGCAACAGCAGCGTCGTGCGCTGTGGGGAGCGGTATCTCATCGTGGATATGGGCAAAGGCGTCCGCACCACCGGCGCAGCTCTCAAGGAGCTGGAGCTGAACATCTCCGACTGCGACGGCATTCTTGTCACCCATGAACACAGCGACCATGTGAAGGGCCTTTCCACCTTCCTGAAAAAATATCCGCTGCCAGTGTACGGTGCAGAGGAAACACTGGAATTTCTGGACGCAAACGGGGTCGTTCCCGCCAGCTGCGACCTGACGGCCCTGACGCCGGGCAGGGAAGAGGACATCGGTGTCTTCGGGGTCAAAGCTTTCCCCACCAGCCACGACGTCCCCTGTGTGGGCTACCGCATCCACACCCCCGACGAGAAGACCATGACCATCGCCACCGACCTCGGCGTGCTGACTCCTGCCGTACATGAAGCCCTCTCCGGCTGTGACCTTGTGGCCCTCGAGAGCAACTACGACCTGCATATGCTCCGCAGCGGGCCGTATCCCTACTATCTGCGCGCCCGCATCGAGTCGGTCCGGGGCCACCTCTCCAACGATGAGTGCGCGGCAAAGCTGCTGGAACTCATCCAGGAGGGCTGCAAGAAGTTTGCCCTCTGCCACCTCTCGCAGGAGAACAACACCCCTATGCTGGCGCTGCAGACCGTCTTTTCCACCCTCGGTGCGGCGGGCGTCGTACCGGACAAGGACTGTATCGTCCAGACCCAGCGGCGGAACGAAGTGAGCCCCGCGCTGGCGTTCTGACACTATAAAACCAGAGCAGGAAAAGGAGAAAAGAGCCTATGTCGTACATCATGGCGCTGGACGCCGGAACCACCTCGAACCGCTGCATCCTGTTCAACAAAGCGGGTGAGATCTGCAGCGTCGCGCAGAAGGAATTTGCCCAGTATTACCCGAGACCCGGCTGGGTGGAGCACGACGCCAATGAGATCTGGGCCACCCAGCTGGGCGTGGCCCTCTCGGCCATGAACAAGGTCGGCGCCCGGGCCGAGGACATCGCCGCCATCGGCATCACCAACCAGCGGGAGACCACCATCGTCTGGGACAAGGAGACCGGGGAGCCCATCTGCCACGCCATCGTCTGGCAGTGCCGCCGCACCAGCGAATACTGCGACGAGCTGAAGGCCTGGGGCCTGACGGAGAAATTCCGGCAGAAGACCGGCCTCATCATCGACGCCTATTTTTCGGCCACCAAGCTCAAGTGGATACTGGATCATATCCCCGGCGCCCACGAAAGGGCCGAGCGGGGAGAACTGCTCTTCGGCACCGTGGAGACCTGGCTCATCTGGAAGCTGACCTGCGGAAAACTGCACGTCACCGACTATACCAACGCCAGCCGCACCATGATGTTCAACATCCACACGCTGGAATGGGACGACGAGATCCTGCAGGAGCTGAACATCCCGAAATGTATGCTCCCGAAGCCGGTGCCGTCCAGCGGCTTTTATGAGTACGCTGACCCGATGCACTTCGGCGGCGAGATAAAAATTGCCGGTGCGGCAGGCGACCAGCAGGCGGCCCTCTTCGGCCAGACCTGCTTTGCCTCCGGCGAGGCGAAAAACACCTTTGGCACCGGCGGCTTTTTGCTCATGAACACCGGTGAGACGCCGGTCACATCCCGGAACGGTCTTGTCACCACCATTGCCTGCGGCCCCGACGGCAGGGTGAATTATGCGCTGGAAGGCTCTATTTTCGTGGCCGGTGCGGCCATCCAGTGGCTCCGCGATGAGCTGCGCCTGCTGGAAGAGGCCCGCGACTCCGAGTATATGGCCCAGAAGGTCAAGGACACAAACGGCTGTTACGTCGTGCCGGCCTTCACCGGCCTCGGCGCGCCCCACTGGGACCAGTACGCCCGCGGCACCATCGTGGGCCTCACCCGGGGCTGCAACAAGTACCACATCATCCGCGCCACGCTGGACAGCATCTGCTATCAGGTCAACGACGTCCTCCGCGCCATGGCGGCGGACTCCGGCATCGCCATGAAGTCTCTCCGGGTGGACGGCGGCGCGTCGGCCAATAACTACCTCATGCAGACCATGGCCGACATCAGCGACCTCGAAGTCAAGCGCCCCCGCTGCGTGGAAACGACGGCGCTGGGCGCGGCCTATCTGGCCGGCCTCGCCGTAGGCTACTGGCAGTCCGCCGAGGACATCACCCGCAACTGGTCGGTGGACCGCGTGTTCTGCCCGGACATCTCGGAAGAGGAACGCACCAAGCGCATCAAGGGCTGGAATAAGGCTGTCCGCTGCGCCTATCACTGGGCCAGGGACGAAGAGGAATAAGAAGAGAAAAAACGGTCGGAGTTGCCTGACGAGTAACTCCGACCGTTTTTTGTTATTGAGCAGCTTGAGCGAGGGAAAATCACCGGCTTGCAGAGAGCATAACGCTCCCCAAAACCGTGGCTTGAATTTATATCATCTTAAAGTATCTCTTTTCAGGAGTCGATCTCGCCCTTGGAAAGTGCGATGACACATTCGCAATGCCGTGTTCGAGGAAAAAGGTCCACCGGCTGCACCTTCTCCGCATGATACCCGTGCTCTTCGAGCCATGCGGCATCTCTTGCGGCGGTGGACGGGTTGCAGCTGACATAGACCACCCGGCGGGGGGACATCTGGACGACGGCGGAAAGGGTCGTCTCGTCGCAGCCCTTGCGGGGCGGGTCGAGCATGATGACATCGGGCCGCAGGCCCTCAGCGGCGAGGCGGGCCGCAGCCTGACCGGCGTCGGCGCAGAAGAAGCGGCTCTTGGCGGCGACGGCGTCGCCCATCCGGGCGGCGTTGGCCTTGGCGCTGTCAATGGCCTCGGGCACGATCTCCACGCCGATGAGCTCCCGGCAGCGGTCGGCCATGGAGAGACCGATGGTACCCATGCCGCAGTAGAGGTCGAGCAGAACGTCCGAGGGTTCCAGCTGGGCGTACTCGGCAGCGATGCCGTAGAGCCGCTCAGCGGCCAGTGTGTTGACCTGATAGAAGGAGAGGGGGCCGAGCCGGACCGGCACACCGCAGAGAGTATCCTCGATATAGCCCGGGCCGTAGAGCGAGACGGTCTCTTCACCCAAGATGACGTTGGTCTTCTTGGCGTTGACATTGATGAGGACGGACGCAATATCGCTGAACTGCTCCCGCAGCGCGGTCACGAGCTCCTCACTGTGGGGAAACTTCGGGCGGGTGCAGACGAGGCAGACCATGATCTGGCCGCTGTGGGTACCCCGGCGCAGGAAGATATGCCGAACAAGGCCCTTGCCGCTCTCCTCGTCGTAGGGCTGGATGCCATGGGAGGCGAAGAAGCTGCAGAGCGCGTTGCCGATGTCGTTCAGGACGCCGGGCTGTAATCTGCAATCGGGGCAGGGGACGATGCGGTGGGTGCGGCCGGCGTAAAAGCCGATGCAGGGCGCACCGTTTTTGTCGCGGCCCACCGGGAACTGTACCTTGTTGCGGTAGCGGTCCACCTCAGGGGAGGGAAGGGCATCCAGCACCGGCACATCCAGTCCGCCGATGCGGCGGAAGGCGTCGGCGACGCTCTCCTGCTTGGCCCGCAGCTCGGCGGCGTAGTTCATGTGCCGCAGGCTGCACCCGCCGCAGGGGCCGGCGACAGCGCAGTCCACCGGGATGCGGTCAGGCGAAGGAGCGAGCAGTTTGTCCAGGATGCCGAAGGCATACCGGCCGCAGTCCTTGACGATACGCACCTGAGCCTCATCGCCGGGGGCAGTACCCGGGACGAAGACGGCCTCGCCCTCCGGCGAGTGGGCAACGCCGCTGCCGTCGCTGGAAAGACGCTCGATGCGGAGGGTGAGAAGCTGGTTTTTCTGTAAGGGCATGGAATGATCTCTCCTTATGTCTCGTCAGGGGCGGGCTGGACGTCTGCGTCAGCCTGCGAAGTCATATACTTGCTGGGCGGCACACCTTTGGCGCGCTTGAACACCCGCGAAAAATAGAACTGGTCGAGGAAGCCCACCGATGCCGCCACCTCGGCGATGGACAGTGTGCCGCTGCGCAGCAGCTTGCAGGCTTCGTTGACCCGGTATTCGGTCAGATAGTCGATGGGGCTCTTGCCCACATTGAGCATGAACACCCGATACAGATGGCTCCGGGAGACGCCAACGCTCTTGGCGACATCGTCGATGGAGATGTCGTGGGAGTAGTTGAACTGGATGTATTTGATAGCGTTCAGGACATACTGGCTGGAAGAAGAGGTGCTGTGGGGGCGGCTCTCACTGGTCTCCCGCATCAGGGCGGCGATGAAGAGGTAGAGATAGCCCACCATCGCGGCCTCGTCCTGGGGCTGCAGACCGCGGGAAGAGTAGATGCTGCTCAGGGCCGCCCGCATCCCCTCCAGGTCCTGGGTGTGGTGGACGGGGGCAGCGTCGGTGAAAGGCAGCTGCGCCGCAAGCTTGTGGGCGCAGGCACCGTTGAAGCCGACCCAGCTGTATTCCCACGGCTGGACCTCGTCGGCAGTATAGCGGATGAGCTGGCTGGGGCGGGCAAAGAACAGATCGCCCGGCACGACCTCGTAGGTGCGCCCGCCGACCTCGAACACGCCCTTGCCCGAGACGACCAGATGGATGAGGTAGTGGTCCCGGATGCCGGGACCCCAGGTCTGCCCCGGAGCACAGCGCTCCAGACCGCAGTTGAAGATGGACAGCTCGATGTTGTTGGTGTAGTTCTGCTTGAACGACTGCTTGTAGACGTCTGCCATTGCGGTTCCCTCCTGCCTGTTGGCTCTATAGCCTGAGTATACCACATCTGCCCCCGCAAATTCAACAAAAGTACATCTTATTCTTTGGGCTGGACACCGAAAATTACTTTTTTTGCGGGTTGAAATTGCAAAATGGCAGCGGATGCATTACAATAGCGGTAACAAACCGAACATTGCAGAGAGTGCAGGGAGGGGTTCTGGATGGCAACCAGCAGGCAGCTCAGAGAACAGATCGCAGCAGGGAGGTGGGACGCCGCGCTGGCCGCGCTCTACGGCGGCAGCGAAGAGGTCCTGGCCCGCCAGCGCAGCCGTTATGGTGCGGCCCTCGAGCAGTTTGAGCTTTACTATGGGCCGGGGCGGCAGGTGCAGGTCTATTCAGCCCCGGGCCGCACAGAGCTTGGCGGCAACCACACCGACCACCAGCACGGTTACGGTCTTGCGGGTGCGGTCACGCTGGACCTTGTGGCGGTGGCATCCCGGAACGAGGATGGCTTCATCCGGGTCAAGTCCCGTGGCTTCAACAAGCTGGACGTCATTGATTTGACCGAAGAGGAGCCGCAGCAGGGGGAGAGCACCCACTCGGCCAGCCTCATCCGGGGCATCGCGGAGGGCTTCCGGGCAAAGGGCTGCGATGTGGGCGGCTTCGATGCCTACACGGCCAGCGATGTGCTGCGGGGCTCGGGACTGTCCAGCTCAGCAGCCTTTGAGATGGGCGTGGCCATGATCCTCAACACGGAATACGGCTGCGGCATGGACGCCCCTGCGCTGGCCCGCATCTGCCAGTTTGCGGAGAATACCTACTTCGGCAAGCCCAGCGGCCTGCTGGACCAGCTGACCAGCGCCGTGGGCGGGGTGCTCTTTGCGGATTTTGCCGACCCGACGGCACCGAAGATCGAGAAGATACATGCCGACGGCGTCCTGCCCGAGGGTATGACCCTCTGCGTCACCGATACCCGCGCCAGCCACAGCGAGCTGACCGGCGAGTTCGCGGCCATCCGGAACGAGATGGAAGCCGTGGCGGCCTGTCTGGGCGGCAAGGTGCTGGGCGAGGTGGATGAGAAACGCTTCTGGCAGGAGCTGCCCCGCCTGCGGGAGCAATGCGGCGACCGCGCCGTGCTGCGTGCCATCCACTATTTTGAGGAGAATGCCCGTACCATTGCCCAGAGAGCTGCTCTTGCGGCGGGAGACTTTGCCGCCTTTGCCCGGCTGGTGGAGAAGAGCGGCCACTCGTCCTTTGAGTGCTGCCAGAATGTCTACTGCGCTTCTTCGCCGAAGCATCAGGGGCTGTCGGCGGCGCTGGCCATCAGCCAGAGCATCCTTGCAGGCACCGGCGGTGCATGGCGGATGCAGGGCGGCGGCTTTGCCGGAACGATCCAGGCTTTTGTACCGGATGCGCTGGTAAAGCGCTACTGCGCCGCGATGGAGGCGCTGTTCGGCCCGGGCTGCTGCTATCTGCTCTCGCTGCGGGAGCAGGGAGCTGTGCGGGTCATGTAAAACACAAAAAGAATGCCCTGCGGCATGGTGAGAGTCCACCGCCGCAGGGCATTTTTGATTTCAGGAAAAATCAGCCGCGCTGAGACTTTGCGTCTGCACGTAGAGCGCTCATATCGTTCTTGTAGGTCTGAAGGTCTTCTGCAGCCTTGCTCGGTCCGCCGAAGAAGAAGGTGTGGACGCCTTCCACGGCATTGAAGCCGGCCTTGACCACATTGAACAGCAGCTTCGGAATGAACGAGATGGAGAGAGAGAGCAGTCCACCTCTAAAGAAGAAATCAGTGAAACGGAGATGGTCCGTAAATGAGGTCCATGCGTCACGAAATGCGCCGCCGCCGCCAAGAAGGGCTTTTTCTCCGTCCGGTACAACAGCATAGGAAGAAGGCATCTGGATGCGTTTCATAAACGACTCCTTTCTATCACTCCGTCAAATCAAACAGACTCAGGCAGCTGCAGCCACGATGGGGTCGGTGATGCCGGCATCCTGCTGCTGGGACGCAGCAATATTTGCCTTGGTCTGGGCGTAAGCATTCTTGAGCTCAATGAAGATGGACTTGACCGTGTTATAGATCTGGATAGCCTGCATTGCGCCGTACCAGCCAGCGAGAGCGCCGACCGCCACAGTGGCAGCTTTGCCGGCCTTGTTCTGGCCGTCCCAGTAATAGGAGACCGACTGGGACAGAGTCATACCGTCCTTGTGCATCAGGACGAGGCCGCCAACGGCTGTGCCGAGGGCTGCTTTGCCCATCAGCTGGGCAAAGTTGATCGTAAAGTTGACCACAGACTGAAGCAGGGCCTCGGGATGAAATTCGATGAGATAAGAGCCTATCTGGATGGCGCCGCCATCAATATAGGTCATTTCATCGGCAGAGAGGGCAGTGTAGGATGCCGGCATCAGCGGGCTCTGATATGTAAGTTCCATAGTGGGAATGCTCCTTTCGCACATGCGCTCCGTCCACATACGGAGACTAAGTTACCTGAATTATAGCATAACTGCCCAAAAACAACAAGAGAGCGAAAAAAGATAATTGGAACGGGATTTGGGACTCCAAAACGGAAAATCCAGGTGAAACAAACGAAAAAACGATAAAATATAAAGAGCAAAGCAGGCCGGAGACTCCGAAAAAATGTTGTGTGAAATTTGAAGAAAAACGCAAAAACAGCAGCGCCCCGGCTGCTGTCCGGTGAGGGGACGGCAGGCAGGGCGCTGCTGCTATCAGGATGAATCGGAGAAAAATGGGGAAAACTCAAAGTTCTTCGCCCGGCACACGGTGGTACAGTGTGGTCAGCTCAGCGATGTGAGCACTGAGGGCCGGGGTGAGCGGCCGGGTGAGCCGCCACTGCCAGTTGGCACCCTGGGTGCTGGGAGTATTGATGCGGGCCTCAGCGTCCAGATGGAGCCAGTCGGCCAGCGGGATGACAGCCATGTCCGACACGCAGGAAAGGCAGGCGCATATCATGGCCTCAGTGAGGTCTTCGGGTGCGCAGCGCAGGTAGCGGCAGGCATAGGCCACATCCTCGGCGCTGGCGCTCTGACGCCAGCCTTCGGCGGTCACGTTGTCGTGGGTGCCGGTGTAGACCACGCTGTTGCGGGGGTAGGTGTAGGGCAGGTAGTTGCCCGGCTCGCGGCTGTCGAAGGCGAACTGCATGATCTTCATGCCCGGGTAGCCGCTGGCGGCCAGCATGGCCTTGACCTCGGGGGTCAGATAGCCCAGGTCCTCGGCGATGATGCCGCCCTCGCCCAGCGCCTTGTGCATGGCGTCGATGAAGGCGCGGTCAGGGCCTTTCTCCCAGTGACCGCCCGCAGCGGTCTTGTTCCCGGCGGGGATAGAGTAGTAGCTCTCAAAGCCCCGGAAATGGTCGATGCGGACGACGTCGTAGATGGAAGTGGCGTGCTTGATGCGCTGCTTCCACCAGCGGAAGTCTTCGGCCTCGTGGCGGGGCCAGTCGTAGAGCGGGTTGCCCCAGAGCTGACCGTCGGCGGCAAAGGCGTCGGGCGGACATCCGGCAACGCTGGTCAGGTGGACTGCGCCGTCGGTCTGGAACAGCTCCGGGTGGGTCCAGAGGTCGCTGGAATCGGGGCTGACGTAGATGGGGATGTCGCCCACCAGCTGGATGCCGTGGCTGTTGGCATAGGCCTTGAGGGCATTCCACTGGGTGTAGAAGAAGAACTGCACGGCCTTGTAGTAGTCCACCTCGGCGGCCAACCGCTCCTTGGCGGCGGCGAGGGCCGCAGGCTTCCGGGTGCGCAGGTCGTCGGGCCAGTCGGCGAGACCGGCCTGCCCCTGCTCGGCCTTGACGGCCATGAAGAGGGCATAGTCCTCGAGCCAGCCGCTCTGGGCTTCACAGAAAGCCTCATAGGCCGGGGTAGGGGAAGCCAGCAGCCGGTCAGCCGCTTTATGGAGCACCACGGGCCGCTGCTGGTAGAGGACACCGTAATCGACGGGACCCACCGGCTGGGGCGCGGGCAGCTCAGCCTCGGTGAGGAGGCCGTCCGCTGCCAGCAGACGGAAATCAATAAAGTAGGGGTTGCCGGCAAAGGCAGAAAAGCTCTGGTAGGGGCTGTCCCTGTAGCCCGTAGGGCCGATGGGGAGTATCTGCCAGTAGGTCTGCTTTGCAGCCGCAAGGAAATCGACGAAGGCAAAGGCTTCATCTCCCAGCGTGCCGATGCCGTAAGGACCCGGCAGGCTGAAGACGGGCATCAGAATGCCGCTTGCACGCATGGCTGGAACCTCCTTGTTTTAGCCCTTGACAGCGCCTGCCACGACACCCTCGATGATGTACTTCTGGCAGGTCATGTAAAGGATGATGATGGGGATGATGGCGATGATGATGCAGGCCATCATGGGGGCCAGCTCGACGCGGCCATAGCCGCCGCGGAAATACTGGATGGCCATGGGGATGGTGCGGTACTTCTTGATGTCCAGCACCAGCGTGGGCAGCAGGTAGTCGTTCCAGACCCACATCGTCTCAAGGATGGCGGTGGAGATCATGGTGGGCTTGAGGATGGGGAAGACGACCTTGAAGAAGATCTGGATGGGGTTGCAGCCGTCGATCATGGCAGCCTCTTCGATCTCGATGGGGACGCTCTTCATGAAGCCGGTGAACATGAACACGGCCAGACCGGCACCGAAGCCCAGATAGATGATGCAGATGTTCCAGGGGGTGTTCAGATTGAGGGTGTCGGCGGTCTTGGACAGGGTGAACATGACCATCTGGAAGGGGACGACCATGGAGAAGACGATGAGCAGATTCATGAACTTGCTCAGCTTGTTGTTCACGCGGGTAAGGTACCAGCCGGTCATGGAGCAGCACAGCAGGATGAGGGCCACGCTGGACACGGTGATGACGAGGCTGTAGCCCAGGCTGGACAGAAAGCCCATCTTGGTGACGCCGTAGATGTAGTTGCTAAGGCCCGCGAAGGTCTCAGCCGTAGGCAGCTTGAAGACGGTGGAAGTGGTGAAGGTGCCTTCCACTTTCAGGCTGTTCTGCAAGATCAGGACGATGGGGTAGATCCAGAGCAGGCACAGCAGGCTCATGATGACAGTGAGGATGTTGTCCCACATTTTTTTATCTTTCGGCATTACTGCTGCACCTCCTTGGAGCGGGTAAACTTGAGCTGGATGAGCGAGATGACCACGACGATGAGGAAGAACACCGCGGCCTTTGCCTGGCCGATGCCCTTCCACTGAGCACCGGAGCGGCCATAGAAGGTGTTGTAGATGTTCAGGGCCAGCATTTCACTGGCGTTGGCGGGCTCACCGGCGGTCAGGGCCACGTTCTGGTCAAACAGCTTGAAGCTGTTGGTCAGGGTGAGGAAGGTGCAGATGGTCACGCTGGGCATGACCATGGGGATCTTGATCTTGAACAGGACCTCCCGGTCGTTGGCGCCGTCGATCTTGGCGGCCTCGATCAGGTCGCCGGGCACGCTCTGCAGGCCGGCCACGTAGATGATCATCATGTAGCCGATCTGCTGCCAGCACATCAGGATGACCAGACCGATGAAACCGGCCTTGGCGTCCAGCGCCAGCAGGGGCTTCTGCAGGTTTGCCAGCACGCCGTTGAGCAGGATCTGCCAGATGTAGCCCAGCAGGATGCCGCCGATCAGGTTGGGCATGAAGTAGACGGTACGGAAAAGGTTCGTGCCCTTGATGCCGCGGGTCAGCACCAGCGCGATGGCGAAGGCACACACGTTGATGAGCACGGTGCTCACCACGGTGAACACCGCAGTAAAGCCGAAGGCATGCAGGAAGGTGGAATCCTGGAACACCGAGAGGTAGTTCTGGATGCCCACAAAGGTAGTCTTGGACACGGTAGTGAACCGCTGGAAGGACAGATAGGTGCCCCAGATAAAGGGCCAGATGAAGCCGATGATGAACGCGATGAGGGTAGGCAGCACGAACACCGGCCAGTATTTGCTGATGGCTTTTTGCATGTGATGTACCTCCTGAACAAAAAAGGGAGGCGGGGCGAACTTCTTCGCCCGCCTCCCGATTCAATTCATTGAAATGATGGGAGTCTTGCGGCTTAGCCGTTGGCCAGCTTGTACTCGGAAGCCCAGCCGTCCACGAAGGCGGTGACCACGGCATCCCAGTCGCCGGTGCCTGCTGCGTAAGCGGTCAGAGCAGAACCAACACCGTTCTTCCACTCCTCGGAAGGCATGGTGGAGAAGCACCAGTCAACACTGGTCTTGCCGTCGGCCACATACTGGTTTGCAATGCCGATCAGGGGGTTGGTGGAGTCCTTAGCCTTCTTGAAGGGGATGACGAAGCCCATCTTGTCAGCCATCGCGCTGGTGCCGGCCTCAGAGGTGACACACCAGTACAGGAAGTCCAGAGTAGCCTGAATGTCGGCCTCGGAAGCGGCGTTGTTGACACACCAGAAGTTCTCGGAACCGGTGCACAGGCCCTGGTTCTCCTCGCCCTCAGCGCCGATGTAGATGGGCAGCATACCCAGATTGTCGTCGCCCAGATCCTTCACGTCATTGTAAGCCCAGGTGCCGTTCTGGTAGAACACAGCCTTCTTGCCCACAAACTCAGCCACAGCGTCGTTGCCGGTCTTGGAAGCCAGCAGCTTGGGATCGCAGGTGGAATCGGTGATGTACAGATCCCAGATCTGCTTGTAGTTGTCCAGATAGGTGCCCTTGATGGCGTCGGTGGAGCCGATGCCGTCTGCCTTGTACTCGTAGTAGATGGGCAGGTTTGCCAGATGGGTCTTGAAGCGCCAGTCGGAAGAACCGTCCATGCCGGCGGAGGTGAAAGCACCATCGACGCCCAGCTCAGCCTTGCGGGCCTGGATGTCGTCGGCGACCTTCTTCAGGTCATCGAAGCCCTTGATGTCGTCCTGAGTGTAGCCGGCGGCGGTCAGCAGCTCCTTGTTGTAGATGATGCCGTAGGTCTCGATGACGTAAGCGATGCTGGTAACGGCGTCGCCATCCTTCAGTGCAAAGGAGTCGCTGGTCAGCTCACCGTACAGCTTGCTGTCGGAGAGGTCCAGGCAGTAATCTTTCCAGTTTGCCAGACCCACAGGGCCGTTGACCTGGAACAGGGTGGGAGCCTCGCTCTTCTCCATCTCGCTCATCAGGGTGGTCTCGTACTGGCCGGAAGCGGCGGTGACAACGGTCACAGGCACGCCGGTCTCCTTGGTGTACTCAGCGGCCAGATCCTGCCAATCCTGATCCTGCTCGGGCTTGAAGTTCAGGTAGTAGACCTTGCCGTCTGCCTTTGCAGCGGTGCTGGAAGCAGCGGTAGAACTGGCAGCAGAGGAAGCGGTGCTGCTGGAAGAGCCGCCGCAGGCAGCCAGACCCAGAGCAGCGGCAGAAACGCCAGCGGCCTTCAGGAAGTTACGACGAGTGATCATCTTTTTCATAATAAGTTCTCCTTCTTATTAAAATTACAGATCAACTATATACTCTCCGTCCTTCGACGGAGGGAATACAAAATTTAAATTGCCCTTACGCTTTCGCCCTGCTGCAATTCCGGCTGCAAGGTCACGGTCTGGGCAGGGGAGCCATGCTCGATCTGCCGTACCAGCAGCTCGATGCTTTGCAGCGCGATCTGCTCGCTGGGCTGGACGATGGTGGTCATCACCGGCACGCAGTAGCGGGACATCGTGATGCCGTCAAAGCCGATCACCGAAACATCCTCCGGCACCCGGAACCCGGCGCTCACCAGCGCCCGGATGGCACCAAAGGCGATGACGTCGCTCATGGCGAACAAGGCAGTAAAATCTGCCCGGCGGGCCAGCAGGCTGTTCATGGCGTGGTAGGCAGACTCGAAATCGTAGTTGGACAGGCCGTAGAGCCGGTCGTCGAAGATGAGCCCGGCATCCTCCATGGCATCCTGTGCGCCAAGGCGGCGCATCCGACTGGGGTAACTGGTGGCCGGACCGCCGAGAACTGCGATCTTCCGGTGGCCCTGCGCGATGAGGTGGGAGACGGCGGTGCGGGCCGCAGCCCGGTCATCCACGCCCACCATCGAGAGGTTCGGAAAATCCAGTTCGTCGGAGACCAGCGTCGTCAGCACCGAGGGGACGGTGATGTTCGCAAAGCCCTGCTGGAAGTTCGCCACGCTGCCGCCGAGGAATATCATGCCTTTGGGCTTTATCTCCCGCAGGATCTTTTGGGCGGCGTCTATCTCGTTGGCATTCTCGTCCAGGTAGGAGACGATGCCGCTGTACCCGTAGAGGGTCGCGGCCCGCTGCAGCTGAACGAGGAAGTCCGAGAAGAAGAGGTTCCGGGTACCCTTGACCACAAAGACGAGGCTGCGGGACTGCTGGATCTTCAGCTGCCGGGCGTTGGTGTTCGGCACGAAGCCCGACTCCCGCATCATTTGAAGCACCTTTTCTTTCGTTTCGGGACGCACATCCGGCCGGTCATTGATGACGCGGGAGATGGTGCTGACGGAACAGCCGCTCAGACGGGCAATGTCTTTGATGGTCATGTTCGGCATTCCGGGAAGCACCTCTCTTTCGGTCGAAGTTCTGGTTTTTACTGAAATCGTGCGGGAACGATGTCGGGAACGGTTTCAGTGACTATAGTATGGCATAATTTGTGGAATAAATCAATAACCCTGAAACACTTTTGGCAGAATTGCATAACAAATCGACCCTCCTTTGTGCAGGTTGATTTGCCCACAGAGCGAAAAGCAAATTGATTTCCGGTAATTCCCGGCACACGTCAGAATCTCCCGGGACGACCGTACTCTTTTGTAACTTTTAGAGCAAAAAAGCGCGTTCTCATGCAGGATGGATACAAGCTGAACCGACGGGCCGGAGCAAAAATAAGCCGAAAAAATCCCGGTATCCCTGCCGCCGGAGCGGAAAGGATACCGGGAATGAGATCTCTGGGGTTTACTCGGCGCGCAGGGCTTTGACGGGGTTGCACTTGGCTGCGCCGCGGGCCGGGATGATGCCGGCCAGAATGGTGAGCAGGGTAGCCAATGCCACGAGGAAGAGGGCTGCATCCACGGGCAGGGAGGCAACGAGGGTCGAAGTGCCGGAGACTTTCTGGATGATGATGTTTCCGGGGATGAGCAGTATCTCGCTGAGGACGATGCCCATGACGCCCGAGCAGAGGCCGATGATGAAGGTCTCTGCGTTGAACACCTCGGAGACGTTCCGCTTGGAAGCGCCGATGGCGCGCAGGATGCCGATCTCCTTCCGGCGCTCGAGGACGCTGATATAGGTGATGACGCCGATCATGATGGAGGAGACGACCAGCGAGATGGAGACGAAGGCCACCATCATGCTGCTTATCATGTCCACGATCTCGGTCACGCTGGTCATCAGGGTACCCACGAGGTCGGTGTACTGCACCATCTTTTCGTCTTCACCCTTTGCAGACATTCCGGCGTTGTAGGCATCCAGCTTTTCCAGGATGGTGGCCTTGCTGGCGAAGTCCTTCGGATAGATCTTGATCTGGCTGGGGGCGGCCTCGTCCGCGTAGCCGAAGGCCGTCAGGTTGGCCTCATAGGTGGCGGAAGAGGAGCGGAGGGTGGAGCGCATCAGCTCGGTCAGCTCGGAGGCGGTCATGTTGAGCTGGATGGCCTTCTGGAAAGCCGACGAGTCGATCTTGATGGCGCTCTCCATCTGGCTGCTCAGCTTGCCGATGTTCTGCTGGATGGCCGTCTTGAGCTGGGACTGTATCTGGTCCTGGAAGGTGACGATGCCCTTCTGGATGGCAGCGTCCAGCTGGCTTTTCAGCACCTCTGTGATCTGGTCGGAGTAGGTCTCCATCACGGTCTGGATGGTGGTCTGCAGAGCGCTCGAGAGCTGCCCCTGCAGCTTGTCCGGGTCAACGAGGTCTTTCATGGACTCGGCCATCAGTTTCTGGAACTGCTCTGACTTGAGGTAGGCAGAAAAGCTCCACTTCTTGAAGTTGAGGATGCCGTTGCCGATGATATATTTCTTATAGTCCTTGAACACCTTATGCACGAGGTCCTGCAGAGCCTCCGGCGAGACGGAGAGGTCCAGCTCTGCAAAGGCATCGCTGAGGTCGATGTCGGGCAGCTCGTCGATGTCGAGGGAAAAATCCGAGAAGTCGATGAGGCTGCTCAAATCGAAACTGCCGCTGCTGAGGTCGAAGGCACCGTTCAAATCGAAGTCGAGGGCATCGGCATCAAAAGAGAAGGCATTCTTGAGGGCGTTGGTGTCGATGGAGAAGAGGCTGGTCAAATCGAAGTCGCGGAGGCTCTCGGCCTTGCCGAAGCTCTCGCCGGTGAGGACGTTGGTGGCGGGGTCGGCCATCTGCTGCTTCACGATGTCGCTGTCGGCAGCGTCCTTCATGACCTTCTCGGTCAGGGAGGCGGGGTAGGCGATGCCGGAGGTGAGCATGGAAGCGGAGGCGGTGTAGTCCGGCTGGACGATGCCCACGATGGTGATGTCCTCGCCGTTCTCCACCAGCTGCTGCATATAGTCCTTGTCGTCGGCCTTGCTCTTCCAGATGCCGTAGGTGTCGTCGTAGACGTAGGTGTCGGCGCTGTTCACCAGCTTGAACTTCAGGCCCATCAGCTCGTCGTAGCTGTAGGTGCGGAAGTCGCTGGGGACATCGACGTTCTGGTTCTGGGCAAACTGCTGTATCATCTTGTCCAGCTCGGCGGAGTCCCGCAGACCCATGGAGTAGAGGGCGTAGTCGGTCACAGTGCCGTATTTGCTCAGCACGGCGACACATTCGGTGGGCTTTTCGGGCCAGCGGCCGGCCTTGACTTCGTACTGGGACTTATAAAGGTCACTGTTGGCGGGCAGCTGATAGAATACGCTGGTGTTGCTGCCCATGCTGTTCATCAGGCTGCTGGTGACGGAGGTGGAGCCGGAACCCGAGCTTCCCAGACCCAGCATCGAGAGGGTGGAGTCCGGGTTGACCTGATGCACACTGCCGTCGGCGTCCTGCCGGTAGATCTGGGGCGAGACGCTGTAGGAATACTCGATGGAGGTGGCGTCATCCGCAATGGTGGACTCGTCGCTGTCGAGATATTTCTTTAAGGAAGTGAGGTCGTTGGACGTCAGGCCCGACACCATCTTGGTGATGAGCTGGCGGACCGAGACCATTCCCTCCGCGCCGCCGGAGGTGTCCTTTTTGCCGTCCTCGTCGGTGGGCAGGCCGGTGGCTGTGGTGCCGCCGCTGCTGCCCGAGGACAGAAAGCTCGTGATGTCCACGCCGCTGCTCAGGATCTGCAGCGGGTATTCGCTCAGGGTGGAGCGCTCCATGTCGGCGATGTAGGCGTTGACGCCGGTGGACAGCGAGATGATGAGGGCGATGCCGATGATGCCGATGCTGCCCGCGAAGGCTGTGAGCAGGGTGCGGGCCTTTTTGGTGCGCAGGTTGTTGAAGCTCAGGGCCAGCGAGGTGAGCCACGACATGGACGAACGGCCCATGTTCTTATGGATGGGAGGGGCAAGCTTTGTGTCGTCCGGCTCGAAGGGGCGGGTATCGTCGGTGATAGCGCCGTCCCGCAGACGGACGATGCGGTTGGCATACTGCTCCGCCAGTTCGGGGTTGTGCGTGACCATGACCACGAGGCGGTCTTTTGCCACATCCTTCAGCAGCTCCATGACCTGGATGCTCGTCTCACTGTCCAGTGCGCCGGTGGGCTCGTCGGCCAGCAGGATGTCGGGGTTGTTGACGAGGGCGCGGGCGATGGCCACGCGCTGCATCTGGCCGCCCGACATCTCGGTGGGGCGCTTGTGGAGCTGGTCCCCGAGGCCCACCTGCCGCAGCGCCTCGGCGGCACGGCGGCGGCGCTCAGCGCCCGACACGCCCGAGATGGTCAGGGCCAGTTCGACGTTGGCGAGGACGGTCTGGTGGGGGATGAGGTTATAGCTCTGGAACACGAAGCCGACGGTGTGGTTGCGGTAGGAGTCCCAGTCCCGGTCGGTGTAGCGGCGGGTGGAGATGCCGTTGATGATGAGCTCGCCGCTGTCGTAGCGGTCGAGGCCGCCGATGATGTTGAGCAGCGTGGTCTTGCCCGAGCCGCTGGGGCCGAGGATGGCGACAAATTCGCTGTCGCGCAGGTTGAGGCTGACCCCGTTGAGCGCTGCCTGTGTCAGATCGCCGGTGGTGTATTTCTTTTCGATATTGATAAGCTGAAGCATTGGCCTGCCTTTCCGGCAGCAGAACGGGGAAGTGTCTGCTGGCCTATTCCGCCCGGCATTTGTGGACGGAGAGGGAAACATAGTATCTGCTTGATTTTATCAGAAGAATATGAACAATTTATGTCGTAACGGGTGCCAAGTTCTGTGTTTTCTGCCGAAGGATGGAAAAGCGCTGCATCCTGCGCGGAAAAGCGTCCCAAATCAGGAGGATGCGGCAGATGTGTCTTGATTTTTGGAGCGGTTGATGGTATTCTTGAGACAGTATCCATGTTAATATTTTCAGTGTTCCAAAATTCGACGAAAACTGACGCAAATTTGTCGTTGTAACTCCTTTCGACGCTCCCTACAATTTTATACAGTATAGTATAAAGTGGTCTGTCCGGCATAAGTGGAAGGGCCGGACAGATGGGGCGAGGAGGATGCAGAATGAAACAGGATGTCCCGTTGGTGAGGAGATTTTCGACGCTGGAACCGTATCAGGAGGCGTATACCCTTGCCTGTTCTCTGGAGACGGAGGGACAGGGCTGCTGGCTGACCGTGAGCCGGACAAAGGCTCCGGACGACCCGGCAGACACAGCCCGTACATGGGTCCCGGCCCCGGAAGAAGAGTGCGGACGGCTGCTGCAGTTTTTGTATGAGAATTCGGTCCAGCCGGAGCTGTGGCAGGATGTTATTTCCTGCTGGTATCCGCAGGCGGAGCAGGCAGAACACCTGCAGGAAGGGAGGCGCGTCGTGTGAGCTATGAGGAACAGGACGTCATATGGCGCGTAGCGCTGGCCAGCTATGACCCCAGAGAGATGCGGGTATGGACACGCTATCTCGAGGAGCGCAACCCGGCCATCCGCTGCACAGGCTACCGCAGCAGCCGGCCGCTGCTGGAACGGCTCGAGCAGGGCGATGTGGACGTTCTGGTGCTGGGCGGCAGGCTGGAGGACATGGACAGCATCCAGTTTCTGCCCAGGATACGCGGCCTTGCCCGCAAGCCTCTGGTGCTTCTGCGGGACGACGGACGCAACGAGAAGTCGGCAGTGGAGAGCCTGAGTCAGGAGGATGCATGCTACCTCATCCGTCAGGCCACACTGGAAGATATGCTGCAGGAGCTGCGCGCCCCGGCCCACCGCCCGGCGGAGAGCCTGGAAAAGCGCTGCGAGCGCATCTATCGCAGCTGGGGCGTGAGCACCTGCGACGCCAACAAGCGCTACCTGACCGGTGCGCTTCGGGTGATGATGGGCTCCGACCACCGTCTGGCCATCCGCAAGGAGATATTAGGGCCGGTGGCGGAGGAATACGGTCTCACCGTTGCGGCTGTGGACAGCGCCCTCCGGCGGCTGCTGGAGACGCTGGACGAGACCGGTACCCAGACATGGCGGGATTTTCGAAAAGAGTATGGCTTAGAGCGCAGGAAGGTGACCATCGGCCGCCTGCTTTATGCGCTGGAAAGTAGACTGAGTCAGCAGTGAGGTGCTGACCACACGACGCGGAGGTAGAGCAGAATGCGCAGGCGAAACGATGGAGCAGGAGTCTCCCCTCAGGAGGAGTTTGGGGATGTGTGCTTCCATGCCCTTGGCATCATCGACCAGAACCGGGAGTATCTGCAGATGCATCTGCTGGCGTCGGCCGACCTGCCCACCCGGCAGGCACTTTCAGACATCCAGATAGAGTCTGCCCGGCTGGACCGCACGATACGCAATGCCATAACGCTTTATCAGCTGGAAAATGAAGAGCTGAGCGAGCTGCAGCCTCTGGACCTGTGCGGTCTGCTGGAAAAGGCGGGCCGTCTGGCCCCGGACATCCAGCGGTCGCTAGAAATAACGCTCACGACGGAGAGCGGGGGCATCGAGCACTGCGCCGTCATGGGCGTCCCCGATGAGGCCGAACAGCTGCTGCTCCACCTCATCTCCAACGCGCTGCGGGCCTGCGATGCAGGCGGCAGGGTGTGGGTGAGCCTGAAACAGAAAAAGACGGGCGTCGCGCTCCGGGTAGAAGACAACGGCTGCGGCCTGATGGAGGAAGACCCCATCGAGAACAACCGCCGCTTCCTCAGCGGCGCAAAGCTGGGCCTCCGCATCTGCAAGCTCATCTGCCGCCGTGCAGGCTGGAAGCTGACGCTGACGGCCCGGCCGGGCGGCGGCACCCGGGCGCAGGTGGTGTTCCCGCTGGCCTCCTGCGAGGACATCCCGCCGGAAATGGAACTCCACTCCGACGAGGAGAACGACATCCGCGCAGCGCGGTTCGCAAGCCGGGCGGCACAGGAGATCCTTCTGCTGCGGAGATATTGAACGAGACAAAAAGGCATCTGCAATGCGGCCGGGACGGCGCAGCGCAGATGCCTTTGCTTTGTGTGCGGGACAGGGAAGAGAGCAGAAAAAATGACAGACGGTAAAGAATCTTAGTAGAAACAGCCCGAAATTCACAGAAAAGTTTGCGAAATTAACAAAATGTTTAACTTTGAAAGGTGATTTTACTGTTTTTAAGGTGTAAAATAATCCCGAATGATTGATTGTCAGCCGGATTTGGTTTATAATACCCGTGTATGCGAGTCTGAAATTTGATTCGTTAGCAAACAACTTCTGCCCGGGCCGGAGAGCCCTGTGTGCAGAGGGAGAGTGCATTGTCCTTCAGGAGGAAAAACAACTGTGAGAGTAGGTCTTGACATCGGCAGCACTACCATCAAATGCGTGGTGCTGGATGAAAACGATACCCTTTTATATTCGACGTATGAGCGCCACTACAGCCACATTCTGGAAAAGGCGCAGGAGCTGCTGCGCCGCATCGACGCAGAGCAGCTGCATGGCCGGAAAGCGCTGCTCAGCATCTCCGGCTCCGCCGGCATGGGCCTGGCCGACAGCTGCGGCGTGCCTTTCGTGCAGGAGGTGTTCTCCACCCGCGTGGCGGTCAAAAAGTTCGTCCCTGCGACGGACTGCGTCATCGAGCTGGGCGGTGAGGATGCAAAGATCCTGTTCCTGACCAACGGCACCGAAGTCCGCATGAACGGCAGCTGCGCCGGCGGCACGGGCGCTTTCATCGACCAGATGGCGACCCTGCTCAAGATGAGTGCCGATGAGATGAACAAGGCGGCCGAACAGGCCACCCGTACATACACCATCGCATCCCGCTGCGGCGTTTTCGCCAAGAGCGACGTGCAGCCCCTCATCAATCAGGGCGCAAAGACCGAGGACATCGCGGCCAGCATCTACAAGGCCGTGGTCAACCAGACCATCGCCGGTCTGGCACAGGGACGCCCCATCCAGGGCAATATCCTCTATCTGGGCGGTCCGCTGACCTTCAGCACCGTGCTGCGCAAGAGCTTCGACGAGGCACTGGGCGTCACCGGCACCTGCCCCGAGAACAGCCTGCTCTACGTCGCGCTGGGCGCTGCCCTCTACGCCGACAAGGAGTTCGTCCTCTCGGACGTGGCCGCTGCGCTGGATGAGTACGCCGCCACGGCGACCTACGCCAGCGAGCCGCCCCTCTTCGCCAACAAGGAAGAGTACGAGGCATTCCATGCCCGCCATATGTCCCACAGCGTGCCGCGGGTGGCGTTCGGCGCCCAGTGCGGCCCGGTGCATATCGGCATCGACTCCGGCTCCACCACCGTCAAGCTGGTGGTCGTGGACGAGCAGAGCCAGATCCTCTACACCAACTATCAGCCGAACCTCGGCAACCCGCTGCCCCTTATCCGGCAGCAGCTGCTGAAAATCTATAAAGAGCACCCCGGCCTCAAGGTGGCCAGCGTGACCACCACCGGCTACGGCGAAGAGCTGGTCAAGAACGCCTTCCGCTGCGACTTCGGCCTCGTAGAGACCGTGGCCCACTTCACGGCAGCAAAATACTTCATGCCGGACGTGGACTTCATCATCGACATCGGCGGTCAGGATATGAAGTGCTTCAAGATCGAGGATGGTGCCATCAGCAACATCTTCCTGAACGAAGCCTGCTCCTCCGGCTGCGGCAGCTTTTTGCAGACCTTTGCACAGGCACTGGGCTATGATGTGAAGGAATTCGCCAGCCTTGGCCTGTTCGCAGACCGCCCGGTGGACCTGGGCAGCCGCTGCACCGTGTTCATGAACAGCTCGGTGAAGCAGGCCCAGAAGGACGGTGCCAGCATCGAGAACATCTCCGCCGGCCTGTCCATCAGCGTGGTCAAGAACGCGCTGTACAAGGTCATCCGTGCGTCCAGCCCCGAAGAACTGGGCCGCAAGATCGTGGTGCAGGGCGGCACCTTCTACAACGAAGCCGTGCTGCGCGCTTTCGAGAAGGAGATGGGCGTGGAGGTCATCCGCCCGGACATCGCCGGTCTGATGGGCGCTTACGGTGCGGCCTTGTTCGGCCTGCGCCAGAGCCAGAAGGCCCACAGCACCACCTCGGCCATGATGAGCGAGGAAGAACTGGAAAAGTTCGAGCAGAAGGTGGTCAGCGTCAAGTGCGGCGGCTGCGGCAACCACTGCCAGCTCACCGTCAACACCTTTGCCGATGGCCGCAAGTTCATCTCCGGCAACCGCTGCGACAAGCCCGTCACCGGCAAGAGCGAGGACAACAGCCTCAACCTCTACGCCTACAAGCAGCAGCTTCTGGCCAGCTATAAGCCCGTGGCCGGTAAGCGCGGCTCCATCGGCATCCCGCTCTGCCTGAATATGTACGAGCTGCTGCCGTTCTGGCACGCCTTCTGGACTAAGCTGGGCTTTGCCGTCCACACCAGCCCGGTGTCCAGCCGCGGCCTCTATCTGGCCGGTCAGGCTACCATCCCCAGCGACACTGCCTGCTTCCCGGCCAAGCTCAGCCATGGCCACATCAAGGCCCTGACCCAGATGCATCTGGACGCCATCTTCTACCCCTGCCTGACCTACAACATCGACGAGGGTCTGGGCGACAACCACTACAACTGCCCCGTCGTGGCCTACTATCCCGAAGTCCTCGCCGGCAACTGCCCCGAGCTGGAAGGCCAGAAGTTCATCTACGACTACGTCGGCATCCACCGTCCGAAGGATTTCGTCCACAAGATGGCGAAGGACGTGCTGCCCAAGTATTTCGGCGGCATCTCCGAGAAGGAAGTGCAGGAGGCTGCCAACGCCGCCTATGCCGAGTATGAAGCCCACATGGCACAGATCCGGGTCAAGGGCAGCGAGATCATTGATGAGGCCCGCCGTCAGGGCAGGCGGATCATCGTGCTGGCCGGACGCCCCTACCATGTGGACCCGGAGATCAACCACGGCATCGACCACCTCATCACCCGCCACGGCGCGGCGGTGGTCACCGAGGACAGCATCTCCAACCGCGTGGAAAAGTTCCCCACCAGCGTGCTGAACCAGTGGACTTACCACAGCCGCCTGTATGCCGCCGCCAAGTACTGCACCACCCAGAACGATATGGACCTGGTGCAGCTGGTGTCCTTCGGCTGCGGCGTGGACGCCATCACCACCGATGAGACCCGCGAGATCCTGCAGGAGGGCGGCAAGCTCTACACCCAGCTGAAAATTGACGAGATTACAAACCTGGGTGCTGTCAATATCCGCCTGCGCAGCCTGTTCGCCGCGCTGGATGAGCGAGACGAAGATAAGAAGTAACATAGGAGGAACCTATGGAATACAATTACCCCAAATTCACCCCGGAGATGAAGAAAACTCACACCATCCTCATCCCCAACATGGCCATCACCCAGTTCCGCCTGCTGGAATACGCCCTGCGCTATGACGGCTACAAGTGCGAGATCCTTGGCAACTGCGGCAGCGCTGTGGCGCAGCTGGGCCTGAAATATGTCCACAACGACACCTGCTATCCGGCACTGCTGGTCATCGGCCAGTTCCTCGACGCGCTGAACAGCGGCAAGTACGACCTCGAGCATACAGCCCTGCTCATCACCCAGACGGGCGGCGGCTGCCGTGCCTCCAACTACATCCATCTGCTCCGCAAGGCGCTGGTCAAGGCAGGCTATCCGAACATCCCGGTGGCCAGCCTGAACTTCTCGGGCCTCGAAAAGGACAGCGGCTTCCAGATGACTCTGCCTCTGGCCCGCCGGGCCATCGCCAGCGTGTTCTACGGCGATATGCTCTGCGCCCTGCGCAATCAGGTCGCTCCGTATGAGAACGAGAAGGGCGCTGCCGATAAGATGGTAGACCTCTGGGTCGAGCGTCTGGGCCGTGTGCTGCTGGCGGGCAAGGGCTTCACCTCCCGTGAGATGAAGCACACCTTCCCCCTCATCGCAAAGGACTTTAAGTCCATTCCCGTCACCCGTGTGCCGAAGGTCAAAGTCGGCGTCGTGGGCGAGATCTACGTCAAGTACAGCCCGCTGGGCAACAACGACCTGCAGAAGTTCCTCGAGAGCCAGGACTGCGAGGTCAACTTCCCGGGTCTGATGGGCTTCGTGCAGTACTGCATCTTCAACATGGGCGAGGACCATGTCCTCTACGGCGGCAAGCTGGCCATGAAGATGGGTACCGACCAGCTGCTCAACTGGCTGGACAGCGTGGAGCGCTCCATGCTCAAGGCCGAGGCCGACGCCGGTTTCTACGCTCCCGGCCCCTTCAAGGAGCTGGTGGAAAAGCCCGAGGGCATCATCTCGCTGGGTGCCAAGATGGGCGAGGGCTGGCTGCTGACGGCTGAGATGATCGAGCTGGTACAGGGCGGTTACGGCAACATCGTCTGCGCACAGCCTTTTGGCTGCCTGCCGAACCACATCGTGGGCAAGGGCATGGTAAACAAGATCCGCGCGATGTACCCCAGCGCCAACATCACCCCCATCGACTACGACCCCAGCGCCACCAGGGTCAATCAGGAGAACCGCATCAAACTGATGCTGGCCGTAGCAAAGGAGCGTCTGAACGCCCCTGCCGAGGCGAAGCCCCTGACCGCCGAGGAGATCGCGGGCGGTGCGCCCAGCCTGTCCCACGTCTGAGAAACTACAGAAGAAACAAAGAAGCCGCACGGTACAGTTTTTCGCTGTACTGTGCGGCTTTTCTTATGCGCCGGAGCGCTTATTTCTTGTGATACTTGCGGTCTTCCTGCTCATAGGCGGGCTCGCAGGTGAGGTACATCCCCAGACGCTTGATGGTGTCCGTATCCACGCTGGACAGAATGACCGTGGAGTGCATGTCGCAGCCCTTGAGCTTGGAGAGCTGCTGCAGAGCGACAGCAGCCGTCTCATTCTCGGCGGCAGAGCTGGACAGCGCGATCAGGATCTCATCGGTGTGCAGGCGGGGATTCCGGCTGCCGAGGTAGTTGGTCTTGAGAGTCTGGATGGGCTCGATGGCGCGGGCGGAGACCAGGTCGATCTCATGGTCGATGCCGGCCAGCTTCTTGAGGGCATTGAGCAGGGCAGAAGAGGCTGCGCCCAGCAGGGGACCGTTCTTGCCGGTGACGACGGTGCCGTCCGGCAGCTCGATGGCGGCAGCGGGTGCGCCGCCGGTGCGCTCGGCCACGGCGTGAGCCTGCTTTTCCACGGCACGGTCGCCGACAGCCAGACCGGCCTGATTCAGCAGCAGCTCCAGCTTGAAGATCTCACTGTCCACGTTCTTGCCGGTCTTGTGGTCGCAGAGAGCCTTGAAGTAGCGGCGGATGATCTCGTTGCGGGAGGCCTCGCGGCAGGCTTCGTCGTCCACGATGCAGTTGCCGGCCATGTTCACACCCATGTCCGTGGGGGACTTGTAGGGGCTCTTGCCCGCGATGAGCTCGAACATCGCGTTGACCACCGGGAAGATCTCGATGTCGCGGTTGTAGTTGACGGTGGTGACACCGTAGGCCTCCAGATGGAAGGGGTCGATCATGTTCACGTCGTTCAGGTCGGCGGTAGCGGCCTCGTAGGCGAGGTTGACCGGGTGCTTGAGGGGCAGGTTCCAGATGGGGAAGGTCTCGAACTTGGCATAACCGGCCTTGACGCCCCGCTTGTGCTCGTGGTAGAGCTGGGACAGGCAGGTGGCCATCTTGCCGCTGCCGGGGCCGGGGGCCGTGATGACGACGAGGGGACGCTGGGTCTCGATGTAGTCGTTCTTGCCGTAGCCCTCGTCGCTGACGATGCGGGCCACGTCGTTGGGGTAGCCGGGAATCTTATAGTGGCGGAAGGTGCGCACGCCCACGCTGTTCAGCTTGTGCTCAAAGGCTTCGACCTCGGGGGCGGCGGTGTACATGGTCACGCAGACGCTGCCCACGAACAGGCCCATGCCCTGGAAGGCGTCGATGAGGCGGAGAACGTCGAGGTCGTAGGTGATGCCGTAGTCGCCGCGCACCTTGCTGCTGATGATGTCCTGCGCGCTGATGACGATGACGATCTCGGCCTGCTCCTTGAGCTGCAGCAGCATCTGCAGCTTGGAGTCCGGCTCAAAGCCCGGCAGCACGCGGGAGGCGTGGTAGTCGTCGAACAGCTTGCCGCCAAACTCGAGGTAGAGCTTGTTGTCGAACTGTGCGATGCGCTCCCGGATGTGCTGGGACTGCATCTGAAGATATTTCGCGTTGTCAAAGCCTTTTTTCATGGAATGCTCCTCTTCCTGATCTTACAACTTCCTCTCCGGCATGTCGGTGGTGCGGCGGGCCGGAGGGTCACACAAACACTCTATAGTATAGCATACGACAGGCTTCGGCGCAATTATTTTTTGAAGGCTTCCTCGTGCTCCAGGTGCTCAAATTCTTCCAGTTCCTCAATGTCCTCTTTCAGGAACATCAGGCAGAAGCTGATGAAGAGCAGCAGGCAGGAAAGCCAGATGGCCCGGCTGCCCATGGGGGCCAGTGCAAGGCTGCCGAGGCCGGCACCCAGCGCGAACAGGAAGATGATGGCGAAGTAGTGAAGCGCCTTGCCGAAGGCTTTGGTGTTGCCGCCCACCAGCCATGCGCAGAGGGAATCCATGCCGCCGCGCAGATTGCCGATGCACATGGTGCTGGCGAAGGCATAGCCGTTCACCTTGCGGAAGGATTGTACCTGCATGGCGCAGGAGAAGGAAACGAGGGAGTTGGCCAGAAGATTCAGCTCCTGCGGCAAAAAGCCCACGACGAAGAGCAGCAGGATCTCGAACAGCACCACCAGCTGACGCCAGTGGAGCCACTGCATCCGCTTGAGCTTGAGGCGGATGAACTCAGCCACAAAAATGCCCAGCGCAAAGGCGCAAAGGGGCATCAGGTAGCGCAGTGCCTCGCCCCACTCGCCCGCAAACAGCTTGACGGCCATCAGCACGATGTTGCCGGTCTGGGCGTTGGCGAATACCTTGCCGCGGTATAAATAGGTATAAACATCCTGTAAGCCGCCCGAGACGGAGAGAAACAGGGCGGTGATAAAAGCTTCGGACATCTGTCCGTGAGGTTTGAGAGATGGCATAAAAGCTCCTCCTTATATCCAGAAAATAATTCCATGCCATACTATAACGCAAAACCGGCGTTTTGTCAAAAACTGCGCCATATTTTTTATAGATAATGACGATTCCGGGCAGGTATCGCAGGATGCGCTTTGTTTTGCAATGCGGCGCAGACTGTGGTAGAATATCGCTAACGCGATATTCTAGTTTTATGCGCAACACACAAAAAACAGCTTTTCAGGAGAAGGAGGGGCTTTCTGTATGCCCAATATCATCGAGATCACGGATTTCCACGCGCCGGAGCTGGACCCTTATGCCCGGCTGACCCAGAACCAGCTGCGCAATCGCCTCGAGCCGGAGAAAGGCATCTTCATCGCCGAGAGCCCCAAGGTCATCGACCGGGCGCTGGACGCAGGCTACAAGCCCGTGTCCCTGCTGATGGAGCGCAAGCAGATCACCGGCCCGGCAGCGGGCATCCTGAGCCGCTGCGGCGACGCGCCGGTGTACACGGCAGATCGGGAGATGCTGGCAGAGCTCACCGGCTTTGAGCTGACCCGGGGCGTCCTCTGCGCCTTCCGCCGCCCGGCACCCCGCCCGGTGGAAGAACTCTGCAAAAACGCCCGCCGGGTGGCCGTGCTGGAGGGCATCGTGGACTCCACCAATGTGGGCGCCATCTTCCGCTCAGCGGCGGCACTGAACATGGACGCTGTCCTCATCAACCCTTCCTGCTGCGACCCGCTCTGCCGCCGCGCCGTCCGCGTCAGCATGGGTACGGTGTTCCAGGTGCCCTGGGGGCAGTTGGGCGAGACCCCGGCAGACTGGCCGGAGAAGGGAATGGACATCCTCCACTCCCTCGGCTTCAAGACCGCCGCGATGGCCCTCAGCGACCGCTCGGTGAGCATCGACGACGAGCAGCTTGCAAAAGAGCCGAAGCTTGCCATCGTGCTTGGCACCGAGGGCGACGGTCTCGCCGCCGACACCATCGCTTCCTGCGACTACATGGTCAAGATCCCCATGTCCCACGGCGTGGATTCGCTGAACGTGGCAGCCGCCAGCGCCGTTGCGTTCTGGCAGCTGGGCCGGCAGTAAAAACAGAACAGCAAGACCGGGCCGCTGCACAGCTTTTTGTGCAGCGGCCCGGTCTTATGCGTTATATCCCGTTACAGGCTGTCCAGAGCGCTGCGGGCCCGGCGGATGACCCCGGCATCGGTCTGCCAGAGCGCAAACTCCGAAAAGCCCGGCAGGCCCATGGGCACCCCCTCCCGGCGGAAGGTCATCCGGCTGTCCAGCACCCGCTTGCCTGAGAGATGGAAGGCCCGGGCCCCGGTGGCGGCGGCAAGGGCGGGCAGGTTTTCGGGGGTCACACCGGCTCCCACAAGGATCTCCAGCTCCGGCCCGGCGGCCTCCACCAGCCGCCGCAGCAGGGCGGCCCCCTCCGGGGCGCTGGGGGCCTGGCCGCTGGTAAGGATGGTGGAAAGGCCCAGAGCCCGGGCAGCCTCCAGTGCGGCAAAGGGGTCCCGGCAGACGTCAAAGGCCCGGTGGAGGGTGCAGGCCACCGGGCGGCCTGCCCTTTGGGCCGCTGCCCGGGCGGCGGCGTAGATGGGCTGCAGGGCCTCCACATCCAAATCCCCCTCCGGGGTCAGCACCCCGGTGACGATGCCGTCGGCCCCGGCCTCCACCAGCCGGGCGGCAGACTGGGCCATCTGGGCCAGCTCCCAGCGGTCGTAACAGAAATCCCCAAAGCGGGGCCGCAGCAGGGCCCGCACCGGCAGACCGGTCTCGGCTTTTACCTGCTGCAGCAGGGCCAGGCTGGGGGTGGTGCCGCCGATGACCAGATCGGCGCAGAGCTCCAGCCGGTGGGCGCCGCCCTGCATGGCCGCAAGGGCGCTGGCGGTGCTGTCCACGCAAACTTCCAGAGTGTAGGGCATGGTGGTATCCTCCATGGATCATCAATAAGACCCGCCGGCAGAGGCCGGCGGGTCGGAAGAGCAAATTATTTTACGCTTTCCAGGAAACGGACAAAACCGGCACGGCCAGCCTCGTCCAGCTTGTAGACACCGGCATCCACCAGCACCTGCTCAAACACATGGCCCACCTCGTCCTGCAGGATCAGATGGACGGTGTCGGCGTTCAGCTCGGGGTGGCGGTCCAGAATGTCCTGAGCCCACTCCGCGTGCTTCTGCAGGGCCTCGGGGTACCCGGCGGTGGGAGCCCGGGCCACCAGCAGGTCGGCCAGGTCAAAGAGCTCCTGCTTCAGGCGGCTGGGCAGAACGGCCAGACCCATGACCTCGATGAGGCCGATGTTCTCCTTTTTGATGTGGTGCAGTTTTGCATGAGGGTGGAACACGCCCAGCGGATGCTCCGGCGTGGTGATGTTGTTGCGCAGCACCAGATCCAGCTGGAACTTGCCGTCCCGCATCCGGGCGATGGGGGTGATGGTGTTGTGGGGTTCGCCGTCGGTCTCGGCGTAGACAAAGCAACTCTCGTCGGTATAGCCCCGCCATGCGGTCAAGATCTGATCGGCCAGCTCCACAAGGCGCTCGTCGTCGGCGCAGGTCAGTCGGATGCAGCTCATGGGCCAGTGGACGATGCCGGCGTCCACATCCTCAAAGCCGGGGAAGACCCACTTCTTCTCGATGGGCGCTTTGGCCATGGCGAACTCGTAGTGACCGCCCTGGAAGTGGTCGTGGCTCAGGATGCTGCCGCCCACGATGGGCAGGTCGG
>ENA-UOJO01001058-UOJO01001058.1-human-gut-metagenome-genome-assembly--contig:-P57-NODE-1058-length-37381-cov-54.336923_pt1 | contig 37381 bp, 29 predicted proteins | sample MGYA00242351_ERZ723898 | MGnify/ENA metagenome assembly ERZ723898 | reverse complement strand
GGGCAGGGGATGCCGGGGCGGCAGAGGAGTCAGCCGGGGCCTGCTCCTCCAGGATCTTGTGGGCTACCTCTTCCGGAGTGCCCAGCTCTGCGATGGCCTGGGCCTCCCTTTCCGGCCCGGCAGCGTCCAGATAATCCTCGTAGTAGCTCAAAGCGTCCTTGCGCTCGGCCTCCGGCAAAGGGGCTAAAAGCTGCTCCAGCGCAGCAAGAAATGCAGTACGGGTCATAGATCATTCCACCTCTCTGAAAAATGTGTCAATGGAAGAACGGTAGCGGCTCCACTCCTGGGCATAGGCGGCAAGCTGCTGCCGCCCGGCCGGGGTGATCTGGTAATAGCGGCGGTTGCGGCCGTTGACCGGGGCGTCGTACACTGTCAGCAGCTGGTCCTTCTGGAGCCGCCGCAGCACCGGGTACAGGGTGGATTCGCTGAGCTCCAGGGGATGGGTGACCTGCTGGGTAATGCGGTAGCCATAGGTGCCCTCTGGCTCCTGCGCCACCACAGACAGCACAATGGCATCCAGCAGTGCGGCGCTGATGGGAAAACTCATGTGGGAACAGCCTCCTTTCTGGTTGACGTGCTTCTATAATATTATATATCATATAATATTGCATGAGTCAATAGAGAAGCGTAGAAAAATATGGCAGATAACAAAAAAGCTCCCCCTTTCGGGGGAGCTGGATGGGAACGAAGGGCACAGACGGAGAGGGTCGAGTTTCTTAGTTCTCAGAGGAAATATCCTGCCCAAAGTATTTTTCGCCCAGAGCTTTCAGGGTGCCGTCGGCGCGCAGCTCGTCAATGGCGGTGTTGATGGCTTCCAGCAGGGAAGCACTGTCGTTGCCCTTGCGCACCGGGATGGCCACATGAGAAGCGTCCTCGGTCTGGGCCACCAGCTTGAAGTCGGCGTCCGGATGCACATTCAGGTAGTCGTAGAAGGACACATCGGCGTTCAGGGTGGCGTCGATGCGGCCGGCGGTCAGCAGCTGGATGGTCTCTTCCAGCGTGTCGATGCCCTGCACGGTGGCACCATAGCTCTCGGCCAGCTCCATGTAGGTGGAAGCCAGGCTGTTGGCAGTGGTCTTGCCCTTCAGGTCCTCAAAGCTCTTGATGTCCTCGTTGTCCTTGCGCACGGCCAGTGCGGTGTGGATGTAGCCGTAAGGGGTGGTGAAGTCGTAGGTCTTGGCGCGCTCGTCGGTCACCTCGACGCCGTTGCACACGATGTCAAAGCGGCCTGCGTCCAGACCGGCGAACAGGCTGTCCCAGTCGCTTTCCACATACTCCGGCTCCACGCCCAGCTTCTCGGCGATGGCGCGGGAGACTTCCACGTCGTAGCCCACCAGGGTGTCGCTCTCGTCGTGGTAGCTCCAGGGCTGCCAGGCACCTTCCAGTGCCACCACCAGCTTGCCGTTGGTCTGAATGGCGGCCAGCTGGTCGGCAGCGCCGGTGGAAGCAGCCGAAGAAGCCGCACCGGAAGCGGCAGCGCTGCTGCCGGAATTGGAAGAGCAGCCCGCCAGGGTCAGCACACCGGCGGCAGCCATCACACTCATCAGAGAAATAAAGGTTCTGCGTTTCATAGAAATATCCTTTCAGTTAAAATGTTTGTCTAGGCGGCCATCGGGGAGTTTCTCCGAGGACCGTCCGCTGGGGTGGGACCCTGTTGCCCGTAGGGCAATAGGGCGGGCGATGGAATGGCCCGATTCGTGTCCGAGGAGGAAGCTCCCCGATGACCGTATATCACTCCGTGTGGGCGATCTTTTGCAAAAAGGCCCGGGTGCGCTCCTCCTTCGGGTCGGCAAAGAATTCGCGGGAGGGAGCCTGCTCCACCACCACGCCGTTCTCCATGAACACCGTCTTGGAGGAAACGTTGCGGGCAAAGCCCATCTCGTGGGTCACCACCAGCATGGTCATGCCCTCTTCGGCCAGCTGGCGCATCACGCTCAGCACCTCGCCGGTCAGCTCCGGGTCCAGCGCACTGGTGGGCTCGTCGAAGTAGATGATCTCCGGGTCGGTGGCCAGGGCACGGGCAATGGCTACGCGCTGCTGCTGACCGCCGGAGAGCTGGCGGGGGTAGTAGTCGGCCCGGTCGGCCAGACCCACCTTTTCCAGCATGCGGCGGCCGATGGCGTCGGCCTGCTCCCGGGGCATCCTGCGGGCCACGATGAGTCCCTCGGTCACGTTCTGCAGGGCGGTCTTGTTCCGGAACAGGTTGTAGTTCTGGAACACAAAGGCCGTTTTTTTGCGCAGCCGGGCGATGTCGGCCCGGCCTGCATGGGCCAGGTCAAAGGTCTCGCCGTCCAGCACCAGCTGGCCTGCGTCGGCGGTCTCCAGAAAATTCAGGCAGCGCAGCAGGGTGGTCTTGCCGGAGCCGGAAGGGCCCAGAATGGCCACCACATCGCCTTTTTCCACGGTCAGGTCCACGCCCTGCAGCACCGGCAGCTCGCTGACCACCTTGTGTGCACCGGGGCGCAGACCGGCTTTTGCGTAGGTGCGGAAGGTCTTGTGGACGTTCCGGATCTCCATCATTGCCATGGGTTCCACACTCCTTTCTTACTGGAAGCCCCGGGCGTTGAGCCGGTGCTCCAGCACAGCCTGCAGTTTGGTGATGACCGTGCAGAACAGCAGGTACACCACCGCCACCTCACAGTAGATGGGCAGGAAGATGTAGGTGCGGGCCGCCACGCGCTGACCGGCCATGAACAGCTCGGCCACCGTGATGTTGGACGCCAGCGAGGTGTCCTTGATCATGCCGATAAGGGAGTTGGACAGGGCGGGCACGGCGGTGCGCAAAGCCTGCGGCAGCACGATGCGGCGCATGATCTGCACCCAGCTCATGCCTACGCAGTAACCGGCTTCCAGCTGGCCCTGGGGCACGCTTTCCAGCGCGCCGCGCATGGTCTCGGCGCAGTAGGCACCCTCATTGAAGGCAAAGGCGATGACGGCGGCGGGGAAGGCGTCCAGCATGATGCCCAGGCTGGGCAGGCCGTAAAAGATGATGAACAGCTGCACCAGCAGCGGTGTGCCGCGGATGACCCAGATGTAGAACCGGGCGATCTGCCGCAGCACCGGCACGTTGGCGTACTGCACCAGTGCCACCACCACCGCGATGATCATGGCAAAAAAGAAGGACACCAGCGTCAGCGGGATGGTCATGGTAAGGCCGGCCGTCAGGATGCGGGGCAGGGCCTCCACCAGCACGCTGACCGTGCGGTTGGATAAAAGTGCTTCAAACATGAACGATCACAGTACCTCAAATACTCTCAGAAAACAACGGTGAATGTATTATACAACTTCGAGTATACTCAAAGTCAAGGGGTTTGCGGAAATTCCTACAAAACCTACCAGAATACTATAACATGAAACGTCCGGCGGTGCAAATGGTTTGCAAAAATCGCGTATTGTGAACAAAAACGGCCCAGCCGCTGCGGGAACTTTGTGCAATGCGGCAAGCCGGTTGACGCGGCAGGCGCTTTCGTGTACAATGGGCATAACAACGTGCACACCGGGTTTGCCGGTGCCGCGCAAATTCACCGGCGGCCCGGCTGCCGGTGCAAACGGAGGACACAAACGTGACGAAACGGAAGATTGGCGTTCTGGGTGCAGGTACCTGGGGCATGGCGCTGGCGCGGATGCTGACCGTCAGCGGCAACGAAGTGCAGGTGTGGTCGGCCATTGAGGCGGAGGTGGACAACCTCTCCACTACACGGGTGCACCCCAACCTGCCGGGCATGAAGATCCCGGCCGAGCTGCAGTTCACCAAGAGCATCGAGGAAGTGTGCACCGGCAAGGATGTGCTGCTGTTTGCAGTGCCGTCGGTGTTCGTGCGGAGCACCACCGCCAAGGCACGGCCCTATATCCCGGACGGTCAGATCCTTGTGGATGTGGCCAAGGGCATGGAGCCGGATACCTTATATACCATGACCGAGGTGATCGCCGACGAGCTGAACAGGGACGGCGGCCCCAAAAACTGCAGGCTGGTGGCCCTGAGTGGCCCCACGCACGCCGAGGAAGTGGCGCTGGACCTGCCCACCACCATTGTGTCGGCCTGCCCGGATGACGAGGCGGCCCGCTTTGTGCAGGATGTGTTCAGCAACACCTGCATGCGCGTGTACACCAACCCCGACATCAAGGGCGTGGAGCTGAGCGGTGCCCTGAAGAACGTGATCGCCCTGGGCGTGGGCATCTCCACCGGCCTTGGCTACGGCGACAACGCCCGCGCGGCCCTGATCACCCGCGGCATTGCCGAGATCGCCCGCCTGGGCGTGGCCATGGGCTGCAACATCCACACCTTTGCGGGCCTGGCCGGCATCGGGGACCTGATCGTGACGGCCACCAGCATGCACAGCCGCAACAACCGCGCCGGCATCCTCATCGGCAAGGGCGAGAGCCCGGAGCAGGCCGTGAAGGAAGTGGGCATGGTGGTGGAGGGCATCAACGCCCTGCCCGCCGCCATGGAGCTCGCTGCCAAGTACAACGTGGAAATGCCCATCGTGCAGACGGTGAACGCCATCGTTAAGGAGGGTATGAGCGCCAGCGACGCGCTGCGCACCCTCATGGACCGCAACCGCAAGAACGAGATGCCCCAGGGCTACGAGAACATATAAGAATTGATACCGGAAAGGCACAGCTGTTCTGAGAACGGCTGTGCTTTTTTGCGCTTTGCGTGCAGAGCCCATATTTTCAGAAACGACCCGGCAGAATGCAGTAAGAATCATTCAAATCTTTTACATAAAACAGACAAAAAGGGGTAGAAGGTCGGGAAACTTTCTGCTATACTGAAACTATGAGCGCACTGCGCCCGACAGAAACAGGAGGGGATCTTATGCCGTCAACTTATGCGCACCGCCGCTTCGGCGCGGATGTTCTGCAGCAGCTGCCCGCAGCCCTGCAGGATCAGATCGGGAAAAAACGGGCCCTGTTCGACGTGGGCCTGCACGGGCCGGATCTGCTGTTCTACTATCATGCAGCCAAGTCCAACCCCGTGAGTGCCCTGGGCAACGCCATGCACGAGCAGCCGGGCCGGGTGTTCTTTGAGCGCGCCCGGGGCGTGGTGCAACAGGCAAAGGACCGGGACGCCGCGCTGGCCTATGCGCTGGGGTTCGTGTGTCATTTTGCGCTGGACAGCACCTGTCACCCCTATGTGGAGGCCTACACCCGCCAGAGCGGAGTGAGCCACTGCGAAATCGAGACCGAGTTCGACGACATGCTGCTGCGCCGGGACGGCCATGACCCGAAGAGCTTCTTCACGGCCAGCCATATCCGGCCCACGGCGGAAAATGCCCGGGTCATCGCGCCCTTCTACGAGGGCTTGACCGGCCTGCAGGTGCTGGACGCCCTCAAGGGGATGATCGCGATGCACCGGCTGCTTCAGCCCTCCGGCGCGGTCAAGCGCTGGGTGGTGCTCACCGGCATGAAGGCAGTGGGCAAGTACGACGTGCTCCACGGCCTTGTGGCCAACCCGCAGCCCAACCCGCAGTGCACTGAGAGCAATGAGAAACTGGATGCCCTGTACCAGCAGGCCATTCCGCTGGCGGTGCGGCTGATCGAAGCCTATGCGGAAACGCTGGACACGGACACCCCGCTGGACAAGGCCTATGACCACACCTTCGGGGAATTCTGAGGGGCGGCCAGCAGGAGGTCAGAGAAACTCCCTGCCGTTCAGAAAACTGGGAAAAGAGAGTGCACCGCACGGCGGTGCGAGAGGAACAAGAATGCAAAAGAAAAAATTTAAGGTCACGCCGCTGGAGCGTGCGTGGATCCTGTACGATGTGGGCAACTCGGCCTTTGTGCTGATGATTGCAACCCTGGTGCCCATCTTCTTCAATGCGCTGGCGGAGGCCGGCGGCGTGAGCAAGGTGAACTATCTGGCCTACTGGGGCTATGCAAGCTCGGTGGTCACGGTGGTCACCGCCGTGCTGGGGCCCATTCTGGGCACGCTGGCCGATACCAAGAATTTCAAAAAGCCCATTTTCATGCTCTGCCTGTTCGTGGGTGTGCTGGGCTGCTGTGCCATGGGCGCGGCCCGCACCTGGCTGCCGTTCCTGGTCATCTTCATCGTGGCCAAGATCGGCTTTTCGGGCAGTCTGGTGTTCTACGACTCCATGCTGGGCGATGTGACCACCCCGGAGCGGATGGACATGGTGTCCTCCCGCGGCTATGCCTGGGGCTACATCGGCAGCTGTGTGCCCTTTGTGGTGTGTCTGGTGCTGGTGCTGGGCAGCGGGGCCATCGGCATGAGCCAGATGACCGCCCTGACCATTGCACTGTTCATCACGGCTGTGTGGTGGCTGGTCACCACCCTGCCGCTGCTCCGGCGCTACCGGCAGGTCAACTATGTGGAGGTGGAGCAGCACGCCATCCGGCAGAGTTTTGTGCGCATCGGCCACACCCTGAAGCACCTCTATGAGGACAAGCAGGTGTTCTGGTTCCTGCTGGCGTTCTTCTGCTACATCGACGGCGTGTACACCATCATTGATATGGCCACGGCCTACGGCACGGCCCTGGGTCTGGACACCACCGGCCTGCTGCTGGCGCTGCTGGTCACCCAGATCGTGGCCTTTCCCTCGGCGCTGATCTTCGGCCGGCTGAGCGCAAAATACCCCTCCAGCCAGTTGATCCCGGTGTGCATCGCGGCCTATACCGGCATTGCGGTGTTTGCTTTCTTCCTCACCCAGCAGTGGCAGTTCTGGGTGCTGGCCGTGCTGGTGGGGATGTTCCAAGGCGGTGTGCAGGCACTGAGCCGCAGCCACTTTGCTAAGATCATCCCGGCGGAAAAATCCGGCGAATACTTCGGCCTGTTCGACATCTGCGGCAAGGGAGCATCCTTCCTGGGCACCATGATCGTCAGTGTGGGCAGCCAGCTCACCGGCAGTGTCAACGTGGGCTTGGGCAGCATCGCGGTGCTGTTCGTCATCGGCTTTGTGCTGTTCCGGGTGTCGTGCCGAACGGAACACGCCAAGCAGGTGTAACACACGTTTTTTCAAAAGGCTCCTCTGTGCATGCACAGGGGAGCCTTTTTGGGTTATTGTTTACAAACCGGCAATTGTGTTTTGGAACGGTGAATGATACAATAGGGCCAGACCAAAAACACAAAGGAGAATAAAGCGATGAAGCAGGTTCCCGGTTATACCCTCGTCCGCACAGAGGACTGCCCCGAGCAGCACGGTACCCTGACCGTGCTCACCCACGACGTGAGCGGGGCCACCATCCTGCTGGTGGAAAATGAGGACAACAACAAGGCCTTTGGCATCGGGTTCGGCACCTTCCCCTCCGATGACACCGGCGTTTTTCATATTCTGGAGCATTCGGTGCTGGCCGGAAGCGAAAAATACCCGGTCACCTCGCCGTTTCTGCAGCTGCTCAAGAGCAGCATGGCATCCTTCCTCAATGCCATGACCTTCCCGGATAAGACCGTGTACCCCTTTGCCACTCCCAACGAGACGGATTTCAGAAACCTGATGGACGTCTACCTGAACGCGGTGTTCTGCCCGCTGGCCATGGTGGACAGGGCGGTGTTCGAGCAGGAGGGCTGGCACCGGGATGCCGACGGCACTGTGAGCGGCGTGGTGTACAACGAGATGCAGGGGGCCCTTGCCACCCCGGACGCTCAGCTGCAGAATGCGCTGGAGCGTGCCATGTTCCCGGACACGGCCTATGGCTTTGTGTCCGGCGGCGACCCGGAGAGCATCCCGGCGCTGACCTATGAGAAATATCAGCGGGTGTACCGCCGCCACTACAGCGCGGACAACTGCTGCATCACCCTGTACGGCAAGATGGACATGGCCGAAAAACTGGAAATGCTGGACCGCGATTACCTGTCCCGGATGCCCAGGACCACCACCCGCCCCCGCCTGACGGTGCAGGACGAGCAGCCGGGCACCTGCGTGGAGCTGCCCTATTACACCGAGAACCCGGAGCCGGACGAGGTGCAGTGCGCACTGGCCTGGTACACCGGTGCCTTTGCGGACCGGGAACGGCAGCTGGGCGTGGAGATCCTGCTGGACGCGCTGCTGGGCACCAACAATTCGCCCCTGAAAGCGGCCCTGCTGGCCGAAAAGCTGGGCGCGGACATCGACATGGGCTTTGATGACAGCACCCTGCAGCCCACGCTGGAGCTGGTGCTGCGGGGTGCCACCGAAGAGAGCGCCCGCAAGTTTGCCCCGGCGGTGCGCAAGGCAGTGGATGACGTACTGGCCCGGGGCATCCCGCAGGAGCTGCTGCTGGCCTCGCTGAATTCGGCAGAGTTTGCCTCGCTGGAGCGGCCGGGCAGCCTGCCGGACGGCGTGCTGGACGCCATCAACGCTTCCACGGGCTGGCTGCACACCGGGGACCCCGCCCTGCTGCTGCACACGGACAAGCTGTTTGCCTCCCTGCGCAGCAAGATGGCGGACGGCTGGTTCGACGAGCTGCTGCGCAGCCTGTTTGCCCCGGCTCCGGTGCAGGTGCTGCAGGTGCCCACCCTGCCCAAGAAGCAGGAAGAGACACAGGCCCCGGCCCGCACCGACGCCAAACTGGTGCTGGATCATCCGCTGACCGTGGCCGACCTGGGCGAAGGTGCCCCCAGCGCGGCCGGGCAGACCGAGCAGGTGGCCGGTGCCACGGTGCTGCGCCACCCCTCGGCGGGCAGCCTGTACCTGAATTTCTACTATGACCTGGGCCATGTGGCCCCGGAGGACCTGCCGTATCTGGACCTGCTCACCGATGTGCTGGACGAGCTGGACACGCCGACCCACACGGCCCAGCAGCTGAACACCCTGCGCAGCACCTGGCTGGGCGACAGCCGCGTACTGCTGGACTTCTGGACCGGCCGGCAGGAGGGCGCACCCTGCCATGCCAAACTGACCATGAGCCTGAGCCTGCTGGAACGCAGCCTGCAAAAGGCCGTGGAGCTGGGCGGCGAGTGGCTGTATGACACGCAGCTCACCGGCCCGGCGGCGGAAGCCGCCTTTGCCCGGGTGCTGAGCCAGCAGAAACTGAACATGGAACAGCAGTTCATCCAGCAGGGCAACGCCTATGCGGCGGTCCGTGCCAGTGCCCACTACAATGTGGAGAACGCGGCCAGCGAGCGATGCAGCGGCGTAAGCTATTATCACTTCCTGTGCGATCTGCTGGAAAAGGCCGACTGGGCAGGCCTTGGCACAAAGCTGGAAACCCTGCGGGCCCAGGTGCTGCAGCACGCCCAGCTCACCGTGAGCCTGCACGGCTCGGAGCAGGCGCTGGACACCTTGCGCACCCTGCTGCCGGGCAGCCGGTTTGCGGCGCAGGAGCGCGACGCGGCGCAGCCCTATGCGGAGCCGCTGACCCCGCCGGTGAACGAGGCCTTTATTATTGACGGCGGCGTGAACTACGCGGTGCAGGTGTGGCCCATGGAGCGCCGCAGCGACCGCAAGGTGCTGGCCCGCGTGATGAGCTACGAATACCTGTGGCACAACATCCGCGAGGTGGGCGGCGCCTACGGCACCGGCATGCTGTCGTCGGACGGCGTGGAGTACCTGTACACCTACCGGGACCCCCACCTGACCGAGAGCTACGACACCTTTGCCAAGGGCCCGGCGGAGCTGGCCGCCCGCGATTACACCGAAAAGGACCTGAACGACCTGATCGTGGGTGCCGTGGCCAAGCTGGACACGCCCCGCAAGCCCCGCGCCGAGGCACGGGAGCTGGACCGGCAGTATTTCTGCGGCATCACCGAAGCAATGAAGGCTGCCGACCGCAAGGCCCTGTGTGCCGTGGACGCAGCTCTGCTCAAAGAGCAGGCCGCCGGTCTGGCCGATGCCATGGCTGCCGGTGTGAAGGTGACCTTTGGCAGCAGGGACGCGGTGGAGACCGCAGGCTCCCTGTTTGACCGCGTAGAGACCCTGTAACGAAAACAAACCAATGAAGCCCCGGCACAGTGTGGAATGCAGACTGTGCCGGGTCTTGTTTTGTGCGAAAAATCAGAAGGCACCCTGATAGTATTCCAGCAGGATACAGCCGGTGCGCAGGACATTGCGCACGGCGGCATCGTTCAGGTCCAGCTGCAGCAGGGTGCGGATGCGCTGCAGCCGGTACACCAGCGTATTGCGGTGGATGAAAAGCTGCCGGGCCGTGGCATGGAGGTTCTGCTCCTGCAGCAGGTAGACGCACAGGGTGTGCAGCAGGGCGGTGCTGTGGGCCTGGTCGTACTCCTGCAGGCGGCGCAGCATAAGGCCACCGTTTCATGAACGAGGGCACCTGGGTGCAGGGCAAGAGCATGAATGTCATGCACCAGACCGGCAACGTTGCATGGTCCATCTTTGATGCAGACTACGGCAAGTACAACCGCATGTCTCTGGAGAACGGCACCGGCGGCGACATGGAAGTGACCGTGACCATCACCGACGGCAAGATCTCGGACATCGTGGTCAACTCCCACGCCGAGTCCTCTGACATTGGCGCACCGGCTCTGGACAAGCTGATCCAGAACGCCATTGCTGCCAACAGCGCAGAGATCGACGGCGCTTCCGGCGCTACCATGACCTCCGACGGCTTCCGTGAGGCTGTGGCACAGGCTCTGGCAAAGGCACAGTAAGGCTTTATAAAAAAACCGGGGACGGGCAGCGCAGAACGCTGCCCGTCCCCTTTTTGCGCAAAAAAGCGGCGTCTGCAAAAAGCAGACGCCGCAGGAAAAAACAGGGAATTCCGCGCAGAAGGATCAGTTCTTGCGGGCGATCATTTCGGTGTAGGCCAGCACCAGCGGGCCGACGCCCTTGGCGTCGTTGCACACCACCGGCTCGCTGAAGTAGTAGGCCAGAGAGCCGTCGCGGTGGTCCTTGCCGCCCAGACCGGCCACCAGGCAGATGCCGTCCAGCTGCAGGCTGCCGTCCGGATTCTTGGACAGGTACTTGTCGCAGGTGCCGTAGAAGGCCTTTTCAGCCCAGGCAGCCATCCGCTTGGGCAGGTAGCCCAGGCGCACGCCCTTGAGCACCGCGTAGGCAAACAGGGCAGTGCCGCTGGTCTCCAGATAGTTGCCCTCCACGCCGGGGTGGTCCATCACCTGCCAGAACATGCCGGTCTCCTCGTCCTGGAACTTGTGCACGTCCTCGACGGTCTGCTTGAGCATGGCCATGATGCCGCGGTACTCGTTGTACAGCTGCTCGTCCATGCGCTCCAGCACGTCCACCATGGCCACCATGAACCAGCCCATGGCGCGCAGCCAGAAGTTGGGGCTGCAGCCGGTGACGGGGTCGGCCCAGTACATCTGGCGGCTCTCGTCGTAGCCGTGGTAGTACAGGCCGGTGGTTTCGTCCCGCATGTGCTTTTGAATGTTCATGAACTGCTTGTAGCTGTCGATGCAGCCCTGCATCTTGTTGTAGCGGGTCTCATACTCCATGTAGAAGGGCTGGGCCATATAGGTGCCGTCCAGCCACACCTGCCAGGGATAGATGTCCTTGTGCCAGAAGTTGCCCTCCTTGGTGCGGGGCTGGGTGAGCAGCTGGCTGCGGATGGTGTCGATGGCCTTACGGTACTTCTCGTCCCCGAAGATGTCGTACAGGATGAACAGGTTCTTGCCCTGATTCACGTTGTCCAGGTTGTACTCCTTGGGGTCGTAGGTCTTGATGGAGCCGTCCTCCTGCACAAAGTAGTCGATGAAATCTTTGGAAAAGTCCAGATACTTTTTGTCTCCGGTGGTGTGGTACAGGCTCAGGCAGGCGGTGATCATGCAGCCGTCGATGTAGTTCCACTTGTTGGGCTTGCCGCTGCGCACCTTCTCGATGTTCCACATGGGTGCCTCGGCGCTGGAATTGGCGATCAGGTAGTCCACATAATCGCCCAGCATGGACAGGATCTCTTCATGGGTCATGGCATTAGTCCTCCTCAAAATGGCCGACGTTGACAAAGTGCAGGCGCTCGCCCTCGTAGCCCTCGATCTTCACGTTGTGCAGGTCGATCTCCTTGACGTTCTCGGCGTAGATGGCCAGCTTCTTCACCAGCGGGCGGTTGTCGGCCATGGCGGCCTGACCGGCCTCGGCGTTGGGGTCAAAGGTGATGGTCACGTTTTTCATGGAAACGCGCTCAATGGGCTGCTCCGGCAGGCCGTCGAAGTAGCAGCCGGCAAACTGTGCGTCGGTGGCTGCGATGTCCTCCATGGTCAGGCTGCCCAGTTTGGGGGTGTACTCGTCCACCGGCATGGCGTCGCGGCACTGCACATAGGGGCCGTGGCCGTCCGGGTCGCAGAAGTAGAACATGTTGATGACGAAGGGTGCCTTGACCCCGCGCATCTCCACGTTGCGGAACACCAGCCCGTCGATGACGGCGGTGTTGCCGCGGCCGCGGCGGGTCTTGACCCGCAGACCGCGGTCGGTGTGGTCCATCAGGCACTGGGTGACCACCATGTCCTTCACGCCGCCGCTCATCTCGCTGCCGATGACGATGCCGCCGTGGCCCTTGTCCAGCAGGCAGTTGCGGATGACGGTGTGCTCGCAGCTGCGCTTCAGCTTCATGCCCAGAAAGACCTTGCTGGCCTTCATGGCGATGCAGTCGTCGCCCACATGGATGTTCATGCCGATGATGCGGATATACTCGCAGCTCTCGGGGTCGATGCCGTCGGTGTTGGGGGCGTTGTAGGGGTTGTTGATGTTGAAGTTGAGCAGGTCGAGGTGCTTGACGAAGATGGGGTGGATGGTCCAGGAGTAGCTGTTCTGCACCGTGATGCCGTGCAGGCAGACCTTTTCGCTGTCCACCATGGCCACCGCGCGGGGACGCCAGGCGATGCGCTTGACCTTGGGGTTCACCCACCAGTCGCCGTTCTGGGCGTCACAGTCCAGGGTGCCCTCACCGGTGACCACGACGTCGTGCACCTGGGTGATGTTCAGCAGGCCGGCAAAGCTGTTCAGCGGGTTGCCCTCCCAGCCGGTCAGGTAGTACTCGTCCACCTCGTTCTCGCTGGGCAGTACGCCGGGCAGGATGGGGTAATGGGTGCGGTCGTTGTCGCCCAGCAGCACGGCACCCTTTTCCAGATACAGGGTGGTGTTGCTCTTCAGGAACAGGCTGGCGGTGCGGTAGCGGCCGGCGGGCACATACACGGTGCCGCCCTTGGGGCAGGTGGACAGAGCGGCCTGCAGCTTGCCGGTGTTGTCGGTCTCGCCGTCGGCCACCAGGCCGTAGCGGGATGCATCCACAAAGAACGTTTCAGCCTCGGTGACAAAGGTCAGGCTCAGGGTCTCGCCCTCGGCCTGCACGCCCACGGTGTACTCGGTACCGGGCAGCAGGGAGAACAGGGAGAACACATTGGTATTGCATGCTTCGTAGACAGTCTTGCCGTTCAGGGTAACGACGAACGGGCGGGCCGGACGGAAGCACAGGCCGTTTTCCAGCTCGAACACGGCACTGCGGGTCATGGAACGGATAAGGGACAGGTTCATGAGAAAACCTCCTGATAAATGGTTTTGGCTTGCCCGCACCGGGCGGACATGATATGATAAAAAGAAAAGCGGATGTGCGCGGAGGACGTTAAAGAATGAAGGCAGAACAGGAAAAAATCAGTGCAAAGGTCCGGGCAGTGTCGATGCACCTGAACGGCGGCAAGCTGCAGCTGCCCGCCGAAGAGGAGAGCTGCTACGTTGTGCTGGTGGCAGAAAGCGGCTGTACCCTGCAGTACGCAGAGCAGACCATGCTGCTCAACCCGGGCAGTGCGCTGCTGCTGGGACCCGGCGGCGGCTGCATCCAGCAGACGGGCAGTGCGGCACCGGAGCTGGTGGGCTGCAGTTTCCCGCTCAGTGCCCTGCACGAGCTGCGCACCCAGACCCAGCGGGATTTTTCCCGGCTGTTTGAGCCGGAGCAGTCTGCTGTGCTGTACGGTTCCGTGCAGTGGAACAGCCGCCTGCGCACCCTGCTGGAGCTGATGCGCACCGCCATGGAGGAGCCGGATTACCCGGGCGCGTTGTACCTGCTGCTGGTGCTGCATTACATCGAGCAGGAATGCATCGCGGAGAGCAGCGCGGTGGCCCGGCCCCATAATAAGACGGTGGAGCGCATCTGTGCGTATCTGGCCGCCAACTACCGCCAGAAGTTCTCCCTCAGCGAGGTGGCAGCGCGGTTCTACCTGTCGCCCTACTACCTCAGCCGCCTGTTCAAGCGGGTGACGGGACAGTCCATCGTGGATTACATCAATAACCGCCGCATCGAGGCAGCCCAGAAGCTGCTGGAGACCACGGAACTGAGCATCAGTGCGGTGGCCGAGCAGACCGGTTTTGCCAGCGCGGCCCATTTCCGCCGTGTGTTCCACGAGGTGATGGGCACCGGGCCGCTGCAGTACCGCAAGGCACATAAGAAATGATGGGTTTTCCTGTGGAAAACAGGATGCAGCCCTGCGGGCTAGGATGTCTGCCTGCGGCAGAAGAGGTATGCCTCACGGCACAATGTTGTGCAGCGTGCAGCATGTTCCGGAAGGGGATATATCATTCACAAATAAAACACCCCCTGTGCCCTCTACGGGAACGGCACAGGGGGTGTTGTTTGCATCAGATGCTCTTTGCGCAGCGGGACAGGGGCTTAGCCCTTGACGGCACCAGCAGAGATACCTTCAACGAACTGGTCCTGTGCACAGAAGAAAACGATCAGCTGCGGCAGGATGGAGATCAGGGACAGCGCCAGGATCTTGTTCCAGGCAAAACCGGTATCACCGTCCATGGACAGCTTCACGAACAGGGACATGGGGTACTTGCCGGGGGTGCTGACGTAAAGCAGCGGGCCCATGAAGTCGTTGCAGCTCCACATGAACTGGAACAGTGCGCAGGACACCAGAGCGGGTCCCAGCATGGGCACGATGACCTTGTACAGGGTCTGGAAGGAGGAGCAGCCGTCGATGGCTGCGGCCTCGTCCAGGTCACGCGGGACATTGCGCATGAACTGGATCAGCTGGTAGACGAAGTAGGTCTCAGTAGCAAAAGCGCAGTGGACCCAGATAGCCAGGTAGAAGGGGCTGTCCAGCCAGCCGAACTTGTTGTACAGCAGGTACTGCGGCACGTTCAGAACGACCTGGGGCAGGAACAGGGTGGCCAGCATGATGTTGAACAGCAGCTTACGGCCGGGGAAGTCGAAACGGCCAAAACCATAAGCGGCAACACAGGCGGACACGACGGTGCAGATCACCTTGGGCAGCACATAGCTGTAGGTGTTGAGCATGGCCTGCAGGATGTTGATGGAGCCGCCGAAGTTGTTCAGCGCACCGCGGTAGCCGTCCAGAGTGGGGTTCTTGATCCACAGGCCGATGCCTGCAAAGATCTCGCTGTTGTCCTTGAAGGTGGCACTGATCATCCACAGCAGGGGGTAGATCATGATGATGCCGACCAGGATCAGGACGAAATACTTAAAGAAGGTTGCGATTTTGTTCGATGCGTTCATTCCCATACTGGTCACCTTACCTTTCGTCAGAGTAGTAGACCCACTTCTTCTGGCTGGTGAATGCAATGATCGTCAGGACGCAGACGATGATGAACATGATCCATGCCAGAGCGGATGCCATACCCATGTCATAAGACTTGAATGCGTAGTTGTAAACCAGCAGAGAGATCAGCGTGGTGGAACCACGGGGGCCGCCGTTGGTGATGATGTACGGGCCATTGAACTCCTGGAAAGCCTGGCAGATCTGAGTGACCAGGTTGTAGAAGATGATGGGGGTGATCATCGGAACGGTGATGGAGAAGAACTGACGCCACTTGCCGGCGCCGTCGATGGTGGCAGCCTCGTACAGGTCTGCGGGCACGCCCTTCAGAGCGGCCAGGAACAGCACCATGGCAGAGCCGAACTGCCAGATACGCAGGAAGCAGATGATCCACAGCGCGTAGTGGGGGTCGCTCAGCCACTCCGGGCCCTGCACCAGACCGAAGGTCACGGCACGCAGCACGGTGTTGAGCAGGCCGTCTTTGCTGAACACAGCCTTCCACAGCACGGCGATGGCAACGGAGCCGCCGAGGATGGAGGGAATGTAGTACACGGTACGGAACAGGTTGACGCATGCGATCTTGAAGTTCAGGATGTATGCGATGAACAGTGCGAAGATCAGCTTCAGGGGCACGGTGATGAAGGCGTACTTGAAGGTGATGATCAGTGCCTTGGTGATCTTGGTGGTGGTAAAGGCGGTGATGTAGTTCTGCAGGCCGACGAAGGTGGTGCCGGACTTGAAGAAGTTCATATCGGTGAAGCTGTAGTACAGCGACTGACCGAAGGGGAAAGCCTTAAAGACCACAAAGCCGATGATCCAGGGGATCAGGTACAGGATGCCCTGATACTTGTCCAGCCACTTCTGGAACGGAGTGCGCCCGGTAACCGGGGCGTTGCTTTCTTTCATCTGGGAAATCCTCCTTTTTAAGGAATTTCGGAGCAGGTCTGAAAAAGATCTGATACAATTTTGTCAGAAATTTGTAATACATCTCTGATAAAAAAAGGGGCATCTGCCGTTTGGGCGACAGGTGCCCCGGGGATCAGATCAAAGCGTTGGGGAGAAATCAGGCGATGGTGTAGCCGACAGACTCCATGCCGTCCAGCAGGCCGTTGACAGCCTCTTCGGGGGTCTCGTCGCCGTAGTCGATGTTATCGAACACTTCCTGATAGATGCCGGTGCCGGAAGCCTTCAGGTCGTTGTTCTCGAACAGGGGATCCAGCTTGTTGGTGGTGAAGGCCATGACCTTGGCGTTTGCCTCAGCAACCAGGCTCTTGACAGCGCCGGCGTCCTGAGCGAACTTCAGGCCAGCCTTGGAAGCGGGGATGCCGCACTCAGAACCCATGATGGAAGCGCCCTTCTCCTCGTTCAGCAGGAAGTTGATGAGGGTAGCTGCCTCTGCGGGATGCTCGCAGGTCTTGGTGATGGCCAGACCCATGGAGACCTTGGAGAAGCCGCCGTTGTAATCGCCGAACTTGATCTCCTCGCCGACGGTGAAGCCGTCCTTGTTGTCGTCATCCAGAGCGGAAGAGTACTTGGTAGCAGCGGAATCCCACTCGAAGATGCCTGCGATCTTACCGGTGATCCACTCGTTGGACTGGTGGGTAGCGGTGTCGGAGTTTGCGGAGTAGTAGTCCTTCAGGTTCATCATGACGTGGCCATCGACCAGGCTCTTGATGAAGCTCAGGCCCTCGGCGATCTCGTCCTCGGTGTAGTTCAGGGTAGAGGTGATGGGGTCTGCCCAGTCCTTGCCGTACTTGGACTCGAGGTAGAACACCATCAGGATCATACGGTCGTAAGCGCCCAGGTGCAGGGGATAGTAGTCAGCGCCCAGCTTGTCCTGGAAAGCCTTGCCGGCTGCCATCAGGTCATCCAGAGTCTTGGGGACTTCGGTGATGCCGGCCTTATTAAAGGTGGTCATGTTCCAGAAGAAGATACGGCCGGTCATGGAAACGGGCACGCACTGCTGGGAGTTTGCAACGTAGCAGGCATCCATAGCAGCCTTGTCCCACTGGGTCAGATCCAGGAAGTTGGACACGGTGTTCAGGTCCACGAACTTGCTGCCGTCAGCAGAGTAGTTGTACAGCCAGTTCCAGTTCACCTGGCACACATCCTGTGCGTTGCCGGCGATGAAAGCGGCAGCCATCTTCTCTTCCCAGCCGGACCATGCGGCGAAGGTGGGCTCGATGGTGATGTTGCTGTGCTCAGCCTGGAACTCCTTGATGGCGTTCTGGTAAGCCTCGTGACGGCTGTCGCCGCCCCACCAGCTGATGGTCATGGAAACAGGACCGTCAGACAGGGCCAGGCTCTCGTCTGCGGAAGCAGCGGGAGCGGATGCCACGGAAGAAGAGGCTGCAGTGCTGGAAGAATTGCCGCCGCAGGCAGCCAGCAGACCAGCTGCGCCCACAACGCCGGTGACCTTCATGAAATCACGACGGGAAATTGCCTTGCTCATTTTTGTTCTCCTCCTAAAGATGATCAAAAACATCGTCTTGCACGGGGGTTCTGCACACACCCCGTTGTATACAATTATGATAACAAAAGGCGGACAAAAAAGAAAGACGCAAATTGTGGTTATGCAACTCGAAAACGTACAAATATTGCTCTGTTTTCCGCGCCGGATTTGACGCCATTGCTGAAATGAATAAACTTCGGACGAAAAACTGTGCAACATGTATACTTCAACGTTTTGCATAAAAAACTGGGATGCAAGAGAGAAAGAACGTTAAAATTTCTGCGAAAAGCTGGAGCATTTGCCCTGGGACCTGGATTTTTTGTAGCTGCGTCAGCAAAAGGCTCTCTGGCAGAGAACACCCGGAGTCGGGAAAAGCCAGGAAAAGCCAGGAAAAGAACTGATATATCAATTGCGCAAAAAAAGTGCGCCGGTGCCCTTGAGTGATATATCAGTCCGCACCGGAGCCGGGCGGCTTTGCGGGAGAAATAAGAGCAGCAAATATATGACGTCGGATGTCTGATAAATCCAACAAAAACCGCCGCACAGAAGTCTGTGCGGCGGCTGACGGAACAAAGTGTGTTATTTGCGGCCTGCGTAAAAAGCCCGCCGCGCGCGGAAGTAGCACTGCGGGCACATGCTGACGTACTGAACGTCGTTTTCCAGGTCGATGGCCACCTGTTCGCCCTCAAAGACGAACTGGCCGTTCACCTTGCGGCAGTTGCAGATGGCCTTACGGCCGCAGGTGCAGATGGTTTTCATCTCTTCGATGGTATGGGCCAGCTCCAGCAGGCGGGTGGAGCCGGGGAAACCCCGCAGCGAAAAGTCGGCCCGCAGGCCGTAGCAGATCACCGGGATGTTCAGGTCTACGGTGACCATGAACAGCTGCTCGGCCTGCTCTGCGGTAAAGAACTGGCTCTCGTCGCACAGCACGCAGGCCAGCTTGGTGGCCTGGCTGGCTTCGCGCACCACCTCGAACACATCCATGTCCGGGCGGATCAGGCGGTCGGCCTTGCGGTGCACGCCCAGGCGGCTGACCAGTTCGCCGCCGCCTTTGGTGTCCACCTGCGGCTTGAGGATCAGCACCTGCATGCCCTGCTCTTCATAGTTGTGGGCCACCTGCATCAGGGCTGTGCTCTTGCCACTGTTCATGGCACCATAGCGAAAATACAGTTTTGCCATGGCGTCACTCCTGGTTGCGCAGGCGGTAGCCCAGGCTCATCAGGCTGTCGCCCAGGTGAACGTTCTCCACTACCACATCGGGGTAGGGAACGGAGAGGTCGTAGTGGGAGAAGTTCCAGAAGCCCTCGATGCCCAGGTCCACCAGACGGCCGCTGACCTGCTCGGCACCGTCGCGGGGCACACAGAGCACGGCCACCTTGGGGTGGTGCTCGGCGCAGAAGACCTCCAGCTCGTCCACATGACGGATCTGGATGCCGTTGATCTCCTTGCCCACCTCGTTCTGGGCCACATCAAAGGCGGCGATCAGCTTGTAGCCGTTGGCGTCGGTGGTGATGAAGCGGCTCACGGCCTTGCCCAGACGGCCGCAGCCGATCAGGATGGTGGGCAGGCGGTCGCCGTTGCCGAACAGCAGGCTCTCCAGAATGGAAAGCAGGTTCTCCACCGAGTAACCGATGCCCTGTCGGCCGTTCACGTCGCCGATGCAGTTGAAGTCCTGCCGGACCTGGGAGGCCGTGGTGCCCATCTGGGCGGCCAGCTCCCGGGAGGAGATGCTGGTGATGCCGTCAGCCTGCAGAGAGCGCAGGTAGCGGTAGTATTTCGGGAGGCGCTTGATCACGGGGAGCGAGGCTTTTGCGGGGGTATTCATGAGAAAAATTCTCCTTTCAAGCAAAAAATCGCCGCGTTTGCCCTGCACGAAAAAACGCCGGCGTGTGCAGCGCGGTGGGTACGACACCGCGTATTGTCAATTCCATATCATTATAAAGTATACTGCACGGGAGACGAATGTCAAATACCAGACGAAAAAAAACAAAAAAATTACAAAAAATTAAGTGGTATGACCCTGCCGCAGAGGGATAACCGCCGGTTGGACGGGGCATGATGATGCAAAACAGAGCAAAAGGAGAACACAGAATGCCGGATACACACACCACCTCTGTGGACCAGCAGCGGCTGGAAAAAGAACGCATCGAGGACGACGGTACGGTCACCCTGACCCGGGGCGGCCATGCCATCCACTGCCTGACCGTCATCGGCCAGGTCGAGGGGCACACGGAAGCGCCGCAGGGGCAAAAGACCACCAAGTATGAGCATGTGATCCCCCAGCTGGCCGCCGTGCAGGAGGACCCCCGGATCGAGGGCCTGCTGGTATTGCTGAACACCGTGGGCGGGGATGTGGAGGCCGGTCTTGCGCTGGAAGAGCTGATCGCCAGCGTGTCCAAACCCAGCGCCACGCTGGTGCTGGGCGGCGGGCACTCCATTGGCATCCCGCTGGCCGTGAGCGCACAGCGCAGCTTCATCGTGCCCACCGCCACCATGACGGTGCACCCGGTGCGGCACTCCGGGGTGATCCTGGGCGTGCCCCAGACCATGCACTGGTTCGACCAGATGCAGCAGCGCATCACCGGCTTTGTGGCGGCCCACAGCGGCATGACGGAGAAGCGCTACACCGAGCTGATGCTCCACACCGGGGAGCTGGTCATGGATATGGGCACCGTGCTGGACGGCCGCCGCGCCGTGAAGGAAAAGCTCATCGACGAGCTGGGCGGCCTTTCGGATGCACTGGACTGGCTGCACCGTGCGATCGAAACTCGAGAATAACACAACAATAGGTTTGCCATTTGCCCCGGTGCGTGGTACAATAATAAAATCAAGAATTGTGTCTATGCGAACTGTGGGGAATGGAGAAGAATGGCAACGAAGAAACGAAAAACAACGACACGGCGCTCAACGTCGCGCAAAAAACGCGCGGAACAGCGCCTGCCGGCAGGGCTTGGGACCCTGTTTGCGGGGCTTTTGCTGGTGGGCCTTGCCTTTGTGGAAGGCGACTCGGTGTGGAAAACGCTGCATCAGGTGCTGTTTGGCCTGTTTGGCTGCGGCAGTTTTGTGCTGGGTGCAGCGGTGTGCTGCCTGGCCGTGCTGTACACGCGGGGCGAGGATCTGCTGCCCCACATCTGCAAGCTGGCGCTGGGGCTCGTGTTTGCAAGCGGCACGGTGATCGTGTTTTCCGACATCCAGCCGCAGGGGCTGTCGGCTTTCCAGATGGTGGCGGCCTGCTACCAGAACGGTTATCAGGCGTGGCTGTCCGGCGGCGCACTGGGTGCGGTGCTGGGCGGCAACCTGCTGCTGCTCTGCGGCCGGCCGGCGGCAAACTTCATCATGCTGGTGCTGGCGCTCTGCGTCAGCCTGTACATTTTTGACCTCACTCCGGCTGAGGTCTGGCAGTGGCTGTGCGACGTGTCCGGCGGGGTGCACGCAAAGGGCGTGGCCGTGTACGAGCAGGGCGCAGCCCGCCGTGCCGAGCGCCGCGCCGAGCGACAGGCCGCGCAGGAAGCCGCAGACGAGTACGACGAGACGGAGGACCTGGAAGAATACGAGGACGAAGCCGAAGCGGAAGAGCCCTTCCGTCTGGGTCTGCCGGACTGGATGTCCGGTGTGCTGCACTGGGGCCATAAGGTGACCCAGGAGCTGGAGCAGGCCCCGGACAGCCCGGCCGGAGCGCCGGACCAGCCCGTGCAGCCCCAGCCGGAACCGCAGGCGGCCCCAGCCGTGACGCCGGTGCGGGTGCGGGCATCCCGCCCGCGCGCTCCCTTTGATGTGGACCTTGGCCCGGACAGCACCGAGGTGAAGGAGGGCGGCAGTGAGCCCATCGAACCCTTCATCCCGGGGCCGGGCGGCACCTTTGGCATGGACCCGCTGCGCGCGGCACCCAAGCCCACCATCCGGCCCATCGTGCCGGATGCCGTGGAAACGGCGGCTGAGGACTTCTTTGCAAAGCCGGAGGAGACCCCGGCGGCAGAGACCACGGAACAGCAGCCCCGGCCGGTGCCCGGCAATCCCTTTGATACGCCCATCGCACGGCCTGCGGACCCGGCAGAACCGGCTGCCGCTGCTGCGCCCATCCAGCCCGTGATGCCTGCGCCGCAGCCGGACCAGCCGACCCGTGTGAGTGCCGAACATGCCATGGCCCAGCGCAGCGACCCGGATGCGGACGGCTGGATCAGCATCACCGCCGAACCGGTGGAGGAAAAGGATATCAACTCGCTGGTGGCGGCAGCCATGGAAAAACCGGCGGCCTCCGAGCAGGCAGCTGCTACGGCCCCTGCCGAGGAAGCCGAGCCGGTGGACACCTACCAGTATCAGTACCCGCCCATCGAGCTGTTTGAAAAATCCAAGGAGGAAAGCGACCCCAACGCCGAGGATGAGCTGAAGGCCAACGCCCAGAAGCTGGTGGACACGCTGGAGAGCTTTGGGGTCCGCACCCGTGTGCTGGACATTTCCCGCGGGCCGTCGGTCACCCGGTATGAGGTGCAGCCCATGGCGGGCGTCAAGATCAGCCGCATCACCTCGCTGGCCGATGACATCGCCCTGAACCTGGCCGTGGCGGATGTGCGCATGGAGGCCCCCATCCCCGGCAAGCCCGCCGTGGGCATCGAGGTGCCCAACCACAAGCGCAGTGCCGTGTCCATCCGCAGCGTGTTCGAGAGCCAGAGCTTTCTGCGCATGACCTCGCCTTTGGGTATTGCCCTGGGCAAGGACATTGCGGGTGTGGCCCAGGTGGCAGACCTGTGCAAGATGCCCCATCTGCTCATTGCGGGCAGCACCGGCAGCGGCAAGTCGGTGTGCGTGAACAGCATCATTATGAGTTTGGTGTTCCGCTCCAGCCCGGAAGACGTCAAACTGCTGCTCATCGACCCCAAGGTGGTGGAGCTGGCCGAATACAACGGCATCCCCCATCTGCTCATGCCGGTGGTCACCGAGCCCCGCAAGGCGGCCGGAGCCCTGGGCAGCGCCGTGCAGGAGATGGAGCGCCGCTACCGCATGTTTGCCGAGAACAACGTGCGCGACATCAAGTCCTTCAACAAGCTGGCGGTGGAGCGGCCGGATCTGGAAAAAATGCCCTACATCGCCATCGTCATCGACGAGCTGGCCGACCTGATGATGGTGGTGGGCAAGGATGTGGAAGATTCCATCTGCCGCATCGCTCAGAAAGCCCGCGCCGCCGGCATGCACCTGATCGTGGCCACCCAGCGCCCCAGCGTGGACGTCATCACCGGCCTGATCAAGGCCAACATCCCCAGCCGCATCGCCTTTGCGGTGTCCAGTCAGGTGGACAGCCGCACCATTCTGGATGGTGCCGGTGCCGAAAAACTGCTGGGCCAGGGCGATATGCTGTTCATGCCGGTGGGCGCCCCCAAGCCCACCCGCATCCAGGGCACCTTTGTGCGGGATGAAGAGATCAGCCGTGTGCTGGACTTCATCAAGTCCAGCGCCACCGTCCAGTACGACGAGGCCATGATCGAGGCCATGGAAAAGCACGCCATCCAGGACGGCAAGAAGGGCAGCAGCGGGACCGATTCCGATGACGAGTCGGACTCCGACCCGATGTTCCAGCAGGCCGTGGAGGTGGTCATTGACGCCGGGCAGGCCTCTACCAGCCTGCTGCAGCGCCGCTGCAAGCTGGGCTATGCCCGTGCGGCCCGCATCATGGACGAAATGGAGATGCGGGGCATCATCGGCCCCCACGAGGGTGCCAAGCCCCGGGCCGTGCTCATCAGCCGTCAGCAGTGGCTGGAGATGCAGATGAACCAGCCGGAGGAATGAAACCCTCTCAGGCGCTGACGCGCCAGCTCTCCCAAAGGGAGAGCTTTAGGAACGGGTAAGACACATTCTGTATATCAAAGAAGAGAGACTGAACGGAATACAAAAGAAGCTCCCCCCTCGGGGGAGCTGGCAACGCCGTAAGGCGTTGACTGAGAGGGTATTGAATCAACAAAAGGAGCATTATGGACAACTCTTCCCCAAAGATCTACACTGAATTTCTGCCCATCAGCCGGGCAGACATGGAAGCACGCGGCTGGGACCAGCTGGACTTTGTGGTGGTGGGCGGTGACGCCTATGTGGACCACCCCAGCTTTGGCACTGCCATCATCAGCCGCCTGCTGGAAGCCGAGGGCTACAAGGTGGGCGTGCTGGCCCAGCCCCGCTACACCGACTGCGAGGACTTCAAGCGGTTCGGCAAGCCGAAGTACGGCTTCTTCATTGGCGGCGGCAACGTGGACAGCATGGTCAGCCACTACTCTGTGGCCAAGATCCCCCGGGCCGAGGACGAATACTCTCCCGGCGGCAAGGGCGGTGCCCGCCCGGACCGCAGCGCCACCGTGTACACCCGGCTGGCCAAGCAGGCCTACCCGGACCTGCCGGTCATCCTGGGCGGTCTGGAAGCCTCCCTGCGGCGCTTTGCCCACTACGATTACTGGATGGACACCGTGCTGCCCAGCATCGCCGAGAGCTCCGGTGCGGACATCATCAGCTTTGGCATGGGCGAACACCAGACCGTGGAGATCGCCCGCCGTCTGGCCGCCGGAGAACCGGTGGAGCAGATCACCGATGTGGACGGCACCTGCTACCTGACCGACTTCGACCACCTGCCGGAGCGGTATGTGGAGTGTGCCGGCTTCAAAAAGGTGGCCAGCGATAAGACCGCCTACGCCAAGGCCTGCCGCATCCAGATGGACAATCAGGACGTGGTCAGCGGCCAGATCATCGTGCAGAAGCAGAGCGAGAAGTATCTGGTGCAGAACATCCCGGCAAAGCCGCTGGTGCGCTGGGAGCTGGACAAGGTCTACGCCCTGCCCTACACCCGCCGGTATCACCCCATCTACGAGGCCATGGGCGGCGTGCCCGCCATCCGGGAGGTACAGTTCTCCATCATCCAGAACCGCGGCTGCTTCGGCGGCTGTAACTTCTGCGCCATCCAGCTGCATCAGGGCCGCCGGGTCACCAGCCGCAGTGCGGACAGCATCGTGGAGGAAGCCGAGCGCATGACCCACGAGCCGGATTTCAAGGGCTACATCCACGATGTCGGCGGTCCCACCGCCAACTTCCGGTTCCCATCCTGCCGCGAGCAGATGCTGCGGGGCATGTGCAATGGCGGCAAGCACTGCCTGGCCCCCACCACCTGCTCCCACATGATCGTGGACCACAGCGATTATCTCAAGATCCTGCGCCGGGTGCGGGAGCTGCCGGGTGTGAAGAAAGTGTTCATCCGCAGCGGCATCCGTTTTGATTACCTCATGGCCGACCCGGACGACACCTTCTTCAAGGAGCTGGTGGAGTACCACGTCTCCGGCCAGCTGAAAGTTGCCCCGGAGCACTGCGCCCCCAATACCCTCGCCTACATGGGCAAGCCGCCCATCCAGACCTTCAACAAGTTCAAGGATAAGTTCTACGAGCTGAGCAAGAAGGCGGGCAAAAAGCAGTATCTGGTGCCCTACCTCATGTCCAGCCACCCGGGCAGCACCCTGAAGGATGCAGTGTATCTGGCAGAGTACCTTTACAAGAACCACATGCGCCCGGAGCAGGTGCAGGATTTCTACCCCACTCCCGGCACCGTGAGCACCTGTATGTTCTACACCGGCCTCGACCCCTACACCCTCAAGCCGGTGTTCGTGGAAAAGACCCCCGAGGGCAAGGCCCTGCAGCGTGCATTGCTGCAATACTATGAGCCCCGCAACGCCGAAAAGGTGGTCAAGGCCCTGAGGATGACCCACCGGGAGGACCTCATCCCCCTGCTGGTGCCCGCCGAGGGCCGCCGGGCGGTGCAGCGCAGTGCCCGCCGCGCCGACAGCCCGGAGGTGACCATCCACAACGACGGCACCTACACTGTGCGCCCCAACCAGAAGGGCAAGGGCAAGCCTGCCCACGGCCCGAACCGCACCGCCGCCCCTGCCGGGCGTCAGCCCAGCCCGGGTGCCCGGTTTGCCCCCCATTCTGCCCCAGGCCATAAGCCTAAGAGTAATCAACAGAAAGAGAACGCAACGTGGAAAACTGGAAAAAAGAAAAAGTGACCCGAAAGCAGGGCCTGCTGCAGCGGCTGCTGTCGCTGGCCGCTGCGGCCGCACTGGCCCTGAGCCTTGTAGGCTGTGGTACCTCGGCTGTGGTGCCGGGCGGCAGTGCCGACGTGGTGCCCAACCCTTCCTCTACGGCAGCCAGCGTGGATGCCCCGTTCGAGATGCACTTCATCGACGTGGGGCAGGCGCTGAGCGTGCTGGTGGAATGTGACGGCCAGTTCATGCTGTACGACGGCGGCAACGTGGACGACGGCAGCCTGGTGGTGTCCTACCTGCAGAAGCAGGGGGTGGAAGAGCTGCAGTATGTATTCTGCTCCCACGCCCACGAGGACCATGTAGGCGGCCTGGCGGCTGCGCTGGCCTACTTCCCGGCCAATCATGTATACAGCCCGGTGACGGAGGCCTCCACCAAGTGCTTCCGGGATTTTGTCAAGTACACCCAGCAGCAGGGCCTGCAGGTGGAAGTGCCCGCCGTGGGCACCACCTGGCCCCTGGGCAGTGCTAGCGTGACCATGCTGGGCCCCGTGGCGCAGTACAGCGACACCAACGATACCTCCATCGTGCTGCGCATCGACTACGGTTCCACCAGCTTTCTGCTCACCGGTGACATGGAAAAGACCGCAGAGAGCGACCTTGTGGCCAGCGGTGCCAATCTGAAAGCCGATGTGCTGCAGGTGGGCCACCACGGTTCCAGCACCTCCACCGGCTACGCCTTCCTGAGCGCGGTCCTGCCGGAGATGGGCATCATCTCCTGCGGGGTGAACAACAAATACGGCCACCCGCATGAGGAGACCCTGAGCATCCTGCGGGACGCCGGGGTGGACGTGTACCGCACCGACCTGCTGGGCACCATCACCATTGGCAGCGACGGCCAGAACTACACCGTGGGCACCGAGCATTTTGCCGCCGATGCCGAGCTGAACCCCACCGACCCGGCGGCTGCCAGCACGGTACAGCAGGCTTACATCGGCAATGTGAACAGCAAAAAGTTCCACCTGCCCACCTGCCCGAACCTGCCGGCCGAGAAGAATCAGATCCTCTTCTCTAGCTACGAGGAGGCCATCGAGGCAGGCTATACCCCCTGCAGCAGCTGCATCAAATAAAAAACGGAAACCTGACATAGGGCAAAGCCGGACGGTCTGCAGACCGCCCGGCTTTGCGTTTTTACCGGACAGGCCCAGAGGGGGGACCACAGGTTTTTGCTTTTTGTGGGATTGATAAAATCCCACAGCTGCGGTATACTTAAAATCACTTTATTTCAAAAAAGCAAGGAGGAACCGCAGATGCAGCTGGGGCAGAGCAGGACCCTGCCGGTGGAAAAACCGGAGCAGATCGACCTTGCGCAGGCAGCGCGGTATTTCGGCGCGCGCGGGGAGGCGGACACCGCCACCATGGCCCTGCTGCAGCGCTGCGCCGTACCGTTGCTGGCCGCTGCGACGCCCCGCGCCGTCTGGCTGCGGGCGGAGGTGAAGGCGCTGGCCGAAGCCGGCATCCTGCGGGGCAGCGACGTGATGCGGCATCTGGAGGGCTGCGGGCAGGCCATTCTGCTGGCCGTGACCCTTGGCCCCGGGGTGGACGCCCAGATCCGCCGCGCCGGGGTGGGGGATATCGCCGCCGGTGTAGCGTCCGATGCGCTGGGCAGCGCCCTGGCTGAGCAGACCGCCGACGCGGCGGAAGCCGAGCTGCGCCAGCTGGCCGCAGCCGAGGGGACTTACCTCACCGGGCGGTTCTCGCCGGGCTATGGCGACTGGGACATCGCGGTGCAGCCGCTGGTGGCCGCCGCGCTGGACACGGCGCGCCGGGCCGGGCTGTGCGTCACCGATACCAACCTGATGACCCCCCGCAAAAGCGTGACCGCCATTCTGGGGGTCAGCGACCACCCGGTCAAGGGACATCTGGCCGGGTGCGGGCACTGTGTGCTGCGCACCCGCTGCGAATACAGAAAGAGGGGAAAGACCTGTGCAAGTGAGTGAACTTTTCAAGCAGAGCAATACCATCCTGCTGGACGGCGGCATGGGCACCATGCTGCAGGCGGCCGGCCTGAAGCTGGGCGCCCGGCCGGAGGAACTGAACATCACCGACCCGCAGCTCATCGAGGGCATCCATGCGCAGTATGCCGCAGCGGGCAGCCGTATCATCAACGCCAACACCTTTGGCGCGTCGGCCCACAAGCTGGCGGGCAGCGCCTACAGTCTGGAAGAGATCATTGCGGCGGGCATTGCCAACTGCAAGCGGGCCTGTGCGCCCTATGGTGCGCTTGCCGCGCTGGATGTCGGCCCGCTGGGCGAGCTGCTGGAACCCAACGGCACTCTGGCCTTTGAGGATGCCGTGGAGGAATACGCCCGCATCGTGCGGGCCGGTGCGGCGGCCGGGGCCGACCTGATCTTTTTTGAGACCTTCACCGACCTGTACGAGCTCAAGGCCGCGCTGCTGGCCGCCCGGGAAAACTCCAGCCTGCCCATCCTGGCCAGCATGAGTTTTGAAGCCGGCGGCCGCACCTTTACCGGCTGCACGGTGGAGAGCTTCGGCGTCACCGCGCGGGGTCTGGGAGCCAGCGCCGTGGGCATCAACTGCTCGCTGGGCCCCAAGGAGATCTTCCCCATGGCAAAGCGCCTGACCGAGGCCGTGCCCGGCGACTTCCCGGTGTTCGTCAAGCCCAACGCGGGTCTGCCCCGGGCCGACGGCAGCGGCTACGACATTACCCCGCAGCTGTTTGCGCTGGAAATGAAGCCCTACTGGGAGCTGAATCTGTTTGCCGCCGGCGGCTGCTGCGGCACCACGCCGGAGTTCATCCGGCTGCTGAACGGGGTGTTCAAGGGCTGTGTGCCGGGCCGCCCGGCCCACGCCATGCCCTCGGTGCTGTGCACCCCCATGAATTATGTCAACGTGGACGGCATCACCGTGGTGGGCGAGCGCATCAACCCCACCGGCAAAAAGCGCTTCCAGCAGGCACTGCGGGAGAATGATATGAACTACGTTCTGGAACAAGCCGTGAGCCAGGTGGAAGCCGGGGCGCAGGTGCTGGACGTGAACGTGGGTGCCCCCGGCGTGGATGAACCGGCCCTGATGCCGCAGGTGGTCAAGGCCCTGCAGAGCGTGGTCAGCCTGCCGCTGCAGCTGGATTCCTCCAACGTGCAGGCACTGGAAAACGGCCTGCGGGTGTACAACGGCAAGCCCATCGTCAACTCCACCAACGGCGAGCCGGAAAAGCTCAAGGCCATCCTGCCCCTGTGCAAAAAGTACGGCGCGGCCATCGTGGGCCTTGCCATCGACGAGCGGGGCATCCTGCCCGCCGCAGAGGACCGCGTGGCCATTGCCCGCCGCATCACCGAGGCGGCACTGGAAGCCGGAATCCCCCGCGAGGACATCTACATCGACTGCCTGACCCTGACCGCCAGCGCCCAGCAGAAGGATGTGCTGGCCACGGTGCAGGCGCTGGAAGCCTGCAAGAAGGAGCTGGGCGTGCGCACCATCCTGGGCGTGTCCAACATCAGCTTCGGCCTGCCCTGCCGCCCCTACCTGAACACCACCTTCCTCACCATGGCCATGTATGCCGGGCTGGATCTGGCCATCATGAACCCCTCCAGTGAAGAGATGATGGCCGCCGTGTATGCCTATAACGTGCTGACCAACCGGGACGCGCAGAGCATGCAGTACATCGAGCGCTACGCAAACCGGGTGCCTGCCTCCACGGCCCTGAAGCAGGCAGCCCAGGCAGCGCCTGCGGCGGCAGCTTCCGACGGGAGCGCTGAAATTTCCGGCCCCTATGCAGCGCTGATCAAGGCGGTGGAAAAGGGCCTGAAGGGCGACGCCGCCGCCCAGACCCGCGCCCTGCTGGCCGAAAAGCAGCCGCTGGAAGTGGTGGACGAAGCCCTGATCCCGGCGCTGGACATCGTGGGTGCCAAGTATGAGAAGGGCACTCTTTTCCTGCCGCAGCTGCTGCAGGCCGCCAGCGCCGCCCAGAGCGCCTTTGAGGAGATCAAGACCGCCATTGCCCAGAAGGGCGAGGGCAGCGCCAGCAAGGGCCGCATCGTGCTGGCCACCGTGAAGGGCGACGTGCACGACATCGGCAAGAACATCGTCAAGGTCATTCTGGAGAACTACGGCTTTGAGGTCATCGACCTGGGCCGCGATGTGCCGGTGGAGACCGTGGTGGACACCGTGCGGGAAAAGGATGTGCATCTGGTGGGCCTTTCGGCCCTGATGACCACCACCCTCAAGAGCATGGAGGAGACCATCGCCGCCCTGCATGCAGCCAAACTGGACTGCAAGATCATGGTGGGCGGTGCCGTGCTCACCCCGGAATACGCCGAAAAGATCGGCGCGGACTGGTACGCCAAGGACGCCAAGCGCAGCGCCGACATCGCCAAGGAATTCTTTGGGGTGTGACACTGAATACAAGACCAATACAAAAAGTACAGAAACAAACAAAAAACACCCTCTGTTCTCACTGCGCGGGAACAGAGGGTGTTTTGCATTATACGCTTTGTTTTTTATTAGGCTTGTTTGCCAGCCTGTCAACGAGCCACGAGGCGAAGAAACCCAGTGCAATGCCCAGCACAAGGCCGCCCAGTACATCGGTGGGGAAGTGCACATACAGGTACAGCCGGGTAAAGGCGATGAAAGCCGCCAGCACCAGCGCGGGGACGCCCAACTTCCGGTTTTGCAGCCAGAGCGCAAAGGCTGCCGCAAAAGCCGAGGCCGTGTGCCCGGAGGGGAAGGAGTGCCCGTGGGGACGCTTGACCAGAATGGTGATCGCCGTGTTCACGTCGCAGGGGCGGGGCCGGGCGAACAGCGGCTTGAGGATGTAGTCCCCGGCCACCAGATACAGTACCAGCGCCGTGGCCATGGCGCACCCGGCCTTGCGGGTGCGGCGGAACAGCAACAAAAGCAGCGTGAACGCGATCCAGATCTCACCGTGCTCACCGGCGTAGTTGAGAAAGACGGCCAGCGCATCCAGCACCGGGTTGTGGAACTGCTGCAGCCAGTCCAGAAATGCGAATTCAAACGGCATAAAGAACCTCCTGTCTGTTGGTTCTATGGTAACACATCTTCCGGCCCACCACAACCCGGCAGGCAAAAAACAGGAGTGCAGAAATAAGCTACATCTGTTATATTGTGGCGCAATATTACAATACGGAAAGCAAAAACGCCCGTTCCGACGGCAAAGGCCGGAACGGGCGCAGGATGCGAGAGGATCAGAGGCCCATTTCGGGCAGGGTGGGGTAGCTGTCGATGGCACCGTGCTTCTGTACGCTCAGGCCGCAGAACCGGTTGGAAAAGTCCAGGTACTCCTTCAGCTTTTTGCAGGACAGCTTTTCCAGCTTGTCCACCGTCACGCCGTCCCGGCTCAGCTGCCACAGGAAGGAGCCGATGAAGCCGTCGCCCGCACCGGTGGTGTCCACGGCCCTGACCTTCTGGCAGGGGGCAAAGGCATGGGCGGCGCGGGTGTAGGCGTAGGCCCCTTTGCTGCCGCAGGTGTACAGCACCAGCTGCACGTCCCCGGCAAACAGCTGGGGCAGGGCGGCTTCGATGTCGGCGGTGCCGGTGAGGAACTCCAATTCCTCGTCCGAGACTTTCAGGATGTTGGACAGCGGCAGGAACTGCAGCACAGTCTGGCGCAGCATCTCCCGGTCGGGCCAGAGGGGGAAGCGGAGGTTCGGGTCAAAGCTCACGATCGCACCGGCCTCCCGGGCGGCTCCGATGGCGGCCAGATGGGCGTGGCGCATGGGGCTGTCCACCAGCGAGACGCTGCAGAAGTGCAGGGCAAAAGCGTCGCGGAACCAGGCCAGGTCGATCTGCTCCGGGGCATACAGCAGGTCGGCCGAGGGCTTGCGGTAAAAGCTGAAGGTGCGGTTGCCGTCCTCCTCCAGGCTCACGAAGGCAAGGGCGGTGTTGGCCTTGTCGGTGAACACCAGATGGCTCAGGTCGATGCCGCAGGCTTCCAGCTCCCGTGCGATCTTGTGGCCGAAGGGGTCATCGCCCAGCTGGGTGAGAAAGCTGCTGGCACCGCCCAGACGGGCAAAGGCAGCGCAGACATTGGCCGGTGCGCCGCCGGTGCGCGGGCTGAAGGACGGCACCTCGTCAAAGGTGCATCCTACGCGGGACGGGATCATGTCGATCAGCGCTTCGCCGATGGAAAACAGAGTATTGCCGGGCATAGAAAACCTCCAGATCACAAATTGCAGAGTTCACAGGCTGCCCCGGTCAGCTTTATGCTCACGTCGCCGGGGGCAGGGTAGTACCGGGTGCTGAACACTGTGGCTCCCCCGTTCAGGAAAATTTCCAGCGAGGAATTGTCGCCCACCACCCGCAGGCTGCGGCAGGGGGCTGCCAGCCGGGCGCGGCGCACGGTGCGGCCGTCGGCCAGAGCGGGGTCGGTGAAGCGTAGGGTGCAGGTGCAGTCCTGTTCAGTATACACCAGCTGCACCCCCTGCGCAACCGTCAGGCAGAAGTCTCCGGCGGGTGCGGCGGTCAGGTCAAAGCGCGGGGCAAGGAACACTTCCTCGCCGCTGGCGGCATGCAGGGTGGCAGCGCTGCGCTGCGCGTCCAGCTCCGGCACCGGGTTCTGCAGCAGGGTGCCGTCCGGCCCGGCCGTCAGCACGCGGGGCACGGTGAAGCAGTGCTGCCAGCCGTAGGCCACGGTGGGCGCGTTGCCGTAGTCGGCGTCCGGCATGCCCATCCAGCCGATCTGGATGCGGCGGCCGTTGCCGTCCACAAAGCTCTGGGGGGCGTAATAATCAAAGCCTGCGTCCAGCTCGTGGAATTCGCTCAGGGTGCAGTCCCCGCGCCAGTCACCGTGGATGGCAAACCAGCCGCAGCCGTAGACGTTCTGGCACTGGATGCCCTGGGGGGACACCGCCAGATACCATTGCCCGTCCAGACAGAACAGGTCCGGGCACTCCCACATGTAGCCGAAGGGTTCCGGGGTGGTCAGGGTGTTGATATGGGTCCAGCGGAGCTTGTCGGTGCTTTCCAGCACCAGCACTTCGCCCTTGTCCTCCAGCGTGCGGGCACCCAGCACCATGTAGTACCGGCCTTCGTAGGCGAACACCTTGGAATCCCGCACATGGCAGGTGAGCCCGGCGGGGTAGTCGCGGTTAGTCAGCAGGCACTGCTTGCTGTCGAGGGTCACGCCGTCCTTGCTGACGGCCAGGCAGACGTTGTGCCCGCGGCCCTCTTTGATGTAATCAAAATTGCCGGGGTGCTTGACGTTGCCGGTGTAGTAGAGGTACATGGTGCCATCCTCCACCAGGGCTGAGCCGGAGTAGGCACCGTGGCAGTCAAAAGGCTCGTCCGGATAGAGCATCACCGGCAATTGCTCCCAGTGGAGCAGGTCGGTGCTGACGGCGTGGCCCCAGTGCTTGACCCCGCCGTTCACGTCGAAGGGGCCGTACTGGAAGAATGCGTGGTACTGCCCGCCGTAGACGCACAGGCCGTTGGGGTCGTTCAGCCAGCCCACCGGCGGCTGCAGGTGGAACCGCTGGCGGTGGGGGTCGGCGGCGGCCTTTTCCGCGCCGAGGGATTCCACCAGCGGCACCAGCTTTTTCAGGTCGCGCTGGAGTGCGTTCATACCTTGACCTCCTCAGGGCTCCAGATGACCCAGGTCACGGCGAAGGACACGCCGAAGGAGATGGCCATCATGATGATGTACTGCAGCGGCATGTGCAGGTGCAGCAGGATGCCGAAGATGCCGGTGACGCCGGTGCCGGTGGCACCCAGACCCACGATGCTGGCGTACCATGCGCCGCAGGCACCGCCCAGCAGGCCGCCGAGGAAGGGCTTGAAGTAGCGCAGGTTCACGCCGAAGATGGCAGGCTCGGTGATGCCCATGCAGGCGGACAGGGCAGAGGGCAGGGCCATGGACTTGACCTTGGTGTCCTTGCTCTTGAGGGCCACGGCCAGAGCGGCACCGCCCTGTGCCACGTTGGCGGCGCTGGCCAGCGGCAGCCAGTAGGTGTAGCCGTAGCGGGCCAGCTGGCCCAGGTCGATCAGGGTGTACATGTGGTGGATGCCGGCCACGACGGTGACCGCGTACAGGCCGCCCATGATGAAGGAGCCGATGCCGTAGGGCAGGGTGATGAGGGTCTGCACACCGGTGATGATGCCATTTTCCAGCTTGGTGAACACGGGGCCGATGGCGGCCAGGGTCAGGTAACCGGTGACGAACACGGACACCAGCGGGGTGACGAACAGGTCAAACATGGCGGGCACCACCTTGTGCAGCCGCTTTTCGATCTGGCACATGAGCCACACGGCGATGATGACCGGGATGACGTGGCCCTGATAGCCCACCAGCGGCACCGAGTACAGGCCGCCGAACACCGGCTGCATCACGTTGACGCCGTTGGAAACGGTCCAGGCGTTCTGCAGGTCGGGGTGGATCATGATCATGCCGATGACTGCACCCAGATAGGGGTTGCCGCCGAACACCTTGGCGGCGGAGTAGGCGATAAGGATGGGCAGGAAGGTGTAGGCCGTATTAGAGAACAGCTTGGCGAACACATACACCGAGCCGGTGGTGTCGATGTTCAGGAAACCGTTGTTCACCATGAAGTTCAGCGCTTCCATGATGCCCATCAGGAAGCCGGAAGCCACGATGGCGGGGATGATGGGCACAAAGATGTCGCCCAGGGTCTTGATGGCTCGCTGATACCAGGGTGCTTTGGCAGCGGCCGCCTGCTTCACGTCCTCCTTGCTGCTGCCCTCGATGCCGGCCAGCTGGATGAACTCGTCGTATACCTTGTTCACCGTGCCGGTGCCAAAGATGATCTGCAGCTGGCCCTGTGCCTCAAAAACGCCCTTGGCACCCTCGGCGTTTTCCAGCTCCTGCTTGTTGACCTTTGCGTTGTCTGCGATGACCAGACGCAGGCGGGTGGCGCAGTGTGCGGCCGACACGATGTTGTCTTTTCCGCCGATGCAGTCCAGAACCTGTTGTGCTGCGTGTTTGTAATCCATAGTGCACTTCTCCTTTGCTTGATGCTTCCTTTTTCTGCGCTGCAGGGCAGTTTTGGAATTGACTTGACGCGCGGGGTGTGCTACAATACCGCTTTGTGTATGACAATTTCCGGGAAAAAGGAAAAACCAAGATGAATCTGACAAAGCAGTTCTTTAAATATGTATCGCAGAATATTTTCGGTCTGCTGGGCACGTCCTGCTATATTCTGGCCGATACCTATTTTATCTCGCAGGCGGCGGGCACGGACGGCGTGACCCTGCTCAACCTCTGCCTGCCCATCTACAACTTCATTTTTGCCATCGGTTCCATGATCGGTCTGGGTGCGGCCACCCGCTACGCCATCCTCCGCGCACAGGGCGAGGAGCGGGCGGCACAGCGGTATTTCTCCAATGCCGTCTTTTGCGCCTGCCTGCTGGCCGTGCCCTTTGTGCTGGTGGGCATCTTCTGCCCCGGCACACTGCTGCGGCTCATGGGCGGCGATGCCGGCATCGTGGCGCTGGGCATCCCCTATGCGCGTATCTTCCTGCTGTTTACGCCCTTTTTTATGTGCAACTACATCGTGTCGGCCTTTGTCCGCAACGACGGTGCGCCCTCGCTGGCCATGGTGGCCACGCTGAGCGGCAGCCTGTTCAATGTGGTGTTCGACTACATCTTCATGTTCCCCATGGGGCTGGGGCTGGCCGGTGCGGCACTGGCCACCGCCGTTTCGCCGATACTCAGCATCGCCATCTGCAGCCGCCACTTCTTCCAAAAAGACAACACGGTGCAGTTCGTGCGGCAGCTGCCCTCGGCAAAGCTGCTGGGGCAGAGCTGCCAGCTGGGCATCTCCGGCTTTGTGGGGGAGATGTCCTCCGGCGTGACCACGACGGTGTTCAACTTCCTGCTGCTGGGTCTGGCCGGGAATGTGGCCGTGGCGGCCTACGGCGTCGTGGCCAACTTTGCGCTGGTGGCCACCGCCATTTTCAACGGTGTGGCCCAGGGTGCCCAGCCGCTGGTGAGCCGCTGCTACGGCCACAGCGACCGGGCCGGAGCCAGGAAGCTGCTCATTCTGGGCAGCTGCACCGCGCTGGCACTGGCGGCCGTGCTGTACGCGGTGGTGTTCGGCATGACCGACACGCTGGTGGGCTGGTTCAACAGTGAAAACTCGGCGCAGATGGCCCGGTTTGCCCACAACGGCATGCGGCTGTACTTCGTGGGCTACTTCTTTGCCGGGTTCAACATCGTGGCGGCGGGCTACCTGAGCGCCACCAACCGCCCGCTGGAAGCCTCGGTCACCTCCATCTGCCGCGGCGTGGCGGCCATTGTGGTCTGCTCGCTGGTGATGAGCGCCCTCTTTGGCATGAACGGCGTGTGGGCGGCCTTCCCGGCATCGGAGCTGCTGACGGCGCTGCTGACCCTGTTTTTGCTGTTGCGGAAGAAAAAGCAGACTGTGTGAGTTCCAGCGGTGAAATATCCGCAAAAAACAGAATGCTTGAGTAGAACGTGCAGACGCCGCGATGTACCGGGTGAAGAACGAGAAAAAGGCAGCGGCAAGATCTTAAATATAAAGTTCCTGCTCGCGCAGAGCTTCTTCGGGCGAAAGCCCGGACTGCGCAGTGTGACCGGCCAGCGCCCGCCATTGTGCGGGGGACTGGCCGGTTTCTTTTTTGAACACCCGGCACAGGTAGTTGGCCCCGGAAAAGCCGCACAGGCTGGCCACCACGTCCAGCGTGTACTCCCGGTGCAGCAGCAGCCGCTGGGCGGCTTCCACCCGCACCCGGGTCAGATAGCGCCCCGGCGGGATGCCCAGCGCGGCGGTGAAGGTGCGCACCAGATGGCTCTTGGACACCCCTAGCCGCTCGCTGAGCTCCTCCACGCCGTACAGGCCCGCGTAGTTGGCCCGGATGTCCGCGATGGCGGCCTGCACCAGCGGCGGCAGGGCGGGGGCGGCGCTGTCGGCGTCGGCCAGCTCACACAACAGGGCAAAGGCCAGCTGGCTGCGCACCCGGCCCGGCAATTCCTGCTCCGAGGCAAGGCGGTCCAGCAGCTCGGCGGCGGCGGGGCAGGTCTCGCCCCGGGCCAGAAAAGGCAGCTCGTGCAGCCCGGCCAGAAACTGGGCGCTGGCCTGCCCGGTGAGCTGGACGCACAGCAGGTGGCAGCTGCCCTCCGGCTCCAGCACCAGCGGGGCGCGGCTCAGCACCAGATGCCCGGCCGGGACGCTCTGGGGCGGCAGCAGCAGCGCAGCCCCGGCGGGCAGGGGCCCGGCGGAGGGCACACTGGCGGTGCACCGCCCGCTGGAAACAAGGCAGACCCACAGCCCGTCGCCGGTCAGGGTGAGGGGCGCGCAGGGCTGCACATCCTGCACCTGACCGGGCGCGGCCACGGCATTCCAGTCAAACAGCAATATCTGACACCTCAAATCAATAAAATGCTATTTTATATCACAAAATAATCTGTTATTATAATACCAACGAACCGAAGCGCCGTCAAGGGCGCTGCAAACACAAGATTATGGAGGCAAACGATTATGGCTTCGATTAGCTGCCAGCACATCTATAAGATCT
>ENA-UOJO01001046-UOJO01001046.1-human-gut-metagenome-genome-assembly--contig:-P57-NODE-1046-length-37726-cov-55.195508_pt1 | contig 37726 bp, 28 predicted proteins | sample MGYA00242351_ERZ723898 | MGnify/ENA metagenome assembly ERZ723898 | reverse complement strand
ATTTCTCTCGAAAATTTTGTTTTGGGGCTTGACTTTTAATAGTTAGTCTTTTCAGTTTCAGGTTTTGTTATGATGGATTCTTTGTCGGTGGCAACCACCGTTTTTGATTTGGCAGGACGGCCACGGCGCTTAGGCGGTGCCTTGGGGGATGCTTTAGCTGTTTCCTCCGGGAAAATTTTGAGCGTTTCCGGTAAGGCTTTCCGCCACTCCGGGATATGGGCGGACGCTTTGCACTCCCGCAGATGCTTATAGGCAGGGTGCAAAGAGTAGTCCATCTTGTGGACTTTCAGAACTTTGTGTCCGCGCAGAATCACGAGCGCTTCATCTACCGGCAGGCGCAGCACTTCGTCCGGGGTCAGCACCGGCCGCTTTCCGACACCACTGCTCTCGCGGTACTGCGGCGTATAGTCGGAGACGCGCAAGGTACTCAGTGCTTTGGAGGTACTGGAAACTGCCACACTGGCGATGCCGGTACGCTGGGAGACGTACTCGGCGGTCAGCTGATCTGTGCAGCCAAGAAAAAGCTGCACATCACAGTTGCCCAAAATCTCTTGCCACTGGTTCTGCGGATAGCGGTTTTGCAATCCAGCAAGATTTTGGAACACGCAGGACATAGAAATGTTGCGGGAACGGATAACGCTGATACGCCGGGATAACTCGGAAATCGTACCGCAGGCGGTCAATTCTTCGCCCAGCACATGAACCGGAACAGGAAGCCGCCCGCCGGGGCAGTTGGCATCGGCATAGCGGACGAGCTTGATAAAGGCGAAAGATAGGAACAGCGATGCCAAAAAATCAAAGGTACTGTCTTGGTCGCTGGTAACGAGGTAATACGCACAAGGCTTTTGCCCCGGCAGTTCAAGGCTGATTTCGTCATACGCAGTGATTTTCTTAATCAATTCAGACTGAAATACCTGTAACCGGCTGCCCAGCCCGCTGATAACACCGCTGCGCACCGAATCCGAGGCCCGTTGGTACAGGCTGTACGGCGCTTTGGCGGGGTGGGTCAGCGGCAGAACATCGAACAGGCTGTCCAGCTGGCTCTCGCTGCATTGCGTGATAAGGTTGTACACCTCACCAATGTTCCGCTGTTCTGGCGGGTAGGTAAGGTCAACGTACAAGACCAGCGCTTTCAGCAAGTTCATCTCGCCGGAATCCCAGAAACGATCGCTCTTGCCCGTGCCGTTGGTATTCTTAATGATGACATCTACGAAAAGTTGCGCCATCAGTTCCTGCCCCTCAATTTCTTTCAGGCAGTTCCACGAGTCGGAATTTTCGGGGCTGACAAGGTTGAACACACGCACTGTGTAGCCTAAATTCCGCATATACTCGCTGGATTTTTCATAGAGTTCGGATTTGGGGTCACAGATAATAAGCGACTCGCCGCGGGCGGCGCTTTGCAGGATACGATTCATGCAGAACGAGCGTGTTTTCATCGAGCCGCTGGCACCATAGACGGCAAGGTTGCCGTTCATACGTGTTTTCTCCGGGATACAAAGAAACTTTCCGCCGAGCATCCCCAACACAGTGCCTGTATGCTTGGATAAGTCGGAAACCATATCCAGCACGGCGGGGACTTCTCGCGGCTGCATCCAGCCGGACGTGCCGTAAGTGCCTTTTGCGGAGAAATCGAAATTGCGTTCGGAATCCGTTAGGGCATCCTGGCTGAACAGCTTTCGGTATAGGAAAATCACAGCGACTGCTGCTGCGCAGCTCGCCGTGCAGTACAGATTGTAGGGAAACCACAGAACACCTTTGAGACAGGCCAGCGGCGACAAAGAGGGAAACGGCGGAGAAGTGCCGCCCAGCATACCGCCGTTTTTCTGCCAGACGGCATAATTGCCGATGAACTGCGTTACGTAGCCGCAGGCATAGAGCAGCAGCGCGACTGCCAATAGAATTTGAGCTCGTTTTTGAGGTTGTTTCATGGGTTGGAGAAGAACCTCCTCTCGAACTCAGCAAAGTCGATGGTCTGCAACTCGACCCTGTCGCCGCAGAGTGGCTGCAGCGCGTTTGCCTGAAAATCAAAGCAGAGGATGGCACCTTTCATTTGCAGCAGCTCTAAGGCGGACAGGAATCGGAACAGACGCGGCAAATCCGGCAGATAGCAGAATAGAATTGGCGTGCCTGCATCTGTGCGAGCATCGTTCTCGATGAAAGCATTACGGCAAGGCGGCTGAAGCTCTTGCAGCAGCATGGCGCTTAGTCGTCCGATGACATCCGAATGACAAAGCAGCCACAGCAGCGTCTCTCCGTGGTAGTCATTGGTGAGAAAGTAGAAATGTTCGTAGCCCTCGCCAAAAAGGAAGTGTTCTTTCTTGTAAGTCTTTGCATCTTCCAACAGAGTAGTCATCACCGCCCACTGATCGGACAGCAGAATGCCATCAGGCGTGTGACTTGCGCCGGTTCGCGTATAGCGGATATTTTGCAGCATGATTTTTCCCCGCTGTTCGATTTGCGTGTCAAAGGTCGGAACAGCCTCCATGCCGTTGAACACAGCAAAGGTGCGGGATGGGGTCAGCAGCGAGCCGACCATGCGGGAGCCGTGAACCTTTATCATTTCAAGAACCAGTTCTTTCATCTCGCGGGAATCATAAAAAGTGGGAACATCAATATAGAGAGGTTTGCTCACGTTAGGAGAAAATATAGGCGGCTTTTCATCTCGGTAAATCACCGCGACTGCATTCATCATCGTGACGTAGGTTTGTGCGATACGATGCAGCCGCAGACGGCGGGCAGGGGATGACTTGATGGAGTTGGTGTCGGTGCGGCCTGACAAGTAGAATTGAAACCGTTCTGGCGCGCGTTCCCGCAAAAGACGTTTGCCACGGATACCGAGCCGATAGCCGCGAAGATGATCTTTGGAGAAAATGCGCAGGAGCTTGTCGTGCGTTAGGCTCGTCACCACTTTTTTGCGGTAACTTTTGCTGGAGGTAAGGCGGTCAGCACACGCACAAGGCAACTCACCGCAGATGGCAGTGAGCGCCAAAAGTTCATAATAGAGGCTATCTTGCGCGGGCAAGACAGGGAAAGAAGAAGAAATAGAAATCACCTCGGAATTTAACCGTGCCTTCTTTGACTCCGGCGAAAGTCGCTGCCGATTGGGGTATAACTCGGCTCACAGCAATGCGAAAAAGTCCCTTCAAAGCACAGGTGTCTGATTTTTACGAATTTTTCGGAAAAAGTGGAGGTCGGTTTTCAGCCGATTTTGGGGGTGCTCAGCCACGCCGAAAAGCAGTTTTTTGGCATCACGGTTATCACGGTAGAGGACGAATATCCAAACCGGGTCGTCTGGAAAGAATCACACAGCGCCCCGGTATCGTCTGTCAGGCAGAACGTGGCAATGACATCTATAACTGCCTTGAGTTCCAGGTTGTCATAATCCCGCACCGCTTTGATTGGCAGGTTGTGGTCATAGATATGTTCCACACAAATCACGCAGTCGGAGAAGTGGGGAAGTGGCCCGCTTTGAATCAGCGCCGCCTGTAGCGGCAGCAAAAGGAATTTACAGCCGTCCCGCTTCTTTTTATCCGGCAGCAGCGCAGGGAGCAACACACGCAAGTAATTGGTGTCCGCCCACACGCGGATGCCCTGCACCTCGGCTGCCTTGGGGTAGTAATAAATCGGCGGCTCGTTAGACACGGAAAAGAACATATTGCGCAGATGAGCCGTGCTTTTCTCACTGAGAATCGCCGCGCTCTCGGCAGTTTTGGCGAACTGCATTGGGTCGGGCACGGGCAGAAGATGCTCCATCTCGTACAGTTTTTTGTGGATGTCGATGAGCCCGCGCTGCTCCAAACGGATGCGGTTCAAAAGTACGTCAGGATTCAAGCGCGGCCTCCTTTTTGTAGTAGCTGACGGTGCCGTCCTCGGCCACCGTGCAGAAACCGGCCACCTGCGGAATGTTCAGCAGCTCAATCTGGGCAGCATCATCTACCACCACGATGCGCTTGCCGGCATCTTTCTGTGGCTGGCGCAGTAGCTGGCAAATCATAGTTTCCTTGCCCTGCGGGATAGGCACGATTTCATACAGTTCTCCATTTGCAAAACAGAGAATAGCTGCCGGAAATTCTCCAACAGTGTGGTATTCCACCTGATCTATGAAGTCGAGCAAGACCCAGACGCAGCGGGACAAGTCCTTGTCTGCATTGTTTCGTGCTTCTTGATTTGCGTAGTAGCGGAAATTTTCGGCACGGTAAACGCGCCCCTCTTTCAGCATGTGGGCGAGTAAGGTCTTTGCCGTTGCCTCTTTTTCGGTGAAGAATCGGCAAAGCTGTTCTTCTGTCAGACCGGGGTACAGCGAAATGTTATGCAGCATTTCAGCGGCTTCCCGCTGATAGATCGCTGCGCGGTTTTTCAATACAATCACCATCCTTATTGCGCATTAAGGACGCATAAAAACGTATTAGGTACTGTCGGCAGCATAGCCACAGGCCGCTAATACGCAATCAATACGTTCTTTTGCGTATTCGACTTTTTATTGAGTAATCATTGCGTCAAGGCGGACGTATTACGGCCAACTGCAAAACCTCCAAAATCAGAAATTGCCCAAAACAAAAAGAGCCGTGCCTGAAAAAAGTCAGGTACGACTCTAGGTGAAAATGTCCAACCTTTTTGGCTGAACCCTATTTTGAACATACTAATTGTAACATACGGGATTATACACGTATATACAATCACTGTGCGGATGTTGTGCAGATGTAATGCAAGTGCGGCAAAAAACTTTCAAGGCAGGGCATCCGGCGCAATCTTGATTCTTTGGTGTACAGGCATTATAATGCAAAGGAAAGGAATCGTCATTTTTATGGATAACCAATTATTGCAGATACAAAACAGAACCTGCCGCATCTACGGCACTGCCAGCGCCGAATACCTGCTGCTGCAAATGGTGGATGAACATGACCTTGCAGGGATGGAACGAGAAGTTGAAGTCATACATCGGCAAACCACACAACCATTTTTGCTGGCCGCTGTCCAAGTCGAAGACTGGAACGACGATTTGTCGCCCTGGCCTGCGCCGCCTGTGTGGGGCAAGCAGGGTTTTGTTGGCAGGGCAGGAAATACGCTTGCGTGGCTGGAGCAGGCTGTGCCGAGCATCCGTCGGCAGTATTCTATAAAGGAAGATGCCAAGGTTATTTTGGGCGGCTACTCGCTGGCGGGGCTGTTTGCGCTGTGGGCGGCAACCCGGACCGATACCCTGTACGGCGTGGCGGCGGCTTCGCCGTCCGTGTGGTTTCCCGGCTGGCCAGAATACGAAGCGGCGCACCCTATCCAAACGCAGCGCGTTTACCTCAGCCTTGGTGACCGCGAGGAACATACCAAAAATCAGACGATGGCGGCTGTGGGTGACAACATCCGCGCCCTGCACACCGCCCTGACTCGGCGCGGCGCAGATTGCACACTGGAATGGAACGCAGGCGGTCACTTCAAGGATGCCGACCTGCGGACAGCAAGGGCGTTTGCCTGGACTATGGAGAGCGAGAAATGACGATTCTGATAGATGCCGATGGCTGCCCGGTGGTGGATCTGACCCTTCAGACGGCCGCAAAATATAACGTTCCCGTGCTGATTCTATGCGATACTGCCCACCAAATTCAGCGCGACGGCGCACAAACCCTAACCTTTGGCAAGGGTGCCGACAGCGTGGATTTTGCACTGGTGAACCGCGTATGCGCGGGCGACCTTGTTATTACGCAGGACTACGGGCTGGCAAGTATGTGTCTGGCGCGCCGCGCCCGTGTGCTGAACCAAAACGGCTTAGAGTACACGCCCGAAAATATCGACGGGCTGCTGTTCCGCCGCCACGAAAACAAAAAGCTCCTCCGCGCCGGGAAGCACCCTAAAGGGGCATCCAAGCGAACGAAGGAGCAAGACATAACATATAGAAACACTTTAGGAAGAATTTTGCAGACTGTGTAAAGCTCTTTCTAAGGCATCTGAAAACGGTGTAAATTTTATTAAAAATAAAGCCTGCTCTTAATACAAGTGGCCGTAAACCTACATCTACACCCCGTCAGCTCGAATTTTATGCCAAACGGGAACAACGCTCTTTTTCTCTTGCATAAGTTTATACATCGTTTGGCGTAAGATTGGCGTAGGGCATGATTTCAGTTAGAAACCCGCCAAAAGAAAAAGCCTGAAATTTCTCGTATCATCAAGAAATTTCAGGCTTTTTTGTGCTTAAATTGACAATTTACTGGTCAATAGGCTTCATCGTGGGGAACAGCAGCACGTCACGAATCGACGCGCTGTCGGTCAGCAGCATGACCAGACGATCCACGCCGAAGCCGAGGCCGCCCGTGGGGGGCAGGCCGTACTCAAGGGCGTTGACGTAGTCGTAGTCGACCTGGGCCTTGCAGTCAGGCTCAATGGCCTTGCGCTCAGCGACCTGGCGCTCGAAGCGGGCCTTCTGGTCGATGGGGTCGTTCAGCTCGCTGAATGCGTTGCCGTACTCGGTGCAGTCGATGAAATACTCAAAGCGCTCGGTGAAGGCCGGGTCGGTGGGCTTGCGTTTGGCCAGCGGGCTGATCTCGACGGGGTAGTCATAGATGAAGGTGGGCTGGATGAGCTTATCCTCGACAAAGGCGTCAAAGAACTCGGCCAGGATCGCGCCCTTTGTCGGGACGTCGGGCAGCTCTACATGATGCTCCTTGGCGGCAGCGATGGCATCCTCGTCGGTTTTCCAGTCGTTGAAGTCAACGCCGGAATACTTCTTGACGGCCTCGACCATCGTCAGGCGTTCCCAGTGACCCATATCGATCTGCTTGCCCTGGTAGGTGATCTCCAGGCTGCCGCAGACCTTGAGGGCCAGGCGCTTGTACATCTCCTCGACCAGATCCATCATGCCGTGGAAGTCGGTGAATGCCTGGTACAGCTCGATGGTCGTGAACTCGGGGTTATGCTTGGGGTCCATGCCCTCGTTGCGGAAGATGCGGCCAACCTCATACACGCGGTCCATGCCGCCCACGATCAGGCGCTTGAGGTACAACTCGGTCTCAATGCGCAGGACCATGTCCATGTTCAGGGTGTTGTGGTGGGTGTAGAAGGGGCGGGCGGACGCACCGATCTCGAACGGGGTCAGGATGGGGGTGTCGACCTCCAGGAAGCCCTTTTCGTCCAGATAGGCGCGGATCTCCTTCAAAATCAGGCTGCGCTTGACAAAAGTGTCCTTGACCTCGGGGTTCATGATGAGGTCAACGTAGCGCTGGCGGTAACGCGCCTCGCGGTCCGTCAGGCCGTGGAACTTCTCGGGCAGGGGCAGCAGACTCTTGGAGAGCAGCGTCAGCTCAGAGATGCGGACGGAGATCTCGCCCATCTTCGTGCGGAACACCTCGCCCTTGACGCCGATGATGTCACCGATATCCAGCTTCTTGAAGGCAGCGTAGGCTTCATCGCCCAGCAGGTCGCGCTTGACAAAAATCTGGATGTCGCCCTTCTGGTCGCGCAGATGGGCAAAGCTGGCTTTGCCCATGATGCGCTTGGACATCATGCGGCCAGCCAGAGAGACGATCTTTCCGGTCTCAGCCTCGGCAGGAAGGTCAGCAAACTCATTTTTGAGGTCGGCCGAGTACGCATCCTGCGCATATTTGGTGATTTCAAAGGGGTTATGACCGGCTTCGCACAGGTCTGCCAGCTTCTGGCGGCGCACAGCAGCCTGCTGGGTCAGCTCCTGCTCGGTCTGGGGCTTATTCTGCTCCATGTGAGATCGTCCTTTCGTGATTTTTAATTCTGTTGATATGGGTTGCTTGTAGGGGTCGATGCAATCATCCGCCCCTTCAGAATTTATTGCGGATTATTACTTCGAGCGGCTGACTTCCAGCAGCTTGTACGTGATGATGTTGCCGTTGGGCAGGGTGACATCAACGCTGTCGCCGACCTTGCAGCCGATCAGTGCCGCGCCGACGGGGCTCTCGTCGCTGATACGGTTCAGATCCATGTCAGCCTCGGTGGAGCCGGTCAGGTCGTACTCCTCGGCGTCCTCCAGGTCATCGCCCTCGGCCAGGATCTTGACGTGCATACCGATGGAGGCGGTGTCGTTGGACAGCTCGCTCTCATCCATGATACGGGCCAGCTTCAGGGTAGCCTCCAGGTCGGCAATGCGGGCCTCCACAGAAGCCTGCTCCTCCTTGGCGGCGTCGTACTCGGCATTCTCGCTCAAGTCGCCGTAACCGCGGGCGACCTTGATCTTGTCGGCAACTTCCTTACGCTTGACGGTGCGCAGGTTTTCCAGCTCCTGCTCCAGTTTATTATAACCCTCTCGGGTAACGACAACTTCTTTAGCCATAGCAGTGTCTCCTAACGTAAAATGGATAGTAAAAGATGTGCGGCACCAACTGGGGAGCCGCACTAACTTATATATTATACGGGTTCAAAACGGATTTGTCAAGGCACAGCGTCATTTATCCAGCTGCAAAAGGCCAACCTTGCGGTAGACCTTGCTGACAGTGCGGTTGGCAAGGCGGGAGGCACGCTCCGCACCGTTCTTGAGGACCTCGTCCACGTAGGCCTTGTCGGCCAGAATGCGGGCATACTCAGCCTGCACGGGGGCCAGCGCGTCGGCGGTGACCTCGGCCACGGCCAATTTGAAGTCACCGTAGCCCTTTCCCTCAAACTCGGCAGCGATCTCGTCGTTGGACTTGCCCGTGAAGGTGCTGTAAATGCACATCAGGTTGGACACGCCGGGCTTCGTCTCGCGGTCAAAGCGGACTACGCCGTCGGAGTCGGTCACGGCGCGCTTGAACTTGCGCACGATGGCATCCTTGTCATCGGTCATCAGGATAAAGCTGTTGATGTTCGTGTCGGACTTGCTCATCTTCTTGGTCGGCTCGGCCAGCGACATGATCTTGGCGCCCGCGGCGGGCACGTAGCCCTCGGGCAGGGTGAAGGTATCGCCGTAAATGCCGTTGAAGCGGCCTGCGATGTCGCGGGCAATTTCCAGGTGCTGGGTCTGATCCTGCCCCACAGGCACGAGGTCGGCATTGTAGATGAGGATGTCCGCTGCCATCAGCACGGGGTAGGTGAACAGACCGCCGTTGACGTTGTCGGGGTGCTTGGCGCTCTTATCCTTGAACTGGGTCATGCGCGACAGCTCACCAAACTGCGTGTTGCAGGCCAGCACCCAGGCAAGCTCGGTGTGCGCGGGCACGTGGCTCTGTACAAACAGAACGTGCTCCTTCGGGTCGATGCCTACGGCCAGCAGCAGGGCGGCCAGCTCACGGGTGCGGCGGCGCAGGTCTGCGGGCACCTGGCGCACGGTCAGGCTGTGCAGGTCGGCCACCATGTACAGGCAGTCGTAATCGGACTGCAAGAGGGCCCAGTTGCGCACCGCGCCGATGTAGTTGCCCAGGGTCGGCGTGCCGGTGGGCTGAATGCCCGAAAGAATGCGTTTACGTTTTTCTTCTGCCATTATGATGTATCTCCCTTGTAAGCCGTTCTGCCCACGGCGGGCAGGTGGCTTCTTCCTTTATTTATATACTATAAAATATAATCAAACAGCGGACATTTGTCAATGTTTCTGCGCACGGAAGTCCATAAAATTCACAGCTTCACCCTGATAAAGTCGTGCTCCACAGCGGGAAGGATTTTTTCAATCAAATCCTTTGTCCGCAGCCGCAGGCTGGACGTGTTGATGCAGGGGTGACAGCCCACAAACTCGCTGTTCAGCACATCCTCGTCGATCAGCAGCTGCACGCGGTGCCCGGTGTCATTCATCAGTCCCAGCACGCTGACCGAGCCGGGCGTAATATCCAGAAACTTTTCCATGTATTCCGGCTTGGCAAAGGACAGGCGCGCCGCGCCGATCTGCGCAGACAGATCCTTTGTATGGAAAACCTTCGTGTCCGGGATCATCAGCAGATAAAAGGCTGTTTCCTGTCGATTACACAGGAACAGATTCTTGCAGATGACCGCCTGCAGCGTCTGGTCGATCTCCTGACAGACCTCCATTGTCATAGCCGGTGCGTGGTCGACCCTCTCGTATGCCACACCCAGCCGGTCCAGCAGGTCGTAGGTGCGGATTTCCTTTTCCAATCGGCCCGCCGTGTCCGCAGGCCGCCCCTTTTGCAGCTCCATTCCAAAGCCCCCTTGCGTTTTCTCCCATTATAGCAGTCTTTCCGCGTTTTGCAAAGTGGGGAAAAATGTGTTATACTGAGCCGGATGCCAGACTGACCCGTAAATGATATTTTTAGGGAAATGGGTTTTTGCTATGAAAAAGATTTTGTTCATCTGCCACGGCAACATCTGCCGCAGTCCGATGGCGGAGTTTGTGATGAAGGATATGGCCGCTAAAGCCGGGGCAGGGGAGCGGTTCGTCATTGACTCTGCGGCGACAAGCACTGAGGAGCTCGGCAACCCGGTCTACCCACCGGCGCGGCGGGAGCTGGCGGCGCACGGCGTGGTCTGCGGGCCGCACACGGCGCGGCAGATGACGCGGGCGGACTACGACAAATACGACCTGCTCATCGGGATGGACAGCGCCAACATCCGCAATATGACCCGCATCTGCGGCGGCGACCCGGCGGGCAAAATCCACCGTCTGCTCGACTACACCGCCCGCCCCGGCGACGTGGCCGACCCGTGGTACACGGGTGATTTTTCGACCACCTGGCGGGACGTTGCGGAAGGCTGCCGCGGTCTTTTGAAGGCAATCACTTCGCAAGCCATGTAAAAACATTGCATTTATGTGCGATATGTGCTATGATATTAAAGGATTATTTCCATCCAGTCAAGTTCAATCCGAAAGGAAAGAGTGTATACAATGGGAAAATACTTTGGTACTGACGGCTTCCGCGGGGAGGCCGGTGTCACCTTGACCGCCGACCATGCCTACAAGGTTGGCCGCTTCCTCGGTTGGTATTACGGTATGCTGCGCCAGCGCAACGGCGAGGCCACCACGCCGCGCATCGTCATCGGCAAAGATACCCGCCGCAGCTCCTACATGTTTGAGTACAGCCTCGTCGCAGGCCTGACGGCTTCCGGCGCGGACGCCTACCTGCTGCATGTCACCACCACGCCCAGCGTCGCATATATTGCCCGCGTGGACGACTTTGACTGCGGCATCATGATCTCCGCCAGCCACAACCCCTATTATGACAACGGCATCAAGCTCATCGACTGCTACGGCGAGAAGATGGACGAGGAAACGCTGTTGCTCGTCGAGGATTACCTCGACGGCAAGCTGCATGTCTTTGACCAGGATTGGCCCGAACTGCCGTTTGCCAGCCGTGACCATGTCGGCTGCACCGTTGACTACGTCAGCGGACGCAACCGCTACATGGGATACCTGATCTCTCTGGGTATTTACTCCTTCAAGGGGGTCAAGGTCGGCTTGGACTGTGCCAACGGTTCCAGCTGGAACATTGCCAAGAGCATTTTTGATGCTCTCGGTGCAGACACCTACGTCATCAACAACAAGCCCAACGGCCTGAACATCAACCTGAACGCCGGCTCCACCCACATTGAGGGTCTGCAGAAGTTCGTCGTCGAGAACCACCTCGACATCGGCTTTGCCTACGACGGCGACGCTGACCGCTGCCTCTGCGTGGATGAAAAGGGCAACGTCATCACCGGCGACCACATCCTGTACATTTACGCCTGCTATATGAAAGAGCGCGGCAAGCTGCTGATGAACACCGTCGTCACCACCGTCATGTCCAACTTCGGTCTGTACAAGGCGTTCGACGAGCAGGGCATCGGCTACGCCAAGACTGCCGTCGGTGACAAGTATGTTTATGAATACATGGCCAAAAACGGCTGCCGCATCGGCGGCGAGCAGAGCGGCCACATCATCTTCTCCAAGTACGCCAGCACCGGCGACGGCATCCTGACGAGCCTGAAGATGATGGAGGTCATGCTGGCCAAGAAGAAGCCGATGAGCGAGCTGGCCGCACCGCTGAAGATCTATCCGCAGGTGCTGAAGAACGTCAAGGTCACCGACAAGAAGGCCGCGCAGGATGACGCCGATGTGCAGGCCGCCGTCAAGGCCGTAGGCGAGGCTCTGGGCGACACGGGCCGCATCCTGGTCCGTGAGTCCGGCACCGAGCCGCTGGTCCGCGTCATGGTCGAGGCTCCCGAGCACGAGACCTGCGAAAAGTACGTCCAGCAGGTCGTGGACGTCATCAAGGCTAAGGGCTACGCGATTTAATTCGTTGTAAAATTTTACACCGCGCTGTGGAGAATCCGCAGCGCGGTGTTTTAATTTCACTCCCGGCAAAAAAACGCCCGCACGTCACAAAAACATGACGTGCGGGCGTTTATTATGCCTTTATTTTAAGAGCAATCGCTCAGATTACAGCTGCGGGCCGGCAGAGACCAGAGCCTTGCCATGCTCGTTGCCTTCGTACTTGGCGAAGTTCTTGATGAAGCGGCCGGCCAGATCCAGAGCCTTGGTCTCCCACTCGGAAGCATCCTTGTAGGTGTCGCGGGGATCGAGGATGGCGGGATCAACGCCGGGCAGAGAGGTGGGAACCTCGAAGTCGAAGTGCGGGATCTTCTTGGTGGGGGCCTCGTTGATAGCGCCGCTCAGGATCGCGTCGATGATGCCGCGGGTATCCTTGATGGAGATGCGCTTGCCGGTGCCGTTCCAGCCGGTGTTGACCAGGTAAGCCTTGGCGCCGGACTTCTGCATCTTCTTGACCAGCTCCTCAGCGTACTTGGTGGGATGCAGCTCCAGGAAGGCCTGGCCGAAGCAGGCAGAGAAGGTCGGGGTGGGCTCGGTGATGCCGCGCTCGGTGCCGGCCAGCTTCGCGGTGAAGCCGGACAGGAAGTAGTACTGGGTCTGCTCGGGGGTCAGGATGCTGACCGGGGGCAAAACGCCGAACGCATCAGCAGACAGGAAGATGACGTTCTTGGCAGCAGGTGCGGAGGAAATCGGGCGAACGATGTTCTGGATGTGGTTGATGGGGTAAGACACACGGGTGTTCTCGGTGACGGACTTGTCAGCGAAGTCGATCTTGCCCTCGGCGTCGACGGTAACGTTCTCCAGCAGAGCGTTGCGCTTGATGGCGTTGTAGATGTCGGGCTCGGAGTCCTTATCCAGGTTGATGACCTTAGCGTAGCAGCCGCCCTCGAAGTTAAAGACGCCGTTGTCGTCCCAGCCGTGCTCGTCGTCGCCAATCAGCAGGCGCTTCGGGTCGGTGGACAGAGTGGTCTTGCCGGTGCCGGACAGACCGAAGAAGATGGCAGTGTTCTTGCCTTCCTTATCGGTGTTGGCAGAGCAGTGCATGGAGGCCATGCCCTTCAGCGGCAGGAAGTAGTTCATCATGGAGAACATGCCCTTCTTCATCTCGCCGCCGTACCAGGTGTTGATGATGACCTGCTCCTTGCTGGTGATGTTGAAGGCAACGCAGGTCTCGCTGTTCAGGCCCAGTTCCTTGTAGTTCTCAACCTTAGCCTTGGAGGCGTTGTAAACAACGAAGTCAGGCTCAAAATTGGCCAGCTCCTCAGCGGTGGGCTTGATAAACATGTTGGTGACAAAGTGTGCCTGCCAGGCCACCTCCACGATGAAGCGGATAGCCATGCGGGTGTCCTTGTTGGCGCCGCAGAAGGCATCGACAACGAACAGGCGCTTGTTGCACAGCTCCTTCTTGGCGATGTCCTTCACGGCAGACCAGGTCTGCTCGGTCATGGGGTGGTTGTCGTTCTTGTACTCGTCGCTGGTCCACCAAACGGTGTCCTTGGAGTTCTCGTCCACGACGATGTACTTGTCCTTGGGGGAACGGCCGGTGTAAACGCCGGTCATGACATTGACAGCGCCCAGCTCGGTGACCTGGCCCTTCTCATAGCCGGTCAGCTCGGGTTTGGTCTCCTCCTCGAACAGCATCTCATAAGAGGGGTTATGCACGATCTCGGTCGTGCCGGTAATGCCATACTTAGTCAAATCCAGATTTGCCATGTTTACATATACCTCTTTCTCTATACTTTTGGCTGAATGGGGGACAAGGGGACTAAGTCAGCCTCCTAGTGCCCCATCCTGACATTTATTATACAAAGATTCCGGCATAAAAGCAAGTTCAAATTCTTTCAAAGATTGTGACATTATTGTAAAATAGTTTGAATTTTACATATTGTATCCCCGTAGGGGCGGATTCTATATCCGCCCCTGCGTTGCAGGTATACCAGCAAAAAAGGACGCACCCTCCGGCACGTCCCTTCTCAATATCATTTACGCATCCGAGCGCGAATACGCATTCTTCATGCCGCTGCTCAGCTCAAACAGGACCTTATTCAAGGCGTCAGTCGTCTCGGCCCTGACCATGGCGGCCAACTCCTCGTTGGCCTTGGTGCGCAGGGCGGCACGGGCGGCGGGGTCGGCCTCGCCGCGCTGGGCATCGTCATAGGCGTTGATGATGCCGTTGGCTTTGCTGCCGACGCTCAGCGTGTAGCGCTCGATGTGGAACACCGATTTTGCGTAGGACGCATCGGCCATGGCGGCCAGCAGACGGCTGGCCCAGTAGAAGTTGTCGGTGGAGACATCGCCCGTCGTGTTGGACAGGTACTCCGGCGTCGTGTCCACGTTGGCGTAGAAGGGCACCATCGTGTTGAAGGCGTTGGACGCAAAGGCCAGCCACTCCACGGCGCGGAAGTCCTCCGGTACGTCGGGGCGCATTTGCAGCAGTGCCATAAAGTCGTTGCGGTTCACGCCGATGGGACGGTAGATGCCCCTCTCGGAAGCCGTGGCCGCATAGGGGTCATACGGCGTGCCCTGATAATGGCTCGACAGCACGTACTTAACGTCCTCGGGCGTGATTTTTTTCTCGGGCACCATGCACCAGGGCAGGTCGTCGGAGCGCGGCGTAAAGTCGGCGTCCGGGCCGTCCCAGGCGAACGTATTGGGGTTGAAATAACGCAGCATGTACCAGCCGCGGGGCGTGTTGTAGACATGGTCGGCATCGTCGTGGCTGCCGAAGGCGTCGCGCGGATTCAGCGCACCGTCCAGGGACAGGTCAAGATGGTACTTGTCGATAAAGCCGCGCAGGTCGGCGGAGCACATGAACTCCTTCTGCTCGCCCAGCGCGTCGTCCAGATCGAGCGTGTCAAGGCCGAGCTGGTTCGGCATGACCACATAGACGTCATCGGGCACGCGGCGGGCCATCCAGTGGTGGCCGCCGATGGTCTCGAGCCACCAGACCTCGTCCACATCCTGGAACGCGATGCCGTTCATCTCGTAGGTGCCGTACTGCTCCAGCAGACTGCCAAGGCGCCGGACGCCCTCGCGCGCGGAGCGGACATAGGGCAGGACCAGATAGACAATGTCCTCCTCGCCGATGCCGCCCTTGACGAGCGGGTCAGCGCCCAGCACGCGCGGGTTGGAGGTAATGGTCTCGGTAGCCGTCATGCCGACGTTGGCCGCGTTGACGCCGCTGGCCGCCCACAGGCCTTTGCCCTCAACAGCGTTGGGTACCGCGGTGATGCGCAGGCCGCTGCCGGGCAGGGGGATCTCGACGCCCGAAATGACGGATTTATAGACCGCGGGGTAGTCCTGCGGCTGAAAAACGGTAAACTTTTTGGCAGTGAAATGGCCGGAGCCGGAATCGTCGTTGCGGGCGATCATCGTGGACCCGTCGTAGGACGCATTTTTGCCGACCAGAATGGTGGTGCAAGCCATGGTTAAATCGTCTCCTTTTATGTATCTGTAGACACCGCATTGTAGGGGCCGGGCACGCCCGGCCCGCGGGTTTCCCGCCGGTGTGTGCTCATGGGTAGGTACCGGGCCGGACATGTCCGGCCCCTACAGGCATCCCACTATTTCCCTATTATAGAACAATTTGTGCAAATTTCAACCGTCACATTTCCTGCGCCACGCCCTGCGCGATCACACCGCTCTGGTAGGCTTCGACCAGGGCTGTCAGGTCGCGGATCAGCGCCTGCTTGCGCCCGCCCTCGTCGGTGTCGCGCACCAGAATGCGCTGGGGCGCAGTATAGATATACTCGCTCTTGCTGGCAATGTCCTCGTCCTCGTGGATGGCCTTGTCCACGCTCTCAAACGGCTGGTGGGTGCGCAAGATCAACCCGCGGGAGTTATAGACCAGTGTGTAGCCGGCTATGCCGGTGCGCCGGTGGTAGGCACGGCAGAAGCCGCCGTCAATAATGATGAGCCGTCCGCCGCCCTTGATGGGGCTTTCCCCCTCGATGGCGCGGACCGGGACATGGCCGTTTACGATGTGGCTGCCCTCGCCGGACAGACCAAATTCGCGCAAAATATGCTCGGCGGTGCGCGGGTCGGCAATGTGCCTGTAGTAGGGGTCCTTGATCTCCACCTGGGCCGCCGGGTCGGCAATATAAAGCCGCTCAAACGTCGTCATGGCGCTGCGGCCAAACAGCGGCGATTTTGCCCCGCACCACAGGTACCACAAAAAGTCCTGTCCGGCCAGCCGTGCCGGGCTGCCCGCGGGCGCGCTGTAGCCCTGGCGGGCGCGGCGGTCACAGTAGTCGAACAGCTGCTTGCCGCTGCGGGCTGTGCCCTCAAACCGAATGGCCGCAAACGCGCCGTCCTCGGTCATCGGCACTGCGCCGTGGTAGAGCAGATTGCCGTTGCACATTTTATAAAACGCGCCGTGGGCGTACAAAAATTGCACATGGCGCTGCAGGCGCTCGCTCTCGGCAAAGCTGCGCACCAGCTCGGCGGCGATTTTTTCCTCGTCGGCAGTCAGCGCGGCGGGGTTGGCCGGGTCAACGGTGGGAAAGTCGCAGTCCAGCAGGGGATAGGTCGTGCCGAAATAGTCCACCGTGCCCGCGGCAAAGTCAATGTGGTTCAAAAAGTCGCGGCCCTGCAAATCAAAATCCGGGTTGCGGGCAATGACCTGTGCCTCCAGCTTGAGCATCATAATGGTCACGGCCTTGTGCATCCGCGCGGCGGCAGTCAGGTCGCCTGCCGCTGTGCGCTGGTCGGCGTGGGGCAGCCAGCGCGAAACATCGGAATCCGCGTAAGTATGCTGGGCAAAGCGCTCCAAGCGGCGCAGGCTGATGCCGTAGCCGCCCTCCAGCGTGTCCAAATTGTTGTAGGCCAGCGTTGTTTTCAGCACGGTCATAATGCAGAGCGGGCTGCCCGCTGCCGCGCCCATCCAGACCACGTCGTGGTTGCCCCACTGGATGTCCACCTGATGATGTGCCATCAGACTGTCCAGAATGCGGTCCGGGCGCGGGCCGCGGTCAAACAGGTCGCCCACAATGTGCAGACGGTCCACGGCCAGCCGCTTGATGACCTCGCAGAAGCGGATAATATAGGCGTCGGCGCGGTCATAGCGGATGATGCTCTCAATGATCTCGCCGTAATACTGGTCCTTGTCGTGGTCCTCAAAGTGGGCGTGAAGCAGCTCGTCGAGGATGTAACCGCAGTTCTGCGGCAGACAGCGGCGCACATGGTCGCGGGTATGCTTGCTGGACACGAACCGGCACAGGTCGATGAGCCGCAGCAGCGTCATGCGATACCAGGCGTGCAGGTCCCTCTGGCGGGCTTTCAGCTCGGGCAGCTTCTGATTGGGATAATAGACGAGCGTCGCCAGCTCGGCACGCTCCTCGGCGGAGACACCGGTGCCAAGCACCGTGTCGATTTTTTCACGGATGACGCCCGATGCGCTGTTTAATATATGTACGAACGCTTCGTGCTCGCCGTGCAGGTCACTCATGAAGTGCTCGGTGCCCTTGGGCAGACGGAGCAGGGCCTCAATGCGGATGATCTCGCTGGCCGCGGCGGCCACGGTCTGGTATTTCTGAGACAGCAGGCGCAGATAGCGCAGATGCTCATCGGAATATTGCACGGGCAGGACCTCCCTGTACTTTTCTTACATCTACATGGAATTATAGCACACCTTGCAGCAAAACAAAAGGCCGCAGCCCGGAATTTTGGGCTGCGGCCTGATGATTTTTAGGGCAGGGACTCTGTAGGGGCGGATTCTATATCCGCCCGTGGACGTTTACCCTGCGTTCATCTTTTTTCACAACGGGATGCTGCCAAGCGGGCGCATATAGAATGCGCCCCTACGGTGCAGCATGGCTGCACATTTTTTTGCAATCACTCGATCTCGATCAGCGTCTGCTTCGGCTCGAGCTTCTTGGCCTCGGCCTTGGGCAGATGCAGGGTCAGGATGCCGTTCTCAAACTTAGCGCTAATGTCCTTGGGCTCCAGCTCCTTGCCGACATAGAAGCTACGTGCGCAGCTGCCGGTAGCACGCTCCTGGCGGATATAGCGGCCCTCGTTGTCCTTGTCATCCAGCTCCTCATTGCGCTGGGCGCTGATGGTCAAATAGCCGTTGTCCAGATCCAGCTTGACATCCTCTTTCTTGAAGCCGGGCAGATCAACGAACACATCGTAGCTGTCCTTGTTCTCGCGGACATCGGTTTTCATCACATTGGCGGCACGTTTGCCAAACATACCGCGGGGGGCAGCGGCCTTCATGGCGCGGTCAAAATCGTGCTCCCAATCGTTGCTGAACAGATCATCCATCAAAGCCTCATTGAACATATACGGAACCATCATCATAAGTCATTCCTCCAATTTTCATCGGCCGCCCGTTTTGTTTGTGAGCGGTTGACTTTTGATACACATTGTTGCGTTCCCTTTGGGGATTCGGTCCTTCCGTTCCTCTTTCCCTTGGAACGCCTCTATAATAGCACCGAATATTAGCACTGTCAATAGTAGAGTGCTAATGTTTACATGTTATGTAATGTTTGTTCACAAAATATGTAATAAGTTTGAAAATAGATCGCAGCCACGTTGCAATCAGGACTTGCCTGTAGGGGCCGGGCATGCCCGGGGCAGCCTTTGCTTTCTAAAGCCTGCTCACGGGGGAGAAGGCTTCTCATCTTTACATTATGTCGTATTCAATCGGCATCTCAAACAGCCGTGCCGCCTTCTCCCGGTCCTCGGTCTGGCCCAGCGCCCACATCAGCTTGACGGCGACAGCCTCGGGGGTCATGTCGCGGGCCTCCAGGACGCCGGGCAGCTCACCGACGGCGCGGCCCACCTCGTAGACGGCCAGGTCGCAGCCCTCGTGCGGGACCTGCGTGGTAAACACCGCCAGCCGCCCGCTTTCACACCAGCGGCGCAGGGCGGCGAACATCTCGCCGTGCTCCCCGCCCGGCAGGCCGCCGACGCCGAAGCTCTCCAGCACCAGTGCGCGGTAGTGCGGAGCCAGCAGCGGGATGATGTCCGCCCGCATGCCCGGCACAAGCCGCAGCACAAAAACGGCGGGTTCAAGCCTTTCATAGAACCGCACGGGCGGCTGCTCCGTGGGGCGGCGCAGAAACGTCACCAGCCGCGTATCGCGGAACACCGCGGTCTCGGGGTAGTCGATGCTGGAAAACGCATTGAAGCTGCGCGTCCGCGTCTTGCGCGCGCGTGTGCCCAGAATGACCTTGTTGTCAAACACCAGCTGCACGCCCCACGCGCCGTCGCTGACCGCGTAGACGAACGCGCGGTAGAGGTTGTTGCGCGCGTCGGTATCGCGGTTGTAGATGGACTTCTGGCTGCCGGTCAGCACAACGGGCTTCGCGCTGTTCTGCACCATGTAGCTGAGCGCCGCGGCGGTGTAGGCCATCGTGTCTGTGCCGTGGGCGATGACAAAGCCGTCGCAGGCATCATAATTTTCTCTGATGCAGCGCACAATGCTCTGCCACTGCGCGGGGCCGACGTTCGTCGAATCCAGGTTGAACACCTGCACAGCGCTGACCTCGCACAGGTCAGCCAGCTCGGGCACGCAGGCCAGCAGCTCTTCTGACGTGATGGCCGGGGCCAGCCCGCCCGCCGCCGTAGGGCGGCTTGCAATCGTCCCGCCTGTGGCGAGAAGCAGAATTTTTTTCATCAAAATACCTCACTTCCTTGGCCCCCTCTGCGAGGGGGCTCCGCCCGCAGGCGGTGGGGGAGAGAGCTTCGCGGTTATCCGAAATATTTCGGGTCATGGCAAAGTTCTCTCCCTCCGGCCCTACGGGCCACCGCTCCCCTTCTGGCGCAAGCGCCACCTCCCCCGTATCGGGGGAGTCTGTCTCGCAGAGGGAGGCAAGAGCTTTTCACTCCGCCCACATCAGATGCCGCTCCGCGACGACCTGGGCGTCCAGTGTGCGCGGACCTGCCGTAAAGCGCACGGTCACGCGGCGTCCCACAACGCTTTCCACGGTGCCGGGGCCAAAGACGGCATGCCGCACATGGGCACCGACGGCGGTGATGCTGTCCACATCCACAGGCGGCAGCGGGGCGCGTGCCGCGGGCGGGGGTGTGCGGCGGCCCGCGGGCTCGGCGTCGTGGCGTTTGCGATGGCCGGGCAGACCGGACAGCACCTCATCCACAAAGGCCGAGCGCTCCGCCGCGCAGTCAAACAGCACCAACTGCTGCCGCGCGCGGGTCATGGCCACGTAAAACAGCCGCCGGTCCTCCTCATACTGCTGTGTCTCACCGGGCGTGCGGCAGCACAGCTCCGGCTTGGCGGGCAGAATGCCGTCCAGCACATCCAACAAAATGACCCGGTCATATTCCAGCCCCTTGGCCGAGTGGATCGTCGAAAGCAAAAACCTGCACCCGGGCGGATTCTCATGGTTTTGTATGATGCTGCGCAGCTTTTCCAGCCGCCGCAGCAGGTGCCGCGGCGTCGGCTCCTGTGCGCCGAGCATTTCCAGCACGGCCAGCTTCGTGCGGTCCATGCCGTTTTTGTCCAGATATTTGCCGTAGCCCAGCTGGTCGGCCAGGAACCGCACCGCATCGTCCGCGGCCATTTTGGGCAGACGCGCCAGACCGTCCGTCACGTCAGCCATGGCGGCGCGGGTGCGCGGACGGATGCTGTCCTCATTCAGCAGGGCCGTCCAGCAGCCCTGCCCGTACTGCCGCGCCTGATTGCAGGCAAACAGCGCCTGTGCGCGGGTGACGGGCACGCCGAATTTGTAGTAGCAGCGCAGAAAAGTTTCCCCATCCGCGGGGTGTGCGGCCAGCGTGAAAATATCGGTCACATCGCGGACGATCTTGTTGGTAAAAAAGGTCTGGTCCACTGCCTTGCAGGCGTAGGGGATGCCCCGCCGCTCGCACAGGTCGATGATGGGCAGTGCGCTCTCGTGGTTGCGGAACAGCACCGCCGTCCCGGTATCGCAGTGCTGCGCCGTCTCAAACAAGAATGGCAGCTGGTCGGCGCGGCGCGGCACGGTGACGATCTGCAGCGGTGCGCCGGGGCCCTGCGTCGGTGCGATGGTCTTGGGGCGGCGATAGCGGTTGCGCGCCACAAAGCGGTTGGCAGCCTCCAGAATCGGCTCTGTGGAGCGATAGTTCTGCTCCATCAGCAAAATCTGTGCGCCGGGATAGGTCTTTTCAAAGTCCATCAGCGCCTGGGGGTAGGCGGCGCGGAAGCCGTAAATGCTCTGGTCCTCGTCGCCGACCATAAAGATATTGCCGCTTTCCTGCGCCAGCACGCGGATAATTTCATGCTGCGCCTTGGACGTATCCTGCGACTCATCCACGCAGAAATACTTGTACCGTTTGCGGAACGCCGCAGCAACCGCGGGCGCACCGCGCAGGATTTGCAGCGCAAAGCAGAGCTGGTCGTCGTAGTCCATTTTGTGCGCGGCCTTCAGCGCCTTCTGGTAGCCGCGGTACAGGTCGGGCAGATTCTCAATGTCGGTTTCCAGCTCGTCCAGCTCCGCGTCAGTCAGGCACATATTTTTTATGTAGGTGATGGCCGTGCGCAGGTCCTTGACCGTGCTCTCGGCGGGGTACTCATGGTTTGTGTCCTGCCACAGCCGCATGAGCAGCGGCGTGGTCTCGCTCTCATTGCGGATGAGCTCCGGCGGGGTGCGGCCATACATGCGGCTGTACAGCGCGATGATGCGCGCCGCCACGCCGTTGATGGTGCGGAACTCCAGCCGTGCGGCCAATTCGCCGCCGAACCGTGCCGCGAACCGGGCGCGCATCTCCTGCGTGGCGGCGACGGTGTAGGTCATCGTCAGGATGGCTTCCGGCGCAATGCCGCAGACCTCGGTCATATAGCCCAGCCGGGTGATGAGCACGGTGGTTTTGCCGCTGCCCGGCACCGCCAGCAGCAGCACCGGGCCGTTGACCGCCTCCACCGCCGCGCGCTGCTGGTCGTTCAGGGCCGCCAGATGGGTCGTTTCAAATATAGCCTTGTCCATGGCAGCTCCTTTCGTGCAGTATAAATCGCCGCGCAGTAGGGGCCGCACATGTGCGGCCCGCAGCTTCACGGGGGACGCCCGCTTATAGGCAGGCCGCGGGCCGGGCATGCCCGGCCCCTACAGTGTTTCCCTATTGTACCATACATCCCGCACAAAAGCAAAGCAGCCGGTCCATGCCCTCCTTGCCAAGCAGTAATTGCGTGCGTGAAAACTGGTTTAACATGTATCGTTCCTCTCTCGCCCGTAAACGAGTTCTATGGGCAAAGCCGCGGGCCGGGCATGCCCGGCCCCTACTTCTCTATATCCCCACTATGCAGATGTGATTATAAATGTCAACCTTGCAAAGTGTAAAAACCTGCGCCATTTCAGCCCGCGTATTTTGTCACCCCCAAGTCTTGGATAAACGCGCACACTGTGGTACAATATGTAAGAAAGAGCAAACTCCCCATAACCAAAGGACGTCACCATGAAACAAGGCAATTTGAATATACGCTGCACCGAAGATTACGCGGTGCTGTACTGGGATAAACCCGCCGCCGCACCCAGCGGGGCGGAATACACGGTCTCCCTGAACGGCGAGGCCATTGGCCGCACAGACCGCACCCATTTTACGATAGAGGGGCTGAGCTACGGCAGCGCCTTCCGGGTGGACGTGGTCAGCGGCAGCTACTGCATCGGCTCGGCCACGCTGCAGTTCGGCAGGGAAAAACGCCGCATCGACATTACCGCCGCGCCCTACTTCTGCAAGGGCAACGGCCATATCCTGAACACCGACAATTTACAACGGGCCATCAACGACTGCGGCGCGGACGATATTCTGTACGTGCCGGCGGGCGATTTCCTGACCGGCGCACTGCGGCTGCACAGCGATCTGGAAATTTATCTGGCCAAGGGCGCGGTCCTGCAGGGCACAACGAACATTCACGACTATTCGCCCCGCATCCCCAGCCGATTTGAGGGCACCGAGATGCGCTGCTACTCAAGCCTTTTGAACGCGGGCGACATGAACCACAAGACCGGCCCGAACTGCCGCAATATCATCATCCGCGGCAGGGGCACGATCTGCGGCGGCGGGCAGGAGCTGGCCCGCAAGATCATTGAGGACGAGCGTGCCCGCATCAAGAGCTTTCTGGACGACAACCGGGAGCTCGTCGAAAGCTGTGAGAACAGCGACACGATCCCGGGCCGCGTCCGCCCGCGGCTTATCAATTTAAGCAACTGTGAGAACGTCTGGATCAGCGGTATCACGCTGAAAAACGGTCCGTCCTGGAACGTCCACATGATCTACTGTGACGACATCCAGACCGACCACTGCACCTTTGTGTCCGAGGGCGTCTGGAACGGCGACGGCTGGGACCCGGATTCCTCAACGAACTGCACGCTGTTTGCGTCGGAGTTCTCCACGGGGGACGACGCTGTCGCCATCAAGAGCGGAAAAAACCCCGAGGGCAACGAAATCAACCGTCCCTGCGCGCATATCCGGGTGTTTGACTGCCACAGCGACTGCGGCCACGGCATCTGCATCGGCAGCGAGATGAGCGGCGGCGTGGAGGACGTGCAGATCTGGGACTGCGATCTGGCGAACTCGCTGTCCGGCATTGAGATCAAGGCCACACCCAAGCGCGGCGGCTATGTGCGCGGCGTGACCGTGCGGGACTGCATCACGCCCCGCGTCATGCTGCACAGCGTACCGTACAATGATGACGGTGTGCCCGCCGGTGCCCCGCCGAAGCTCGAGCACTGCTTCTTTGAGCGGCTGACCCTGACCGCCGAGGTGCTGGACCATGACCGCAGCCGCCACGATGCCGCCCCGATCGAGATCGCGGGCTTTGACAAACCGGGCTATGAGGTCGAGGACATTGTCTTTAAGGACATTACCATCACCAAGCCGTCCGTCGCCCTGCCGCTGGGGCTGTGCAAGGGTGTGACGCTGAGCAATCTTGCGTGTGTGAAGGAATAAGCCTAAAGCCTCCCTTTGACAAGGAGGCCTTTCTTCCCACTTTATGAACAAATCTTAAAACTTCCTTACACCCTCTTGCACCGCGGTGCAGGAGGGTGTATTATTATCATGCTTTAATAATTAACACAAGCCAACTATTAACAGGAGGTGTTCATCAATGGGCACTGAAACCCCTTATCTGAGCGGGGTGTTCCGCTTTGTGGCGCGGCTGCACACACTGTCCAGGCGCGGGATGCGCATGGCACTGGCCGGGCAGCCCAAATGCCGCTATGGGATGCTGCAAAGTCTGTACAATCTCATTGAGCAGCACGGCTGCGACGGCGCGATCTATGTCTCGGACATTGCGCGGCAGATGCACCAGCCGATGCCGGCGATTTCCCGCGGGCTGCGTCAGATGGAGCAGGACGGCCACATCGTCCGCGAGACCGACCCAAAGGACCGACGCAAGACGCTGGTGCGCATCACCCCGGTAGGGGAGCGCGCCCGCAAAGCCAATGAGCAGGCCATGAACGACTACTTTGCCCGCATCATGGCGCGGCTGACCCCAGAGCAGCTGGCGCAGGCCAACGCCGTAAAGGACGCTCTGCTCGCCGCCATCGAGGCCGAGAACGCCGCTATGAAAACCGATTTGAAAGGAGAACCCCCGCATGACGAAAATTTTTAAGCAGCTGGGGCGGCACTGGGCGGCCTGCCTGGCCGTCGTTGCGCTGCTCATCGTGCAGGCATACTGCGATTTAAGCCTGCCCGACTACACAAGCAAAATTGTGGACACCGGCATCCAGCAGGGCGGCATTGAAAGCCCCGTGCCCGACACAGTCCGCAGCACAACGCTGCAGGCGCTCGAACTGCTCATGTCCGAGGACGACGCCGCACTGGCGGACGAAGCCTACTCCGACCCCGATGCGGACGGTATGCGCACACTGAACCCGGACGCGGACACCGCCGCGCTGGAAAATGCGTTCACAACGCCGGACGTTGTGCTGTACATGGCCGCGGCGAAGAATGCCGCCACTGCCGCCGGTGCCACCGACACCGTGGTCCCCACGGCCTATGACCTCGACGCCGTCGCCACGCAGCTGGCCGCCGCGTCCCAGGCCCCCGGCGCACGGGAAATGCTGCAGAGCCAGCTGACGGACGGTCTCGCCCAGCTGGACGAGACCGTCGCCGACAGCCTGTCCAGCCAGGCCATGCTGCTCGTCGCGCTGGAATATGACGCTCAGGGCATTGCCCATGACGTGCAAATGTCCTATCTGCTGCGCACGGGCGGCCAGATGCTGGCTTTAACGCTGCTCATGGTTGCCGTGGCCGTCGCCGTCGGCTTTATCGCGTCCCGCGTCTCCGCCGCCATTGGCCGTGACCTGCGCCGCGACGTGTTCAGGACCGTCGTCGGCTACTCCAACGCCGAAATCGAAAAATTTTCCACTGCTTCGCTGATTACCCGCACCACGAACGACATCCAGCAGGTGCAGTTCGTCTGCGTGATCCTGCTGCGCATGGTGGCCTACGCGCCCATTTTGGGCATTGGCGGCATTCTGCACGTTGCCAGCGGCAACACGGGGCTGGAATGGATCATCTTTGTGGCCGTGGCCGCACTGCTGGCGCTCATCGCCGTTTTGATGAACGTAGCCATGCCGAAATTCAAGCAGATGCAAGTTTTGGTGGACCGGCTGAACCTTGTCAGCCGCGAAATCCTGACCGGCATTATGCCCATCCGCGCGTTCAGCCGCGAGGAATTTGAGGAAAAGCGCTTTGACAGGGCCAACACCGACCTGATGAAGACCCAGCTGTTCACCAACCGCACGATGGTCGCCATGATGCCGTTTATGACGCTCATCATGAACGGCACAAGCCTTCTCATCGTCTGGTTCGGCGGCAAGGCGATGGATCTGGGCAACATGCAGGTGGGTGAGATGATCGCGTTCATCACCTACACGATGCAGATTGTCATGTCGTTTCTCATGCTCTCGATGGTCGCCGTCATGCTGCCCCGCGCCGGTGTGGCTGCGGACCGCATTGACGAGGTCATCAAGACTCCCTCGACCATCCATGACCCCGCTGCGCCCAAGGCACTGCCCGCGGACGGCACCCACGGCGTTGTGGCGTTCCATGACGTCAGCTTCCGCTATCCCGGCTCCGACGAGGACGCGCTCGAGCACATCAGCTTCACGGCCAGACCCGGCGAGACAACAGCCATCATCGGCTCCACGGGCTGCGGCAAATCTACGCTGCTCAACCTGATCCCGCGCTTCTACGATGTGACCGAGGGCAGCGTGACGATTGACGGCGTTGACGTGCGCGACATGACCCAGGCACAGCTGCACAACGAGCTGGGCTATGTACCGCAGAAGGGCGTGCTGTTCAGCGGCACGATCACATCCAACCTGAAGTTCGGCGGCGACCACATCACCGACGCCGACGCAGAGCAGGCCGCCGAGATCGCCCAGGCCACGGAGTTCATCTCCGCCAAGCCCGAGGGCTTCGACAGCCCGATTGCCCAGGGCGGCAGCAACGTCTCCGGCGGGCAGAAGCAGCGCCTTTCGATTGCCCGCGCCATCGCCAAGCACCCGCAGATCTATCTGTTTGACGACAGCTTCTCGGCGCTGGACTACAAGACCGACGTGGCGCTGCGCCGTGCGCTGAAGGCTAAAACCGACAACGCCACGGTCATTATTGTGGCGCAGCGTATCTCCACCGTGCTGCACGCGAACCAGATTTTGGTGCTGGATGAGGGCCGCATCGTCGGCAAGGGCACCCATGCCCAGCTGATGGAAAGCTGCCCCGCGTATCAGGAAATTGCGCGCAGCCAGCTGAGCCAAAAGGAACTGAATTTGCAGAAGGAGGGTGAGTGATATGCCAAGACCCGGACGCATGACGACGGAGCGCGCCAAGGACTTCAAGGGCACGCTGCGCCAGCTGCTGGCCGCCATGAGCAAGTATAAGCTGTCGCTGGTCGTCGTCATTGTTTTTGCTGTTCTGTCAACCATTTTCAACATTGCAGGGCCGAAGATCCTGGCCAAGGCCACCACGGCACTGGCCACCGGCTGGATCGCCAAGCTGCGCGGCGTGGGCGGCATCGACTTTGCCTACATCGGCAAGGTGCTGCTGTTCCTGCTGGGCATGTACCTGCTGTCCGCGGCGTTCAGCTTCATTCAGGGCTGGCTCATGTCCGGCCTGTCGCAGAAGGTCTGCTACGACTTCCGCGACCAGATCAGCAAAAAGATCAACCGCCTGCCGCTGGCCTACTTTGAAAAGCGCACCGTCGGCGAGGTGCTGTCCCGCATCACAAACGACGTGGATACGCTGGGCCAGAGCCTGAACCAGAGCGTGACCCAGCTGATCACCAGCGTTGCAACGATGGTCGGCGTGCTCATCATGATGCTGTCCATCAGCCCTAAAATGACGCTGATTGCCCTGCTGATCCTGCCGATCTCGATGGCGCTGGTGCTGGTGGTCGTCAAGTTCAGCCAGAAGTATTTCAAGGCGCAGCAGGCGACGCTGGGCGTTGTCAACGGTCAGGTCGAGGAGGTCTACTCCGGCCACAACGTCATCAAGGCGTTCAACCGCGAGGCCGCCGTGCTGGACGACTTCAACGCCGCAAACGATAAGCTGTACGAATCCGCGTGGAAATCGCAGTTTTTGTCCGGTCTGATGCAGCCCATCATGAACTTTGTGGGCAACCTGGGCTATGTGGCCGTTGCCATCGTCGGTAGTATTTTTGCCGCAGCGGGCGCCATCACCATCGGCGATATTCAGGCGTTCATCCAGTACGTCAAGAACTTCACCCAGCCCATCCAGCAGCTGGCGCAGGTGTCCAACATGCTGCAAAGCATGACCGCCGCCGCCGAGCGCGTCTTTGAATTTTTGAACGAGCCCGAGGAGGACCAGTTGGCCGACCCCGCCCGCCGCGCCGACCCCGCCTGCATCGACGGTCAGGTCACGTTTGACCATGTAAAGTTCGGCTACACGCCGGAAAAGACCGTCATCCACAATTTCAGCTGCAATGTCAAGCCCGGCCAGAAGGTCGCCATCGTCGGCCCCACCGGCGCAGGCAAGACCACAATGGTCAAGCTGCTCATGCGGTTCTATGATGTGGATTCCGGCGAAATTTTGCTGAACGGCCACAACGTCAGGGACTTTGACCGCAGCGACCTGCGCGAGGGCTTCGGCATGGTGCTGCAGGATACCTGGCTGTTCAAGGGCACGATCATGGAGAACATCCGCTATGGCCGTCTGGATGCCACGGACGAGGAGGTCATTGCCGCCGCGAAGGCTGCAAACGCCGACCACTTTATCCGCACGCTGCCCGGCGGCTACCAGATGGAGCTGAACGAGGATGCCTCCAACGTCAGCCAGGGCCAGAAGCAGCTTTTGACGATTGCCCGCACGATTTTGGCGGACAACCGCATCCTGATCCTCGATGAGGCGACATCGAGCGTTGACACCCGCACCGAGCAGCGCATCCAGACGGCTATGGACCGCCTGATGCAGGGCCGCACGAGCTTCGTCATCGCGCACCGCCTGTCCACCATCCGCGATGCCGATTTGATCCTGGTCATGCGCGAGGGCGACATTGTCGAGCAGGGCACCCACGACGAGCTGATCGAAGCCGGCGGGTTCTATGCCGATTTGTACAACAGTCAGTTTGAGGATGTGACGGCGTAAGCCCAAAACAAAAAAGTCGACAGTGTGCCAAATCCGTTGCACGCTGTCGATTCAGACCGTCAAAAGAATTGCATTCCCGCCTTATTGTGTGTGTAGGGGCGACCATTGGTCGCCCGCCAACTTACCGCAGCAACGCATTTTCCGGGATTGTTTCTTGCAAGGCAAACGGGCACGGGCGAGCAATGCTCGCCCCTACAAGAGTTTCTCGACAGTCTGAGCCACCCATTTATGAGCAGTATCCGCAGGGTCGCCCTCATCCGGCCCTGCGTGCCACCTTCCCCCGCGGGGGAAGGCTTTTCTTTTATTGACACCCCTGCTATAATAGTAACCAAAGGGGGCATTACCTGTGGATTATGCAAAACTTACGGCGCAGGCGCGGCAGGCTACGGAAGAACTGCTGCAGGCTGCGCATCTTAAGACCGGGGACATTTTTGTGGTCGGCTGCTCCAGCAGCGAGATCATGGGCGGGCGCATCGGCAAGGATTCCAGCATGGAGGCTGCCGCTGCCGTGCTGGCGGGCGTGCTGCCGCCATTGCAGGAGCAGGGCGTCTATCTGGCCGCCCAGTGCTGTGAGCATCTGAACCGTTCTATCGTCATTGAGCGCGAGGCCGCGAAGGCCAACGGCTATCAGATCGTCTCGGCCATTCCGCAGCCCCACGCGGGCGGAAGCTGGGCCACGAACTGCTGGCAGCGCTTTAACGATCCCGTCCTTGTGGAGGAGGTCAGGGCCGCCGCGGGCATGGACATCGGCGGCACGCTGATCGGTATGCACCTGCGCCGCGTGGCTGTGCCGGTGCGCCTCTCGATGGACCACATCGGGCAGGCAATTCTGCTCTGCGCCCGCACCCGTCCGCCGTTCATCGGCGGTTCCCGCGCCGTTTACAGTCAGGAGGAAGTGCGATGATTCCCGAAGCCCAGAAGCAGCAGATGGCCGAGGCCGTCGCGAAGATCCGTGAGACGATGGCCGCTGCCGCCAAGGCCGCAGGCCGCGACCCGGCAGAGGTGCGCCTTTGCGCCGCCTGCAAGACCCGCACGGTGGAGGAGGTGCGCTGCAGCGCCGACCTGCCCATTGACCTTTTCGGTGAAAACCATGTGCAGGAGCTGGTCGAAAAGACCGACGCGAACGCCTACAACGGCAAGCCCGGGCACTTCATCGGGCATTTACAGACGAACAAGGTCAACAAGGTCGTAGGCCGCGCCGCGCTGATCCAGAGCGTGGACAGCACGCGCCTTTTGGATAAGATCGATGCCGCCGCGGCCCGTCTGGGGCTGGTGCAGGACATTCTTGTCGAGATCAACATCGGCGAGGAGGCCAGCAAGAGCGGCGTGGACGCCGACAGCCTGTTCCCGCTTTTGGAGGCTGCCGCCGCCAGGGAGCACATCCGTCTGCGCGGCCTGATGGCGATCCCGCCCGCCGACGCCGACGACACCGAGACCCGCCGCTTTTTTGCACAGATGCGGGAGCTTTTGGCCAGAGCCGACGCCCGGCACTATGACCGGGCACAGATGGACATTCTGTCCATGGGCATGAGCCACGACTACGCCGCCGCCATCGCCGAGGGCGCGACCATCGTCCGCGTCGGCACAGCGATTTACGGCGCACGGGATTACAGCAAAAAGGCATAATTTCAGGCTTCCCCCGCGGGGGAAGCTGTCCGCGAGGCGGACTGATGAGGGCAAAGCTTCCGCAGCCACCCGTTCACGGGATTTCGCCGCAGACTCGCTCCTCATCCGGCCTTTCGGGCCACCTTCCCCCTCGGGGGAAGGCTTTTTTATTATCTCCCCCTGTATTCCCGCGGCGTCATCCCATACCGCTTTTTGAACAGACGGTTGAAGTAGGACAAATTCTCAAATCCGCATTGCTCCGCAATCGCCAGCACGGTGTCGCTGCCGCTGCGCAGGGCATCGGCGGCGGCGTTCAGGCGTTGCTCGTTCAGGTATTCGGTAAAGCCCTGGCCGGTCATTTTCTTGAACCAGCGCATAAAATGGCTGGGGCTGCATCCGCAGGCCGCCGCTGCGTCGGTCACATGCAGCGCCCCCGCGTAGCCCTCATTCACAAGCTGCACCACGGTTTTCAGCCGCCGGGTATCGGGGGTATCGGCAGGGGGCAGGTCTCCGGTGCGGCCCACCAGCGCCGCCAGAAACAGCAGCAGCTCGCCCTTTATACAGAGCTCATATCCCACGTCTTTGATCTTGTTGAATTCCTCCGCCGCGTGCAGGCACCGCACTGCCCAGTTGTAGCCCCAGTCTTCCGGGCCAAGGCGCATGGGCAGAGCCAGACGTCCGCTCTGCAGCGGCAGCAGGTACTTCTCGGCACAGATGTCACCGGCGCCGCCCAGCAGCTCCAGTTCAAAGATGATGTTCTCATATTCCATTGCCTCGCCGGGCAGCTGGCGCAGGGCATGCAGCACGCCGGGGGCAAACACGTAAATGTCGCCCGCCTGTGCCGTGTAGGTCGTCAGCCCGGCCTGCACGATGCCGCGCCCTTTTTTGACAAAGACCAGCTCCATGCTGTCCTGCCAGTGCAGCGCCACCTGCGGGAAGTCCTTCGGGATCGTGCACGGGTAGATATTGAACGGGAACCACGCGGCCCCGTGTTGCTTTGCTTCGCGCAAACGCTCTTGTTTCGCCATATTTTCGCCTCGCATGATAGTATTGTACCATAAGTTGCGGGTATTTTGCAAGTCAGATGCACGTTTTGTGTGGTATAACCAAGTTGTATCCAAGAAGCTCATACACAAATGGAGGGAACCTCTTATGAATATGACTGCTGCGATGGAAGCCAGAACCAACAAGCCCCTGACCGCCTGCACCGACCAGGAAATCTATCTGGCCCTGCTGGACATCGTCCGCGAACAGAGCGCCGCCCGCGTCCGTCCCGTCACGGGCCGCAAGCTCTACTATATCAGCGCCGAGTTTCTGATCGGCAAGCTGCTGTCCAACAACCTTATCAATTTAGGGCTGTACGACGACACCCGCGCCGCGCTGGCCGCTGCCGGGAAAAACCTGTCCGATGTTGAGGAGGTCGAGCCGGAGCCAAGCCTTGGCAACGGCGGGCTGGGCCGTCTGGCCGCCTGTTTCCTTGACTCCCTCGCCACGCTGAATCTGCCCGGCGACGGTGTCGGCCTGCGGTATCACTTCGGTCTGTTCCGCCAGTCCTTCAAGGACGGCGTCCAGAACGAGCTGCCCGACCCGTGGCTGACCGCCCACTCCTGGGCGGAAAAAACGGATACGGTCTATCCCGTCGAGCTGGCCGGCAAGACCTACAGCGCCCGTCTGTACAAGCTGGCCGTCACGGGCTATGAGGGCCGCACGAACACGCTGAATCTGTTCGATCTCGACACCATTGATGAGAGCATCGTCCACGACGGCATCACGTTCGACAAGACCGACATCGACAAAAACCTGACGCTTTTCCTGTATCCCGATGACTCCGACGAGGCCGGACGCCGTCTGCGCGTCTACCAGCAGTACCTGATGGTTTCCGCCGGGGCCCAGCTGATTCTGGCCGAGTGTGCCGCCCGCGGCTGTGATTACCACGATCTGGCCGACTACGCCGCCATCCAGATCAACGACACCCACCCCAGCATGGTTATCCCCGAGCTGATCCGCCTGCTGGGGGAGAAGGGCATCGACTTTGACGAGGCCGTCGAGATCGTCACAAAGACCTGTGCCTACACGAACCACACCATTCTGGCCGAGGCGCTCGAAAAGTGGCCCCGCGCCTATCTGGACGCCGTCGTGCCGCAGCTCATGCCCATCATTGAAAAGCTCGACACGCTGGCCCGCACCCGCACCACCGACGAGAGTCTGGCCATCATCGACGGTGACGACCGCGTTCACATGGCCCACATGGACATCCATTTCACCCACTCGACGAACGGCGTTGCCTATCTGCACACCGAAATCCTGAAAAACAGCGAGCTGCACGGCTTTTACCAGCTCTACCCCGAAAAATTCAACAATAAGACCAACGGCATCACCTTCCGCCGCTGGCTGCTGGAGTGCGACCCGGCACTGACCGCCGAGATCGAAAAGCTCATCGGTTCCGGTTTCCGCAAGGACGCCACCGAGCTTGAAAAACTGCTGCCCTACACGGAAAATGTCGATATTCTGCAGCGGTTCTCCGCCGTCAAGGCGCAGAACAAGCGCGCACTGGCCGACTGGCTGCACCGCACGCAGAACATCACCGTTGACCCGGATGCAATGTTTGACATCCAGTCCAAGCGCCTGCATGAGTACAAGCGCCAGCAGCTGAACCTGCTCTACCTGATCCACCAGTATCATGAGATCAAGGCCGGGCATCTGCCCGCCACGCCGCTGGTCAGCATCTTCGGTGCCAAGGCCGCCCCGGCGTACACGATTGCCAAGGACATCATCCACGCCCTGCTGACCCTGTCTAAGGTCATTGCGGCGGACCCGGTCGTGTCGAAGTATCTGCAGGTTGTCTTTGTGGAAAACTACAATGTCACCGCCGCTGAGAAGCTCATCCCCGCCTGCGACCTGTCGGAGCAGATCTCGCTGGCCTCCAAGGAGGCGTCTGGCACCGGCAACATGAAGTTCATGCTCAACGGTGCGCTGACGCTTGGCACGATGGACGGTGCGAACGTCGAGATCTGTCAGCAGGTCGGCGATGAGAACATCTATATCTTCGGCCAGACGTCCGACCAGGTCATCCACCGCTATGAGATGGGCGACTATCAGGCCAGCCAGTGGGTGGAGGGTGACCCCAACATCCGCCGCGCCGTCGATTTCCTCGTCGGGCCGGAGATGCTGGCCGCCGGGCATGAGGAAAACCTGCGCCGCCTGCACGACGAGTTGGTCTGGAAGGACTGGTTCCAGACGCTGCCCGACTTCAACGCCTATGTGGTGCGCAAGGGTCAGGCTCTGAGCGACTACGCCTGCGACCCGCTGGGCTGGCGCAAGAAGTGCGTCATCAACATTGCCAAGGCCGGCCTGTTCAGCAGTGACCGCACGATTGCCGAGTACAACAAGGACATCTGGCATCTGGGCGAGTGATCCACCTCTATAAGCAACCGCATCCCCTGTCCGCACGGGCAGGGGATTTTTGCTTGTGTATGGCTTCTTTACATGGGATACCGGATGCAGAGGTTTCCGCTGGGCGTTGAAACGTTTCCCTTGCAAACTGTCGCTCCACCTGCTACAATAAATGCAGACTATTTGTAAGGAGCGATCACTCATGAACTGGCATCAGGCCTGTGAGCTGCCCTATTACCACGGCAGCGACCTCGGCGCAAATCCAACGGCGGAGGAAACCACCTTCAAGCTGTGGGCTCCCACTGCCTGCGGGGTCGTGGTCTGCCTGTATGCCACCGGCACCGACACCGAGCCGGGCGCGAAAGAGCTGGGCGTACACGAAATGCGCCGCGGCGATGCTGGCGTCTGGGCCATTGTGCTGCCCGGCAACCTGCACGGAACGTATTACATCTACCGCATCTACTTCCCGGATGGCCGCGTGCATGAGGTCGTGGACCCCTACGCCCGCAGCGCCGGGGCCAACGGCACCCGCGGCATGGTGGTGGACCTGACACAGGCCGCCCCCGACGGCTGGGAGCAGGACCGGCGCCCCGACATTCCGGCCCACGCCCGCAGCGTGTGGGAGGTGCATGTGGCGGACTTTTCCGCTGACGGTCACAGCGGTGTGCGCCCGGAGTGGCGCGGCAAGTTCATGGGCTTCACGCCCGATGACACCACGCTGGACAACGACGGCGAACACCCGACCTGCCTGAATTATCTGAAAAATCTGGGCATCAGCCATGTGCAATTACAGCCCATCTACGACTACGCCACGGTGGACGAGTCCCGCCCCGACGGCGGCTACAACTGGGGCTACGACCCGCAGAACTACAACGTGCCCGAGGGCAGCTTTGCCACCGACCCGTTCCACGGCGAGGTGCGCGTCAAGGAGTGCCGCGCCATGGTCGCCGCGCTGCACCGCGCGGGGCTGGGCGTCGTGATGGACGTCGTCTACAACCACACCTACCACGGCGAGAGCAATCTGGAGCGCACCGTGCCCGGCTACTGGAACCGCCGCTGGCCCAACGGCATGATGACCAACGGCTCCGGCTGCGGCTGTGACCTGGCCAGCGAGCGCCCGATGGTGCGCAAATACGTGGTCGAGTCGGTGCTGTACTGGGCCACAGCCTACCACATCGACGGTTTCCGCTTTGACCTGATGGCGCTGGAAGACGTGGACACGATGAACGCCATCCGCGCCGCGCTGGACAGTCTGCCCGGCGGCGAGAGCATTTTACTGTACGGCGAGCCCTGGATGGGCGGCGGCACGAACCTTGAAGGCGGCGCACGCCCCGCCGACAAGCGCGCCCTCGACGCGCTGCATGAACGCATCGGATTTTTCTGCGATGACACGCGGGACTGCATCAAGGGCAACGTCTTTGACGCGGCCAACGCGGGCTATGTCAACGGCGCACCGCAGCATGGCTACGATGTGCTGCACTCGATCAGCGCGTGGCGCAGCGGCGCACACGGCTTCTGGCCCAAGCGCGCCGGGCAGGTCGTGCAGTACGTCTCCGCCCATGACAACTACACGCTCTGGGACAAGCTGGCCGCCGTGGGCCGCCACGGCGATTACGACTGCCCCGACGCCGATTTGCTGGCACAGAACCGCATGACGGCGGGCATCTACCTGACCTGCCAGGGTCTGCCCTTTATGCAGGCGGGCGAGGAGTGGGGCCGCACCAAGCACGGCGACCACAACAGCTACAAGGGGCCGCTGGCCACGAACCGGCTGGACTGGACCCGCGCCCACCGCCCGGAGTTTGCCGCGCTGACGGCGTTTTACCGCGGCATGCTGGCCATCCGCCGCGCCTATCCGCGGCTGAGCGGCGCGGCAGGGGAGCCGGAGCCGTTTATTCTGGCGCTGCCAGGCTGGCTCATCGGCTTTGTGCCGGAGAACGACGGCACGGCCACGGTGGGTCAGCTGGCCGTCTACTACAACCCCGAGCGCACCCGCCAGTGGGCCAGCCTGCCCGCCGGTACCTGGCGCAAAGTAAGCGACGGCGTCCACGCCGGTGTGACCCCCTTCGGCCCCTGCTTCCGGGATGCGTTGGAGCTGGCCCCGACGAGCGTGACGGTGCTGGTGGCGGAGTAAAAGTATAATCACGTTTCATGGGAGAGGGAGAGCCTCTCCCTTTTTGTTTGTCGCCCCTTTTATTGTGGCCTTGTAGGGAGGGGTCTTGATCACTCCGCGGGGCGTCGAGGACGCCGCCCCCCTACAGTGTGGCAACTTGTCATTTTGTTCACAAAAACTTTGTTTGACAGACTGTCCAATTTCCCTGTATAATAGATTTATACGTTATACGATTTGTAGAATAGCCCGCCGCTGCTACAAAGTGTTTACCACACACGGACAGAAAAGAGAAAGGGAGGCCGTCACCATGAGCGACTACGCAGCCATTGAAAAGGAAGCCCGCATTTTTACCGAGGAATGTGTCACCAACAACCGCATTGATCCCACGCTGTTTGCCCAATACGACATCAAGCGCGGTCTGCGCGACAAAAACGGCAAGGGCGTGCTGGCGGGCATCACGAACATTTCCCGCATCGACGCCTTTGAGGAGCGCGACGGCCAGAAGGTCCCCTGCGAGGGCAAGCTCTGGTACCGCGGCTACAACGTCTATGACCTGATCCGCGGTCTGCGCGGCAAGCGCTATGCGTTTGAGGGCGCGGCCTATCTGCTGCTGCTCGGCGACCTGCCGAACAAAGAGCAGCTCGAGAGCTTCACCGCCTGCCTTGCCAAATGCCGCGACCTGCCGACAAACTTTGTGCGCGACGTCATCATGAAGGCCCCCAGTCACGACCTGATGAACTCGCTGACCCGCAGTGTGCTGACGCTGGCCAGCTACGATGACGACATCGGCAAGACCGACCTGCAGACCCAGCTGGAACAGTGCATCAAGCTCATCAGCGTTTTCCCGATGCTGGCGGTCTACGGCTACCACGCCTACAATTACTATGAGTGCGGCGGCAGCATGTACATCCACCGCCCCGACCCGAGCCTGTCCACGGCGGAAAACCTGCTGAAGATGCTGCGCCCCGACCAGAAGTACACCGACCTCGAGGCCCACGTGCTGGACATTGCCCTGCTGCTGCACATGGAGCACGGCGGCGGCAACAACTCGACCTTCACGACCCGCGTCGTCACCTCGTCCGGGTCGGACACCTACTCCGTCATTGCGGCGGCGCTTTCCAGCCTGAAGGGCCCCAAGCACGGCGGCGCGAACATCAAGGTCATGCAGATGATGGACGACATCCGCGCCCACGTCGCCGACCCGCTGGACGAGGAGGCCATGACTGATTATCTGGGCCGCATTGTGGACCGCCAGGCGTTCGACCAGAAGGGCCTGATCTACGGCATGGGCCATGCGGTCTACTCGCTGAGCGACCCGCGCGCGGTGGTGTTCAAGAGCTTTGTCCACCAGCTGGCCGACGCCAAGGGCCGCAGCCGCGACTTTGAGTATTACAACACGATCGAGCGGCTGGCCCCGCAGGTCATTGCCGAGAAGCGCCATATTTATAAGGGCGTCTCGACGAACGTGGACTTCTACTCCGGCTTTGTGTATGACATGCTGGGCATCCCGGTGGAGCTGTACACCCCGATCTTTGCGGTTGCGCGTATCGTCGGCTGGTCCGCCCACCGCATGGAGGAGCTTGTCAACGTGGATAAGATCATCCGCCCGGCCTACCAGAGCATCATGCAGACAAGGGAGTATGTGCCGCTGGAGGAGAGATAAAAGAGAAAAAGAGAGAAGAATTTTCACACAGGGCGAAGGTTCTTCTCTCTTTTTTTGGTATAAAGCCCCTTTTGGGGCTGCTTTGCAGGGCAGAGTCTTGCCCCCTCCGCGGCGGGGTGGGGGCACCCCGCCCTACATTCTCCCGGAAAAGGGGGCGTAGGGGAGGGATTTATCCCTCCCGGGACGTGTACGGCATCCGCGGGGCGTCGGGGACGCCGCCCCCTAC